>Ga0255356_1001678_pt1 | contig 13686 bp, 11 predicted proteins | sample HBST100metaG_FD_189944 | JGI IMG/M metagenome (GOLD analysis project Ga0255356, IMG submission 189944) | Peat soil microbial communities from Stordalen Mire, Sweden - H.B.S.T100 | ecosystem: Environmental > Terrestrial > Soil > Wetlands > Peat | place: Sweden: Norrbotten County, Stordalen Mire... | reverse complement strand
ATACACTCTGTGTCGCGGTAAAATCAGTCAAGCGAAAGTCCTTTTGTGCTGTAAATGATGTCTAGTCAACATGTTTGTAGCACATCAGGCTTTCGCTATATACCGCTTCATGCATTATTCAGGCTAGAGCGGTTGAATGAAGTGGCTTCGTCCTACTGGCTTCCTGAGGTCCGGCAAAATGCCACGAGATCGGCTAAGGCAATTAGCTCTTCAGTAGGCCACCTAGACACAGCTAAGTCGAATTGGAAGCAGATGGAGGATGGCAGATTTCGCGATCCTTTTGCGTTTATCGTCGAAGGCACTTCCCTAGGAGGCTCTGCTTGCAAATCAAATCGTTGGGATTGGAAGGGACAAGAGATCAAATTTTCTCGTTCGACTGGCGATGCCTGTTCTCTCAGGTTTCGAAAAGACCCGATGTTCGGCGAACTGGTTGGTACAGACAATGGTGAGTGGGGCGGACAACTGGCTTGGCTGCCGACGAAAGGTCAGCCGGAAATTCTTGTCCGGGATAATGTTCACGGAATAGAGTACGAGACGGATGGCAGCGTGGGGGCCATTGCTTTCTTTGGGCTCGCACACATGAGCCTAGACTTTGGCTACGCTCTGAAGGTAAGTCTGTCCGAAAATGGAAGCTGGAAGAAAGAGGAAATTGCGCGGCTGCCGGGCGAGCCTGTCGCATCAACCACAATCGGGCCTGGCCTCCATGCAGTTAAAGCCAACGACTACGTATTGGTCCTCTCCAGCAAGGAAGGCATCCTTGGCTTAGCGGCGTGCGCAGCAAACCAATAATTTGCGAGGCCTAACGTTTACTGGTTTTTCTCATTGTTACCTGCCTCCCTTTAGTTCTGGAAACAATCGAATTGTGAGTGACCACCACTGGCACAGTCTCCCCCATTTCAGTTGTTGCCAAATCGCCGGTTCGCTCAGCTAGGCCGAACATATCCTCGAAAGTCGCGTTCGGGCAATGAATTTGTTGTCATACCCGTCGGGGTGGGCCAAAGAGCCTGACGCGAAGCGGCAGCACATCACAGGGCGGGAAGACGGGCGTCCGAGCCGAAAAATGGGGTCCGGCACACCGGACCCCGCTCTGATTCAAGGTTCACAAATTGGCGCTATGCCGCTTTTGCCTTCTTCGTGGCTGTGGAGCGCGGCTGTGCTGGCTTCGCCTTTCCCGTGGCCTTCCGGGTGGCTTGCGCCTTCTCTTTCGCGGCGAACTCCTCTTTGACCTTGGCCGTGATTGCGGCCACGTCCACCTTGTAGAACTCGGCGGCTTCGCGCAGGGCTTTCGCGGATTCGTTGGGGCTGTGCGCCGATTGCAGTATGGTGATTGCCACCAAAACGCGGCCGATGGTGCTTTCGTCGGCCTTGCGAAGAAAGGTCGCGAGCAATTTTGCCGGGGCGTCTCCCGCTCCGCCGCTGGCCTTGCCGATGCCGTGAAGCCGAAAGATGATTGCCAGACGGCGCTCGTCCAAGGCGGCGGCAAGGTGTTCGGCGATGAAGAGCAGGTCGCGCTTCATCAGGCGAACGGGAACCGCGTCGCTGGTTGCCTTCAAAACGCGAAGGCCGGTCGCCTGGGCGATGGCCTCTTCGCGGCGGCGCTTCTCCTGCTCTGCCTTGAATGCCGCGTCGGTCGCGGGCCGTTGCTTGCTGGCGTGGTGAATGGGGCAATCGGGATTCGTGCACACCTTGCGTATGGTGCCGATGTCGCTTCCCTCCGTGATGATTGCGTCGGCGGCATACTTGCACACTTTGAACTCGGGGCGCTGCGCATCTTCCTTTTTTGTGGGCTTGTCGTCGCGGATTGCAGTGTACTTGTTGCGCGGCAAAACTTGACTGCCTTCCTTTTGCCCGCCGTATGCCGTGCTGATCTGCACAAGGTTGGGCTTGGCGGCGACAGTCTTCGCAACGTGCGCCGCAAGTTTTGCGTTGTAGCAGCGGGGATCGGTGCATTGGTCGCCCTGCTTGCCGAGGTCGTCGCCGAAAAGCAGCTTGTTGTGGCCGGTGCGCTTGGGACAATCGGCGCAACTGCCCGCCGTGGGAATAAGCTGCGCATCGCGCTTATCAAAGGGCGCATCTTTCAGGATGAGCAGAACATTCGTCTCAATCCAGAATTGCAGATTGCGTACCGGCAGAAGAATGCGCGTAGGCGTTACTCCCCCGCTGTTGTAGGCTTCCTTGAAGCAAGCCGCGAGAGCCTGCTCTTGTTGGTCGGCGGGCAGCTTCGCCAGTAGCAGCGCGTGGCCTACGCCAATCTCGTTGGCGTAGAAGGCATCGACGGCGGCGGGCACAAGGTCAACCAATTTCAATCTTGAAACGACAAAAACGGGCGATTTGCCGACACGCGCCGCGATTTGTTCGATGCTGTACTTCGGCTCCTCCAATGCCAAAAGTCGCGCAAAGCCTTCGGCCTCTTCTATCGGGTGAATCTCGGCGCGAATCAGGTTCTCGACAAGCTGCGCCTCCAACACTTCGGCGTCGCTCATCTGCTTGATGCGCACCGGCACGGTGACGGCTTCGGCCATCTGCGCGGCGCGGTAACGTCGCGCACCGGCTACGATCTCGAAGCCGTTTTCGGTGAGTGGTCGGACAAGCAAGGGCGAAAGCACTCCCTGACTGCGAATGCTGGCGGCGAGTTCTCGAAGACTAACATCGTCAAAGACGCGGCGGGGATTGGTCTTCGATTCGTTGAGCAGAGCGAGCGGAAGCTCGCGGTATTCAGTGGCATTGATAACGGTCGTTTCCATGATTCATTGCTCCTTTCGAGCGGTTGAAGTGTGAAGTCGCGCGGAGCGGGAACACGTCGGGCGTGGGTCCGCTCCGCAGGGAGCGGACTAGCCACGAATCGACTTGTCCGTGAAGGCTTCGAGAAAACCCTGCGCGTGAAGATTGCGGTCCCACTGCCGCGCAAAGGTTTCATGCTGACGGTGGAGGTCGGGCACGAAAACATAGTTCTCGCCGTCCCTATAGCGCGAATACTGCTCGACGCCCAGATAATCCATCCGGTAATAGAAGGCGGATAGCTCCAGACTGCACAGCGGCGGCTTCGACAACTCGAAGCACATCTCCGGGTCTCGCATCAGGTCGCCGTTCTGTTCCCCATAGTGCGCAATGGAGATTGCTGGCAGTCCGGTCGGTCCTGGCTCCGGCGTGGCCTCGATGACAAGCGCCATGTAAGGCGGATTCTCGATCTTGAGATAGAGCGTGGGCCGGTAGCCCCCGGCCCGCTCCAGAATGCGAAGGATGGTTTTCACTATGCCACCTCCGCCATTTCGTTCTGTGCCTCTGACGCGGCGACAGAAGCGGCAGACAATTTGCCGCTCGTCTCGCCGGTGATGGCGTCAAGAATGACCGCTGAGGTCCGCTGGATGACTTCAAGACTTTCGGCCAGCAATGCGGCATTTCCTGCGTACATCTGGATGTAGTCCGAAGAGGCTCGGCCCATCTCAAGGCCGATGGCTTGGCCCACGATGAAGGCCACGGCCTCGGCCTCGGTTTCGCGAACAGTGGCGGTGGTCTTGGTGCGCCGCTCTGTTTTGTGGAGATATTCGTGCGCTAACTCGTGGACCAAAGTCACGACTTCTTCAGCGGGCGATTGGCCGGGCAGAATGGCAATCTTTCCGCCGTAGCTGACGCCAAGAGCGGGCGCGATGTTCTCGGTGTATTCGAGCGCGATATTCTGCGAATCGAGAAAAGCAATCAGCCGGTCGCGGTGTTCGCCCACTTCGCCGGTAATCGAGTGCTCGAATTCGGGCAGGTCCGCGCCTTCGGTCTGCGCAACATCGAAGACGTAGACGGCGCGGAAGCCAATCAACACGGGCGCGGGCTTGCTGTTGTCGTCGTGTGCGTGGTTGCGGTTGGCGTCGTCTTTACTGCGGCGGTGTCCAACCATCGGGGCGAGAATCTGGATTCCCTTCTCGCCACGCTTCACAAACCGGCCCAACTCCTTCCACGCATGGAACCCGGCGACTCTGGTCGCCGTTGGGCTCTGTCTCGCAATGGCCAAAATGTTTCCGAAGGAATACGCATGGAAACGGGCCATCGCTCCGAGATACGCGGTCAATGTTTCGCTTTTGCCTGCTTCAAGCTGCTCAAGCAGGTAATCCACGGCCTGCTTGATGAGTTGCTGCGTGGGGTTGTCGCGCTGCGTGGTGCGCTGCTGATAAGGGGATTCACTGCGGAGCGCCGCATTGTTGCTGTGCGGAGCGGTGGTGGCGGTGCTGTTGTTGGTGGTAGCTGCGTAGGTCATAATGTTCGGCTCCTTCGGAGTGGGATTTGCCGTTTTTCAGCCCTGGGAGGGCTAAAAAAAGACATTCATTTCATGACTGGCGAATTGGGCGCAGAGAGGCGCTGTCAACTCCCGAAGCCCGAAGGGGCGCGGAAGCGAGCACGGCGGTTTTTATGCCGCGCGGAGCTGCACAAGCGGAGTTGACAGAAGGAGCCGAACGGAGCCTAGAGTTCGCCGGGAAATGAATGTCGAACCGGTGGTCCAGCCGAAGGCTGCACAGCTTGGCTTTTCAGGGTGGGGCGTTACGGGGCGGGAACGGCCCCGTATGGATGGGAAGCGGAGAACGCCAGTTTCACCAGCGGTCGCAGCGGGGGAAGGGCGTAGCATCCTTCCCTCAGAAGAATCAATTCGCTTGTTCATTGCAGAGCTTGGCCGTGTGCACATCGAAATGTGCTCTGACTGGAAAAGGCTTGTCCCGTGCTTGGCAGGTTCGTGTTCAGGGTCGTCCACCACGAGGGGGAGTGAAACAGGAGAAGCAATCTAATACGGATTTCAGCCCCCGCTAGGGCGGAAAGCAGATTTTTTGTTCCAGAGGGGGCAATATGTTGATTCTATTGCGCCACTATTTCGCGCACGCAAAGCCGACGTCAGATACGCGGAAACGGAATGGCCTCTGCCTTCCTGTGGAAAATAGGGTTTAATTATGTAAAACCGGGAAAATATGAGTGTATTGCTATCATATTTCCTGCATTTAACTGGTTGGCACTGTATTGGTTCGGGCGGAAAATTATCATCAGGCAAAAGAAAAGATCCACCAATATCTTGCGGATAGGTGGACCGGAGCACTATAGATTGTGGGCCTTTGCGATTCATCCCACCTATTGGCCCGCAGAAAGCCTTTAGCGGGAACTAGGAGCTTCCTGCGCCGCAAGCGCAGAGATGTGCATTAGCCGCGTCTGATCCACGCGGCCAATGCTAAATTCTCAACCGACAGCGGAGGTGCTGTAGAAAGAAAAACACCGTGGCGAAGACGATTCCAACCAAACCTGTTGACCGCAGTGCGATCAGTGGGCGTTTTGTGACTCCCGGATATGCCATCCGGCATCCTCGGACAACAGAGCACGAACACGTTCCGGTTAGCAATCCCAAGAAGAAGTAGCGAAAACCGTGGCCGCTTCCGCGGCGGCTGAAGGAACTGGAGCAGGAGAACGCCAAGCTGAAGCGGCTGGTGGCGGATCTGAGCCTGGACAAGCTGGTGCTGAAAGACATCTAGTTAGCCGGTGGTCCGTTTACCTCGTGGATGGAGCGATTGGCAAGACCGGGCCGAGTGCCGAGGTATTTGCGAATGGTCCGTTTGATAGAAGACGCAAATCGACCAGAATCAGCTGTAGCTTAGATCCAAAACTGACCTTTTGGGGTTCTAGTCAAAAACCCCCAAGATTGACTAACCATCTTGTCACATTGAGATGTGATGGCGGTCACGGACGCATCTGCAACGTGTCCAATACGCTCCGGCCTAGAAACAACGAACCACTTTGAGCCACATTCGGATTCTCTGTGTGTCTCATGACTCAATCAAGCTACTCAGTACCCCCCCACACACACTGCGGGACGGCGTGCGGGATGTCTAGGCTAATCGAGTTTCCGCATCGTGTAATTCTCGTTGTCGCGAAAGTCACTTTCGCTGTTCGGATCCGACTTATCGCGGTCTTTTTTGGCAACACTCAGCGGTCGGGACTGTTTGTCTCTAGTCCAGGCCCGATTACCCATACCATTTGAAGAAAGGTAGGATAACCATGTCTGACAGGCGAGTAAGAGGAATCATTGCGATTCTTACGATAACAGCTGCAATACCATCTGGGGCACGTGTGATCCACTCAGCTGCCTATGCGCAAAAAACCGGTAACTCACCGCACATAACGCTTGCTATGCAGGAAACATATCAGTACAACAACTACTGGGGAGCTGCGTTTGGCATTACCGGCAGCATTATTTGCGGCGTAGTAACGATTCCTAGCGGCGGGACTGCGACAATCCCATGCGCAATAGGAGTCGGTCTCTGATAACGCCTTCACTTTTATGCGACATTTCTATGGAGAGGTAGTGCTTGGTGTTTACTGCTTCTCCAAATCTTGTGTGTGTATTTTTATGAAATGCGATCTATTCTATGCTCGGTCCTTGTAATTGCCGCGCATAAGGAGGTTTAGTGAAACGAGTGTTTTATTATTTGTATTCACCTATTGCATCAGCTCGAGAGATTACCGAAGAAATGTCAGTATGTAACCTCCAGCGTAATTCTATTACAGCATCATTTCAGGTGATTTTGGTGGTATGTATTAGTGTGTTAATTTATCAATTGGCGGTGCAGGTGTTGCTTTTGGAGCCTTTTCGTCTAGGCAACATTATTGTTGAAGGTCGCCCCAATACCGAAGAGGTATACACATTATCGCGCAATCTTGCTTTTGTTTTTACGGTATTTAGCGCTTTTTCAGTCGCCTGCGTATGGATATTAACGACATTGTATTTGTACTTTTGGGCAACGGTGTTTTCATCGAAGACAGACTTCCGTCGACTTCTGGTTCTGAACGCATACGCTTTTACCCCACTTGTGTTGACATCGGTACTCTCAATAGTTCTTCTCTTTATTGCTGTTTTAAAACCCACAGATTTATTCTGGGGGAATAATAATTCCTTTTTCAATGTTGTCTTGCCCGTAGAAGATTATGTTGAATATGCTAAGGGCATTCCAGTAATCGGTGCTTGCAGAATGCTAAGATATGGATCGGAACTTTGGGCGCTTTGCCTGGTTGCCATCAATACTCGCATATCTCAGCGCTTATCGACAGTGTTATCTGCAAGTGGAGCCGTCATCTTTGGAACCATCATGTCTGCAGTTTCAATGTATATGAGGCAGCAATGAATGATAGATTCTCGAATTGGAGACTTATGTTTCGCTATAGTCTGGCACTGCTTGGATTGTTCTCTGTCATCACTATTCTTGTATCGTCCGATATCAATAGAATGGGTGCGTTTACACCAGAACGGAGTCACTATGCGGCAAATTCGAGCTGTCTATTCTGGATTATCTTGACTGTTAATCTGCGCTGCTTTTTGATTCAATGGCTTGGACTTCTGTTGCTTTGCATTCCAACTGTTGCTTATGTAGCTATCACAGCGCTACAATGCGGTATAGTGCTTGGGATGTTCCCTTTGCACTGTACCGTTTCATACTTAGTGCCGCATGGAGTGTTAGAAATCCCTGCATTTATATGGAACGGAGCGACTGTCCTGTCTTTGCAGCATAGGATTTTGCATAGTCTATTGAATGAATTTAGACTTTCACGTTTAACAATCGTGTGGTATCTGATTCAAGGAGCATACGCGTTCATTCTGTTAGTGGTGGCTGCATACGTGGAAAGCTATTTGACTATGCAGAATGTCTTCTGATCTCAATGAGATCTGTTATAATCTATTTATTGGAATTCTGCGCAATTTGTGAAGAATATATCTTGTGGCATGCGCGAAAGCCAATATTCATGCTCCTTCGAGGCACTTTAGTGAGGGGGGGGCAAAATTTTGTTTTGTACGCCTTTGGCTCCGGCTATGCCGGGTTAGGACTGTCAGATGTTGAGAATTGAAAAGATGTTGAAACAATATCCTGGTTTTCGTTTGGATATTCCGTTTCTCGAAGTACAACCGGGTGAGATACTGGGTTTGCTGGGGCATAACGGCGCGGGAAAATCAACGTTACTGAAAGCAGCCGTGGGCGTCATCGCGACAGATCTTAACTCTAGGGTCTACATAGGCGGAAAGGTGATTGATCATAAGGACCTTAATCGCTACGTGTCGCTAATCACGGAAGAACATCCTATGTATGGGTGGATGAAGGTTGATGAGCACTATAGGTTTTTGAGTCGTTTTTATTCCAATTGGGACTGGGAAGCAAATCAGCGTTTGTGTGAGCGACTGCGAGTTCCACGGAGTAAAAAGATTATGGAACTCTCGAAGGGAACACGGCTGAAAACTGCGATTATTTCTGCTCTTAGCCACCATCCGAAAGTTCTTCTGCTGGATGAGCCGACATCCGGACTCGATCTGGAGTCACGTACTGAGATACTAGACCAACTATATGAAGCGAAAATTAGTGGTACTGCAGTGATCTTCAGCTCGCATATTATGGATGACATTCAATCTGTAGCTACAACGGTGGCGATTCTTGCAAACGGGCAGATTCGCTTCGTTTCACCTCTCAATAATATCCACTCTGGTTGGATAGCGCATGTGATGCGAAGTAAGCCATCCGACTCAGCAGAGAAGGTCATCCGCAGTGATGATGGTTCTTGGGTAAGTGTTCATAAGATCGAAAACAACTGTGATCACTTGCCAGATCAGGCGAGCTTGATCTGTGTGCGTTCCCCGACTCTCAAGGAAGTATTCTTAACTGTTGGAGGTCAATGATATGCTATACGTGATTCTTAAGGATCTTAAACAGCACAGCATTGTGTTCTTTCTTTACCTTGTGCTTTGTGTTTTTGGTCCATGCTTTCCTCTACTCATTGACACCTATGTCGCACACGTTAATTTGCCGCCGATCGTTGAATCGCAAAATATGTTTGGTTTCTCACTTATCTATGCCGTAGTTATTCCCTTGGTTTCAGGACAGCTTTTGATATGCTCTGAGAAATCAAAGAGAACCATGTTTGGACTAATTCTACTTCCACTTAAATGGAGTACTGTTATTACTAGTAAGGAAATTTTAGGAGCGGGCATGACGCTCATCGCTCTATTAATAGACATTGTCTCTATTATATTGACGTTCCGCCTATTTCGCGGCCAATGGGGATACGCGCCTCATTTTGGTGACCTTATCCTGATGTTTACTACTCTGGTTATCGTTATGCAGGCAATTTATTACATGCTAATCAGGTTTCGAGAAAAGATAGCTATGCAGATAGCGATCATTGGGGTGTTGTGCTGGAGGCCTTTATGGGCAATTTTTATGGAACACTTCGGAAGGACAATAAAGCCATTGGGGGATGTATTTGGCCATTATGGGGTAATGTTTCTGCTAATTCTAGTCATACTGATGCATCTTCTCATAGTGCGGACCTTCATCGCTTATGATTGGAGCGCTGAGTCGCTTGAATGAGAGGAGGGAACAAGAGAAGATGAGGTTCCTCTTTGTCTGAGTAGGCGCGGCGCGAGACCTCCGGAGTTTTGCAGCGGTCCGACCGGCTACCGGCTAATGTTGAAGGCAAGGCGTGGACGTTGCACGCTGGAGCTCAAGTGGCTGGATGAGAAAAGGTAGTGTCCAGAGTTTTTCGCACTTTCGATCTTCCTTGGAGTTCAGGAAGGTTGTTGGTTGCGGTTGCTTTGCTGCTGGCCCCCATGGGGGCCAGCAGCAAAAAGGTCAGGCGATGGCGCGAACTTCGGCCAGCCGGTTCATCTGCAAATAGCGTTTGGTGCCCCATTTTGTAGTTGCCACGTGGCGGAGTCGTGCGGCAACCAGCATCAGCGCCGATTGCCCATCTGGAAACGCCCCTACCACGCGTGTTCGTCGCCGAATCTCTCGCATCAGCCGTTCCAGCGGGTTATTCGTCCGCAGGCATCGCCAGTGTTCCGGCGGCATGCTGTAGTAGCTCAGCGTTTCGTCGATGCCGTTGGCTACGATTTCGGCCGCCTTGGCCAGCCGCATCTCGCGCAGCTTCTCGACTACCTGGCGAGCTTTTTCCTTAGCCGCCTGGGCGTCTTCCTGCGCAGGAATGGCCTTGAGCATCGCCGCCACCTGCTTGACCTTGCCGCTGGGGACCGCCGTCCACACGTTGCGATAGAAGTGCACCGCGCAGCGCTGCCACTTGGCCTCGGGATAAAACTCCGCCAGGTTCTCGACCAGCCCCAGGCACTTGTCGGAGACATACAGCTCGACGCCCTTCAGGCCGCGCTGCTTCAGCCCGCGCAGAAACTCGGTCCAACTGGCGAAGTCTTCCTTGGTGCCCTCGCTGACCGCCAGAATCTCTCGATAGCCGCTCTGCGCGACGCCGATGGCGACCAGCACGGCAACGTTCTTTACCTCGCCGCCCCACGAGCGCTTCATCCAGATGCCATCAAGATAGACGTAAGGAAAATCGCCCACAAGCGGGCGCTCGCGCCACTCGTTGATCTTGCCATAGATCTTCTGGTTCAGGTCGCTGACCGTCGAGGCCGACACGCGTGTGCCCCACAATGCTTGCGTGATGTCTTCCACGCACCGCACGCTCACCCCGGCCAGATACATCTCGATCAGAGCCTCTTCCACTGACGACTCGCGCCGCTGGTAACGCTCGATGATCGCCGTCTCAAAGGGCAGCGTGCGCAGCTTGGGCATGGTCATAGTGACGTCTCCGGCCTTGGTCTGAAGATGCCGGTCGTAGCTGCCCGCCCGGGTATCCTTGCGGCTCTCGGCGCGCTCGTACTTGCGAGCCCCGCAGAGATGGTCGGCTTCGGCGTCCAAAAGCGCGTTCAGCGTCTCTTCTACTGTGGCCCGCACCACTTCGTCCAAATGCGCCTGAATGCGCCCATCGTCGATCTGTACTACCGGACCCAACGGCGACTTCTCCCGTTGCCCGCTCCTGCTTCCGCTTCCATGGTTGGTTCCATCGTTCTTGCCTCAGAGGTCTTGCTCCTCCTGCTTGTACCAACCTCTCTGGTTCAATGGAAAATCAAATGTGCGAAAAATATCGTACGTTATCTGAGAAAATGGAAGCAGGTCAAAGTAAGTGTGGAAGTTACAAGCTGGGGTGGATGGGTTGGTCGGTGCGAGGAGTTTCACGGGCGATCCCAATGGTGGCTACACTCCACTATCTCTCTCCGCAATATTCAAGGAGTTCACGAGGAAATACATTGTTTCTGATTAGCACCATTTGACTGTATTCGCGGAATAAGCGGAGATTACGATCATCTGCTATACCATAGTCCTCTGGATTGGACACGTTGATAGTCGTAGCATCATTAGTATTTTGAGCTCTAGCTGTTAAGCCATTCATAGCAGACCACCGTTCAGCTACGTCCGGGTCTGAGGGACTTATGTAGTGGGCTTTTCGAAAACAACGCGTTGCTCCGTCCTGGTCTCTCAGTTCTCCCATTACCTCTCCGAGGTTTAGCCACGCCCTGTAAAGAGATGGCATTTGCTTTGTAGCATGACTTAAGAGGATTTCCGCACGCTTGTAGTCATGTTTGTAGGTTAATATACTTCCTGCCTTTGCAGCTATTATTGGCGAATGCGTTTTGGTAAACGATTCTTCTAAGCTATTAAGTGCATCGTTAATAAGTTGATTCGTCAACTCGGGATGTCTATCTTTAAGATCACGAAAGAAGTCAGAATTAAGAATGTGAGGATTAATCCTCAACAGCGCTATGTATTCTTTAGAAGCATTATCTATGTCTCCTGTCCGCTCTAAAACGATGCCATAGCTCACGCGGTATGTCCAATCGGTTGGTTCGAGCATCACAGCTGTACGCATATCATCGAGTGCTTCATCTATATTACCTTGTAATAATACTAGCCAGGCAAGATTGTGCCACGCTAAGGCGTCAAGGCTGTTTTCCTTGATTGCCGCGCGATATCTCCATATAGCGGCATCTAACATGAATCTGTCTTCCGGCGTGAGATGTAAGGCAATATTGTGGTTTGTCCAAATCATATTTCCGGTATCGATAAAGGTTGAAAACGCCAAACCACTTGCTGCTAGATATAGCGCATTATGTTGGTCGAGATCAACAGCGGCATTAGCGTGCTGCAACGCGTGTGCATAATCACGATTATGTAGGGCAATTGCTGTTGAGCTATATTCGGAACTTGCCTTACTAAATCGAGCATCTAAACACGCGGCATATGCTGTAACTATAATAAAGACGCATAAACAACAGAACATTATATGAGCAGATACTCTTCCTGATATTCGAACGCCTCGGGGTGCTGTGGTCATTTCTGCAGCATGCATGATCAATACAGCAAGAATACACATTATTATACGAGTCATTGGATGCCAAAATATCGAGTTATCCGTAGTGTCCCTAAAACAGACGCATAGAAAACCAGCTAGGCTTGCGCACAATTCAAGCGAGAAACCATCCGAATGCACTTTGCGCAGTCGGCGCCAAGCGCACCTCATAAGCGTCAGGAAGAATACGACGTAAATAGCAGTGCTAACAACTCCCCCTTCAACGAGAAGCAATATTAAGCTACTAAATGGACTAGAAGGTGCATAACCCTCTGCACTATCACGTTCAGGAATATGTGCTGGAAATAATCCTGAGTTGCCAAGGCCAACACCAAACAGAGGATGCTTTCTGAATTCATGGAAGTACATGTCCCAGAGTGCAACACGTCCAGTTGTGCTTCTGGACTGCGTCACATTATGACTTATAGAGCAGGTATTGATTACAGAGTGCCGCCACGAGTAAAGTAGTAATAGAACCACAATTGTAGTGATAAAAGCGCTAAGTAGTATTCTTTTCTTTGCAGAATGCTTCGAGATAATAACAGCTCCACAAAATAGCAGAACAAAAAGCAGTATTGATAACACCATACCCCTTGAACAGCTTAAGAAAACTGACATTCCTAGCAGTGATTCCCCCAAAACGCATATGATAGACAAAGCGATGCTATGCTTCCATAAGTAACAGATCATTAATACCGGAAACGGTAATAATGCCAACAAAAGACTGAGACTAGCAGTTGCTGATGGTCCCGGTGCCGGAACTACAAATATTGCCCTCATACTAACTACATCATGAATACCCGCAATAGATAATATATCGTATCGAGTGATAAATATCGCTATCGTAACAAATGATAACACTAGAGCGTAAACGCTTCCGAATATACATAGTGCTACTTTTGCTAGATGCGAATTGCAATAAATGCGAGACAGAATATAAATTGAAATAACAATCGACGTGTCGATTAAGGCATGTAGCGTGTTTCGGATGTAAACGGAAAAAGCAAGATTCATAACAGTCGCTATCCATATAGAAAGTACTGCCCAATCCACAATGCATAAGTTTATCTTCACTCTGAAATCAGAATCCCATAGTAAGTGTAATAAAGCAATAGAACACCCGAAAATAGCAACTATCGGTCCACCACGAAAATCGTATCCATAGGTAATACAAATAGAAACGACCCACGCGATGAATCCAAGGGACCATGAGTATCTAACAGAATCTGCATGTAGCATACCTGAAAAACTCCCTCAACCTGAGAATATAACATATCACTATTGTCCAAGACAGGAAAATCGGTAGTAGGTCAGGTATAGAGGTAAGGCTGCGCCGTTCTGATAGGTTGGGTTTGTCTAGGAACTTGTTGAAAAAGCCCTTTGTTTTCGCGCCATATATTCAGTCTGACTCGTCTAACAGACATGCGTGGCGATGAGCGGATTCAAGATGGGATGTTCAGCTATGTTTCTTTGGAGCAGCGG
>Ga0255356_1001675_pt1 | contig 13699 bp, 12 predicted proteins | sample HBST100metaG_FD_189944 | JGI IMG/M metagenome (GOLD analysis project Ga0255356, IMG submission 189944) | Peat soil microbial communities from Stordalen Mire, Sweden - H.B.S.T100 | ecosystem: Environmental > Terrestrial > Soil > Wetlands > Peat | place: Sweden: Norrbotten County, Stordalen Mire... | reverse complement strand
TAATTGCCTTCTACGCGTGGTGGGCGCGCGTGGCCGACTGGCTCGATCGTCGTATTTGGGGTGGCATCGTTTCCGCCATCACGTGGCTCTTCGGCCTCTGGGCGCAGCTCAACCGCCTGCTCGACATCGATTGGGTCGACGGCGGCTTCGACAAAACCTGTGAGGAGCTTTCCTCGGGCGGCGGCTTGCTGTCACGCGTCGAAGGCGGCCGCGTGCAGAATTACCTTCGCATTCTGGCCGCGGCTGTGGTCGCGCTGGTTGCAATTCTTCTCTGGAGCAGCCGGCCATGAACGTACTCGGCTTCCCAATCCTGACGCTGCTCACCGTGCTTCCGCTTATCGGTGCGGCGCTCGCGCTCTTCTCCGGCCGTCATGCGCGCGTGGTGGCGCTTTTCACCACGCTGGCCTGTGTGCTGGTTTCGCTCTTCATCTGGACCCGCCTGCCTGCCGATGGCAGCATCGGTCTCGTGGAGCGCGCGGCATGGGCGCCATCGCTGGGCATTGAATATCACCTCGGAGTCGACGGCCTCGGCGGCCTCATGCTGGTGCTCTCGGCCATCGTTACGCTGATGGCGGTCGATGCTGCGCAGCATCGCGTGCATCACATGCCCGGACTTTTCTTTGGACTGGTGCTGACGCTCGAAGCGGGCCTCTTCGGATCCTTCACTGCGCTCAATTTCTTCCACTGGTTTTTGTTCTGGGAGCTGAGCCTCATCCCCGCATTCTTCCTGATCAAGTTGTGGGGAGGGCCGAAGCGCGGTCCCGCAGCCACGCAATTTTTCATCTACACCATGGCTGGCTCGGTGGCGCTCCTGCTCTCGTTCCTCGCCATCTTTTTCGCGACTACGAGTAAAGACGCGCCGGGCACCATGGACTTCGGCCAGCTCGCGCAAATGGCCGCATCCGGCCAACTCGCGCAAATGGTCACCGCGCATCTTGGGCCCGTGATGCCGTGGCTCGCCATCGGCGTGCTTGCCGGCTTCGCGGTCAAAGTGCCGCTTATGCCGTTCCACACCTGGCTGCCCGCTGCGTATGCTGAGGCGCCATCGCCCGTCACCATGCTGCTTACGGGCGCCATGTCGAAGATGGGCGTCTACGGTTTGCTGCGCATCGCCATTCCAATCTTTGGTCCTCAGATTGCCGCCATGCGCACGCCGCTCCTGGTTCTTGCCGCCGCCACCGTCGTCATGGGCGCGTGGGCCGCGGCCGCGCAAACCGATTTGAAGCGTGTCCTCGCGTACTCATCGATCAATCACCTCGGCTACTGTCTGCTGGGCATTTTCGCGCTCGCGGTTCCCGTAGCTGGAGCGGCGCAGCAAGCGAGCCAGGCTGCTGCACTCAATGGCGTCATCCTGCAAATGTTCAACCACGGCCTCACCGCTGCCGCACTCTTCTGGTTCATCTCCATGATGCAGTTCCGCTCCGGCGGTCTGCGCGGCATCAACGACTTTGGCGGTCTGCGCAAGCCCGCACCGGTCTTCGCGGGACTCATGGGCATGGCGCTTTTCTCCTCACTCGGTCTGCCGGGCCTGAATGGATTTGTCGGCGAGTTCCTCATCTTCCGGGGAGTTTTTCCGCTGGCGTGGGCTGCGGCCACGGTATCGGTGCTTGGTTTGCTCGTCACTGCCGTCGTGATTCTCACCGTCATTCAAAAAGTATTCAGCGGCCCCGTTCCCGAGCGATGGGCCGCATTTCCCGATCTGCATCACGGAGAGCGCATGGCTCTCGCACCCGTCATCGGACTCATGTTCTTGCTCGGCCTTGTGCCCCAGCTCATCGTGAACACGATCAATCCCACGGTCCAGAACCTGCTGGCGCACTGGAGATTTTAAAGAATGGCTTGGACCATCTTCATTTCGTTCGCTGGGGCGCTGATCGCGGCGCTTTGCCCCAAGGACAAGCCCGCCGTTGCGCGCTGGTTTGCGCTGGCCGTGGCTGTGGCCGGCCTCGCGATTGCGGTCACGGGCTACGCCGCGGGCTTTGGGCAGGGGCGCCAGGTGTTTGTCGACGCGCTCTGGGTGCCTTCGATGGGCATCCACTTCATGCTTGCTGCCGACGGCATCAGTCGCGTGCTGGTTCTGCTCACCGGCATCGCTTCGGTTTCGGGCGTGCTCTTCAGTTGGAACGTCGAACTCCGCACCAATCAGTTTTTCGCCTTCTACTTCGCGCTCATCGGCGGCGTCTACGGCGTGTTTTTGAGCGGCGACCTCTTCCTGCTCTTCGTCTTTTACGAAATTGCCATCGTTCCCAAATATTTCCTCATCGCCATCTGGGGCTCGACGCGCCGCGAGTACGGCGCAATGAAGCTTGCGATTTACTCCTTCGTTGGCTCGGCCATGGTGCTTATCGGTTTGCTCGCCGCATACGTCACCGCCGGTTCGCACTCGACGACACTCGCCGCGCTTGCGAGCGCGGGCTTGCCCGTCAGCTTCCAGATGTGGTGCTTTCCGCTAGTCTTCGTGGGCTTCGGGATTCTTGCCGGCATGTGGCCCTTTCACACCTGGGCGCCCACCGGCCACGTCGCCGCGCCCACTGCGGCCTCCATGCTTCTGGCCGGCGTGGTGATGAAGCTCGGCGCGTACGGCTGCTTGCGCGTTGGCATCGGCCTATTTCCGCACGGCCTCGATCCGTGGGGAGTCTCTTTCATCGGCATCGGCTCCTGGCGCGACGTCTTCGCATGGCTCGCGGTCATCGGTATCGTCTACGGCGCGCTGGTCGCTCTCGCGCAAACCGATTTCAAATTTGTCATCGGCTATTCCAGCGTCAGCCACATGGGTTTTGTGCTGCTCGGTCTCATGACGCTCAACCAGATTGGCGTCGATGGCGCGGTGCTGCAAATGTTCTCGCACGGCATCATCGCAGGGCTGCTGTTCGCTATTGTCGGCCGCGTGGTTTACGACCGCACGCACACGCGCCAGTTCGCCGAGCTCGAACCCATGCACCTTTCGCGACGACTGCCCTTTGCCGCGTGGGCCTTTGTCTTTGCCGGCATTGCGTCGATGGGATTACCTGGCTTCTCCGGCTTCGTCGCCGAGTTGCAGGTAATGGTCGGAGCGTGGCAAGCCAATCCCTGGTGGACCATCGTCTCCGGCATCGGCATCATTGTCGGCGTCGCCTACATCTGGCGCGCGCTGCAAAAGGCCTTCTTCAGCGATACGCTGCCCACTCCGCGCGAGCTTGAGGTGGAGCAGGCGCACAAATTCGCGCCCATCACCTGGCCTGAGTACGCCGGGGTCGCGCTGCTCGGCTTCTGCACACTTGCCGTCGGCCTCTATCCGCGCATTCTGCTCGATCAGATCGAACCGGCCGTGAGAACGTTGCTTGCGGGAGGGACGCAATGAATTACGTTGACCTCTTCCGCGCCACGCTGCCTGAAACGGCTCTGGAAATAGCCGCGCTGCTTGTGATCGTCGTCGATCTCGGTTTCCTGCGCCGCGCTGCGACCAGTACCCGCGTCGCCGTGGGGGCCCTCCTTGGCGTTGCCGGATGCGCCGCCGCGATCTGGGCCGTTTACGCTGCCGGATGGGGCAGCCTTAGCAACGGAAGCTACGTTGTGCTGGCCGCGGGCGGCTCCGCAGCCGTCGCGCAGGTGGCGATTCTCGTTCTCACCGCGCTCACGCTGCTGCTTTTCATCGATACAGGATTCACGCGCAACCCCGGCGAATACGTCGCCGTTGTACTGATGGCCACGGCCGGCGGACTGCTCATTTCAGCGGCACAGGATCTGCTCGTCATCTTCGTGGGCCTTGAGCTACTCTCGCTCGGCCTCTACATCCTCACGGCCTTCGCCAAGCAATCCGGTAAGAGCGCCGAGGCCGCCCTCAAGTACTACCTTTTTGGCGGCATGTCCGCTGCGTTTCTGCTGTTCGGATTCAGCTACCTTTATGGATTGAGCGGCAGCACGAACTTGCCGCGCATTGTCTTAGGCACCTATATCGCATCGACGAGCGGCGCCGCGCCGTTGCTGGTTCTTGCGCTGGTCATGATTGCCGTGGGTCTCGGATTCAAGATCGCGGCCGTGCCATTCCATTTCTGGGCGCCGGATACTTATGAGGGCGCGCCCGCTCCAGCCGCCGCCTTCATCGCATCGGTTTCCAAAGTCGCCAGCTTCGCGCTGCTCATTTCCATCAGCCATGCAATCCTCTGGTGGCCCTCGATGCTGCACTTGGGCGGTCGCCTTACCGTCGCGGTTTCTTCGCCCGGCGCACCGATGCCGCACTACACGCCGGGCATCGTCACCGCGTGGCCGTTGATCCTCATGGTGCTCTCGGCTGCGTCCATGGTCTTCGGGAATCTGGCCGCGCTTGCGCAGTCGAGCGTTCGCCGTCTGCTCGCCTACTCCGCTATCGCGCACGCGGGCTACATCCTGCTTGGCCTTGCGTTCTTCGGGTGGACGAACTTGAGCGCGGAGGCGATTCTCTACTACATCGTCACTTACGGGCTGACGACCATCGGCGCATTCGGCGTGGTCGGCGTCGTGGAGCGCGCTACCGGCTCCGACAAGCTCGACTCTTTCCTCGGTCTGCAGAAGCGCAATCCGCTGCTCGCCGCCGTCCTGCTTGTGCTCTTCCTCTCGCTCGCTGGAATTCCGCCGCTGGTCGGCTTCTGGGCCAAATTCAATCTATTTGCAGCGGTGCTCGCCGTCGGAGGCGGTCCCATTCCCTTCGCCCTCGTCGCGCTGGCCATCGCCTTCAGCGCCGTCTCGCTCTACTACTATCTGCAGGTGCTCAAGCGCGCTTATGTCATGCCCGCGAGCGACGAGTCGCCGATCAAGGCGCATCCCGTAACGATGGCCGTGCTCGTGCTCATAACAGCGGCGGTCATCGTTCTCGGCTGCTTCCCGGCGCTGCTGCAGAACTGGATTGCGAGTTTCTACGGCATGTAGCTAGACGACACTTCGGACGCCGGGCAGCCGCACCAGTGGGTCGGCAATCAGCCAGGTTGCGGCGCAGGCTAACAAGCCGACGACTCCGAATTTGATCAGCGCTGGAGCCGCCCAGTTGTGCAGCAGCAAGGCGATGCTCACGAGGACCGGGGGATGGATAATGTAGACCGCGTAGGCGCGCCGGTTGAGCCACGACCAAACGGCTGAAGGCTGGTTCATGCGCTCGCGGAAAACCAGCAGCCACGCGGCGATCAGGCCCCAGGCCACGAATGGTTCCCATAGAGCGTAGAAGATGGCCTCAAACGAAAGTCCGCCAGGCGCGCCGGAATTTGTGCCGCGATGAAGCGCGTGAGCGATCGCGATGGCCACCGGAAGACTGGGCCACGCGATCAGCAGCGTAACGATCCAGGGCCGCGCCTGCTTCCAGTTGAGCTGGGCTAGCCAGTCATGCCGCCACGCCGCGATTCCAACGGCAAAGAGAAACACGTAGCCGGCAAAATAACCAAGCTGCAGGCCGAAGACGTTCACGCCTACGGGAACAAACTGCCGGATGGCCAGCGCCACAGCTCCCACGCCGACAGCGCTCACCAGCCACCAGCGGCCAGCCGGAATCGGCGTCTGCGCCCGCAGCCGCTCAGCCAGCGGCGCGCCAAAGCTCGCGCGCCACGCGCAATATCCGAGACTGAAGATCAACAACGCCTGCGCGAACCAAAGCGGGCCGTTGATGATTTCCTTGTGCTGGTAGATCGAGCGAATGGCCGGCCAGAAACCGTCGCCCTGCGCATAGTTCACAATTCCCGATGTGAGCGGTCCGAGGATGAGGATGAATGCCAGCAAGGGCAAGCCGAGCCGCAAGAATCGGTCGCCGATGAAATGCGCATTGCCTTTGCGCTCCAGCGAAGCCGGAGTGAAATAACCGGCCAAAAGGAAGAAGAGGCCCATGAAGTAGGCCTGGTTGGTGGTGCAGAACAGCATGAGCAGAATGCCAGACGGCGAGCCTGAGGGCTCGACCTCGTGCCAGAACCAGCCGCCAATTGCGCCGTACGTGATTGCCGTATGGTGAAGGATCACGAGTGCGACCATCACCGAGCGCAGACGGTCGACATAGTATTCGCGCTGAGGCATGAGTCATTGTACGCGGGGGTGGGAATGCGGGGGTCTGGAGACCCCCGCTACAGCCGGTCTGGAGACCGGCGCTACATTTTCCCGCCGCGTGTGAGAGATGCGGGCGCTAACGCCGCCAGCTCCGCCGCCTTCAATACTTCACGATGGCCGCAAACGAATCCGGCTTGAGGCTTGCGCCGCCCACCAGGGCTCCGTCGATCTCTTCCTGGCCGATGAGCGCGGTCGCGTTGTCGGGCTTGACGCTGCCGCCGTAGAGAATGCGGATGGCCGCGGCAACGCTTGCCCCGAGCAGCTTCGACACTTCGGCGCGGATGATTTTGTGCGCGTCGACGGCAATCTCCGGCGTCGCAGTCTTGCCTGTGCCGATGGCCCATACCGGCTCGTACGCAATCACAATCGGCGCGGCGGCCTCGGCGGTAATGCCCGCAAATGCGCCCTTCACTTGCGTCTCGAGCACGCTAGCAGTCTTGCCGGCTTCGCGCTCCGCCAGCACCTCGCCTACGCACACGATCGGGACTATTCCATGTTTGAGCGCCGTGTGCAGCTTCTTGTTCACAATCTCATCGGTTTCGGCAAAGTACTGCCGCCGCTCCGAGTGGCCGATGAGCGTGTGCGTACCGCCCACGGCGATCAGTTGTCCCACCGAGGTCTCGCCGGTGTAGGCGCCCTCCTCGGCAAAGTGGATGTTCTGCGCGCCCACGGCCACATTGGATCCTTTGCAGCCGGGAACGACGGTTGGCAGCAGCACCGGAGAAGGGAACAGCGCGATCTCGTCGCGCGTGTGCCCTGCAACCAGCGGCAAAAAAGCATCGACAAACGCCTTGGCTTCGGCCGGCGTCTTGTACATCTTCCAATTAGCGGCAATCAGTGCTTTACGAGACATGTTATGGGTTCCTCAATTCAATTTTAGGGGATCGGTTTCGCCGCGCCGGGTGACGCCGGGCACAACGCGAGACGTGGAGACCGCTTTGGGAAAAGGCGGCGGTGCTGAATCTACGAGCCAGATCCGATCGTCGAGGTTAAATCGTCGGGTACCGAGCCTTCAAGAAAAGCCGCGCGATGATCCGGGTCGCCCAGGTCCATCGTGAATTGACGCCAGACGCCGTCCTGCTGCACGGCCATGTTCCACGGGCCCGAGACGGAATCGGAAAACTGCCAGACGATGTGGTAGCCCTCCTCATTGGTGAATCCCTCGCTGTCGGCCTGTAGAATCGCGTCTCCGCGCTCCCACAATTTCGTGCGCAGCGCGTGAAGTGCGTTGCTGCCCTCTTCGAAGTCGTCGCCTTGCAGGTGCTGGAAGGCATAAATGGTCTTCACTGAAGCCAGAAACTCATGGAGCCACGCCACGCCGCTCTCCGGCTTTGCATCCTGGGTGTCCTCGATGAATTCGGCAATCTCACCCTGGCCGAGTGAGTCATCCGAGACCGGATTGCGCTCGATCACCGCGACTTCAACGTCGTCATTGCTGGAAAGGAGCAGGCTCTCCCACTCTTCCTCCGTGCCTTCTTCGAGTGTCAGCTTGAATTGAGGATGCTCGGCGCGCACGAATTGCGCAAGCTCGTCAAACGAGGGAAACTCTTCGTCTTTTGATAGGACTCGCGTGTAATAGCCCATGGTATTTTCCGCCTTAGCTTTTAAGTGTATTCACTCTGTCGGAAGCTCTGCGCAATAAAAATCGCATCCGGCAGTTTCGCCGGATGCGATTTTCTGACCACTGATAACTGTGGGTGCTACTTGTCCGTCAGCGCTTCCACGCCGGGCAGCTTTTTGCCTTCGAGGAATTCGAGGCTGGCTCCGCCGCCGGTGGAGATGTGCGTGATCTGGTCGGCTACGCCGGCCTGGTTGATGGCCGAGACCGAATCGCCGCCGCCGATAATCGACGTGGCCGTGCGGTTGGCCGCCACGGCGCGCGCAATGGCATTCGTGCCCGCGGCGAACCGCGGAAATTCAAACACGCCCGCCGGCCCATTCCACACGATGGTCTTCGCGGTCGCAACTACCTGCTCGATCGCAGCCACCGACTCGGGGCCGATGTCGAGCCCCTGCCAACCTTCGGGAAAGTCTTTCGAGCTGTCCCACACCTGGGTTTTGGCGTCGTTGGCAAAGCTATCGGCGATTACGTTGTCCACGGGCAAGAGCAACTTCACGCCCTTGGCCTTTGCCTTGGCCAACGTTTCTTTGGCGAGGTCGATCTTATCTTCTTCGACAAGGCTCTTGGCAGTCTTGACGCCGAGCGCGCGGTAGAAGGTGTAGGCCATACCGCCGACGATCACCAGCGAGTCGACTTTGTCGAGAAGATTTTGAATGACGTCGATCTTGCCGGAGATTTTCGATCCGCCGAGGATGGCCACGAACGGCTTTTCGGGCGACTCGAGCGCCTTGCCAAGGTAGGTGATTTCCTTCTCCATCAGCAGTCCGGCAACGGCGGGCTTGAGATAGTGCGTAATGCCCTCGGTGGAGGCGTGCGCGCGGTGCGCCGAGCCGAAGGCATCGTTCACGTAGACCTCGGCCAGCGACGCCAGCGCTTTCGAGAAAGCCGGATCGTTGGCTTCCTCTTCCGCGTGGAAGCGCAGGTTCTCGAGCAGCAACACCTGGCCCGACTCGAGCTGGCGCGCCATCTCTTCGGCAATCTCGCCCACGCAATCCGGCGAGAAGGCCACGTTGATGCTATCGCTGAATTTCTTGTCGAGCAGCTCGCGCAACCTGATGGCCACGGGCCGCAGCGAATACTTCGGATTCGGCTTGCCCTTGGGCCGGCCCAGGTGCGAGGCCAGAATCACTTTGGCGCGGTGCCGCAACGCGTACTCGATGGTGGGCAGCGTGGCCACAATGCGCGTGTCGTCGGTAATTGTCTGTCCGTCTTCAGTGAGCGGAACGTTGAAATCAACGCGGATGAACACGCGCTTATTGGTCAGGTCGATGTCTTTGATCGAGAGCTTGGCCATGGAAGTGCCTTTCGAAAACAATGATGAGTGGTTAGTGGTTAGTGAATAGTGGTCCGTAACTAATTGTCGATGGTCAGCAGCCGCTCTGGCAAAAGGAGCGCAGCAGGTTAGATGGAGCGACTGCGTCCGGGACGCAGTCACTCCAAAACTAACCACTGATCACTATCCACTAATCACTGTTTCTTACAGCCCCTTCTTCTCGAGGAAGCCGATCAGGTCGACGACGCGGTTGGAGTAGCCCCACTCGTTGTCGTACCAGCTCAGCACCTTCACGCTCTGACCGACAACCTTGGTCAGCGGCAAGTCCACAATTGAGCTGCGCTTGTCGCCCTTGAAGTCCGAGCTGACCAACAGGTTCGAGTCGACGCCCAGGATCCCCTTCAATTCTCCGACGGAGGCAGCAGTGAAGGCGGCGTTCAGGTCTGCGGCGGTCGTGGGCTTCTCGGCGATGTAGGTCAGGTCCACGATGGACACGTTGGGAGTGGGCACGCGGATGGCGAAGCCGTCGAGCTTGCCGGCGGTCTCGGGGATCACGAGCTTCAACGCCTTGGCGGCGCCGGTCGAGCTGGGAATCATGCTCAGTGCGGCGGCACGGGCGCGGCGCAGATCCTTGTGTGGCGTGTCCAGAATCACCTGGTCGTTGGTGTAGCTATGAATGGTGGTCATGATGCCGGAGACAAGGCCCGTGGTTTCGAGAATGACCTTGACGACTGGCGCCAGGCAGTTGGTGGTGCAACTGGCGTTCGAAATGATGTTGTGCTTGGCCGCATCGTACTTGTCCTCGTTCACGCCCAGCACCAGTGTGATGTCTTCGTTGGTGGCCGGGGCCGAGATAATGACCTTCTTCACGGTCGCGCCCAGGTGTGCCTTGGCTTTGTTCGCATCGGTAAAGAAGCCGGTCGACTCGATGACTATCTGTGCGCCCACGGATGCCCAATCCAGCTTGGCGGGGTCGCGCTCGCTGAAGACCTTGATCTTCTTGCCGTCGACTGCGATGAAATCGTCGCCGGCGGTGACTTCGTTCTTCAGGTTGCCCAGGATCGAGTCGTACTTGAGCAGGTGAGCCAGCGTCGCCGGGCTGGTCAAGTCGTTGACGGCGACAAAATCGATGTCTTTGTTGCCAAGCGCGGCGCGCAAAACATTGCGTCCAATGCGGCCGAAGCCGTTAATACCAACCTTTACTGCCATGTGTGATTTCTCCTTCGCTTTGGGTGAGCCTTTGGGTTCAAAATCCGGATTTTCAGGGCGTCTGGAGTGGATTCCACCAAACTCTTGATCGTACCATTGTGGACGGCGGCAAAGAAGTGCAAGCAGCTCTGCCGGACGCACACGATTCCCTACCGTTAGGATGGGGTTCCCGCGATGGGACTGTATGTGATGGAGTGCACAAGATTTGCAGCGCCCGCGCCCGGTATGGTATTCCGTGTGAAAGCGAAAGTGATTGGCAAGGGTTGAAAGCAACATGAGAAGACGTTCCAGACGTGGTCCGAATACTTCAGAATCCACAGGCAAAACGGGCGCGGAAGTCCCATTGAATCAGCCGGCTCCGCTAGTTCCGCTCTATCCCGACGAGATCCCGGTGCGGGCGCCGGTTGCGCCGCGAGTCCAGGACGCGCCGCGCGCCCAGGAGCCCAGGCAGGGCCAGCCGGCGCGGCCGCAACGTTCTGACCGGCCCGGGCGGGCCCAATCGCCTGCCAAACCGGAATGGAATGAGCCGGCGGGCTCTGGCCGCCTTGAGGTGGAAACCCAGCCTGAGATGCCGGCCATTCCGTCTCCCAAGCCCAACGCCCAGGGGCTAACTCCCAAGGGTTTTGTGGTGCTGGCCATCGGCATGCCCGGCTCGGGCAAAACCACATGGTTCGGGAGGCGCGGCATCACCCCGTTGTCCAGTGATTTGCTGCGCAACATCCTCTTTGACGATGTTGAGGAGCAGCGCTACCAGGGGCTGGTCTTCTCCACGCTGCGTTCACTTTTGCGCGCGCGGCTCATCGCCAAAATGCCCATGAACTATGTGGACGCGACGAATCTCTCCATCCACGAGCGCCGCCAGTGGATCAAGATGGCCAAGAGCTTCGGCTACGAGGTGCAGGCGGTCTTCTTCGACGTGCCGCTCGATGTGTGCCTGGAGCGCAATCGCCAGCGCGATCGCTCGGTGAGCGAAGACATCATGCGCAAGATGGCCGAAAAGCTCAAGCCGCCGGTGTTTGAGGAGGGGTTTGAGAAGATCACGGTGGTGCGGGTGAAGAGCGCGGGGTAAATAGCTCGTCCGTGTACAGAGGCGGCGATGCTTGGATGGGGATTGGGCGTTCTCGGAGTCGCGTTGGTGTGCGGGCTCCTCCTCGCAGCGTCGGGAGGCATCGGGTCATGCGGTCCCCAACCCGGCGCCCTTCCGTTCACGATAGGGTATATGATCACGCTTCCCTTCGGAGCGATTCTGACCCTGGTTGGATTGTTCCAGTGGGTAGTTAATCGCTACCGGCATCGCAAGGAAAATAGAGAAGTGCCCCGTGTCACACCGTCGTAAACGAACGTTGGACTTCCCTGATGACCACTCCCAGTACTGCTGCTTACACCGAGCCTTGGCTCCGCGGCACGCACACTGACGTTCCTGCTGCGGGACGCGCCGTTTTGCACGCGCTTGAGCTTGCGCTCGACGATCTGACGAATTGGACAGCGGGGCTGACCGACGCCGAAGTGCACGCACAGCCGCTTGGGCTCACGCCCATTGCTTTTCATCTGCGCCACATTGCGCGGTCGACCGACCGCATTCTCACTTACGCTGAAGGCGAACAGCTTTCGGCCGTGCAGCTTGCATTGCTCAAGTCCGAGCTGACTGGGGAAGGGAAGTCGGAGACGCTGGCGGAGTTGCTTGCCGAGGTCGAAATCGCCTTCACTGACGCGGCCGAGCGCATTCGCGTGCTGGCCACGGCGAATCTCGATACACCGCGCGTCGTGGGGCGCAAGCAGTTGCCGACATCGATCGGCGGGGCGATGATTCACGTGGCCGATCACACGCTGCGGCATGTGGGGCAGGTGGTGAATACGGCGAAGGTGATTTTGGCGCTGCGCGGTTAGAGCAAGCGCTCTGCTGGCGTGGCATAACGCGGACAGGTGCGGGCGTGGACGCCCGCACGACAGCCGGTCTGGAGAGCGGCGTTACACCTCAGGACCGGCGCTACATATTGAAACCGGCACTACTCCGAGCTTCTCATTTCGATTCGGTATTCGTGTTGGGCTCCAGATAGGCTTCGCTGTTCACCTGCGTCTGCTGCTGGAGGCTGTAGCCGTCGCGCGTGCGAATGTGATACTTCTGCAAATCTTTGCCTGCGAGCTTGACGCTGATGCTGCGCCAGCCGTGGTTGGGGTTGGGTTGGGGATAGTAGCTGAGGGCATAGAGATGGCCGAGGTCGTTGCGAATGGATGCAAAGGCCTGCGTCTCCTTTTTCCAATTTCCTGCGAAGTAGGCTTTGCCGCCGGTGACTCTGCTCATGCGCTCGAAAGCTGCGGCCGAAACCAGGTCGTCCTGCGCCTGGCGTGTGCTCACAATGTAGATGATGGTTCCCGTCGACTGCGCAAGCTCGGCAACGTCTTCCGGCGGGATGGAACTGGCGTTGTCGGGGCCGTTGGAAAAGACGACGATGGCCTTGCGGCCGGTGAGCGGCGCGGCGTCCTTCACCGTAAGCAAGAGCGAGTTGTAGAGGGCGGCGTCGTCGCCGGCCACGGTGCTGCGCACGCCATTCACCACGTGGAAGCGGTCGGCGGTGAGCATGGTGGCCCGCGAAAGATCGCGGCTGTACGAGTAAAAAGCGATCTTGCTGGCGTCATCCATGGAGCGCACGAAGTCGGAGATGGCATCCTGCGCGAAGACGAAGCCGCGGTACATGTAATTGCTGGTATCGAAGAGGATGAAGACGTCGGCGCCCGCCAGCGGCGAAATCCTCACACCCGTAGAACTGATGGCGGGAAGGGTCTGTCCGCTGTCCCCGGAAGCCCCCGCGACCTTGCCTGCTGTGGGTGCGGCAACCGTGCCCGGCGCTCCGGGGTTGAAGTTGCCTTCTTCAAACGTATTCAGCTTCTGGGGAACCTTGTCTTCCATGATGACAAAATCCTCAGGGCGCAAGCCGGTAATGTAATTGCCTTTGCTGTCGGTGACAGCCACGTTGAGCTGCACCAGGTTCACATGCACGCGCAGGCGCATGCCGCTATCCTGGGCTGCGAAGCGCGACCCTCCTCCGCTTGAAAGCAGGGTGCCCAGAAAAACCACTGCGCAGGCGACGATCCGGTATCTCTTATTCGGCATGTGTTCCCCCATTCGCGATGTTCTGGTTGTTTTGAGGCGAGCTTGCGGTGTGAAAATCGATCTTTCCCTGACGGAATTCCTCCCCGGTTTGCTGCATGGCGCGCAACAGAGCGGGCCAGTCGTCAATGCTGGTTGCCGAAATGTTGGCCACCATCCGGCGCGTCAATTCGGGAACCAGAATGTTGAGCATGGCTGGAGCGTAGCCCTTTTCGTCGGCCAGCCGCGCCCAGTAGAGGTTGCTCGATTCCCACGATTCGCCAAAGAGCCGGCTTCCGTAACCGCCCGCAACCGGGAAGGGATCGGAAGTGATCAAAGTGCAGGAGTAACTGTCGGTCAGAATGGGATGCGGCACACCGAAGTCGATGCCCAGCCGGTGCGGCGAGGTGGCCTCGGGATCTTTCTGCGCCAATGCATCCAGCTCCCCGTTCGCAGGCCCCCAATGTGC
>Ga0255356_1001671_pt1 | contig 13711 bp, 11 predicted proteins | sample HBST100metaG_FD_189944 | JGI IMG/M metagenome (GOLD analysis project Ga0255356, IMG submission 189944) | Peat soil microbial communities from Stordalen Mire, Sweden - H.B.S.T100 | ecosystem: Environmental > Terrestrial > Soil > Wetlands > Peat | place: Sweden: Norrbotten County, Stordalen Mire... | reverse complement strand
CTTGTCGGTGTCGCGCAGGTTTTCGCGGGCGGCGACGGCCTCGGCTACGCGCTCTTCAAGGTTGGCCGAGTCGCCGATGCGGGCGCAGTTGGAGCAGACGCCGCAGAAGTCGGGCAGGCCGTCTGTTTCGGTGGGATGGAGGCAGTTGACGGCCTTGGCCAGCATCAGCGCCAAGGTGTATTTGCCCGAGCCGCGAGGGCCGGCAAGGATGAGCGAGTGAGGAAAGCGCTCGGCAGCGATGCTCTCGCGGAGATGGGTGACGGTTTGCGGATTGCCGAGGAAGTCCTGAAAGCCCACAGGTTGAGTTTAGTGCATTTTGTGAGAAGTCGAGGTTCCTGGTTCGCCACCCCTTGCGACAGAAAAGCGTCACAGGATCTTCGGCTCTGTGCGCCCTGATGAACGGGGCTGATTGAGGGCTGTGCTTTCCCGCCCTTGCGCCAGAAAAAAGGCGCAAGGACAGGGCACGGAGCTGTTTTGGGTGACCCGGCCCGGGTTCATCTATGTACGTAACGCGCCGGCGCGAGTTGGGCTGTCAGGGGGACAGCAAGGATGGGTACGACAGATATTGGCGCATCCGAGGTTTCAAAGTCGAGACCAGGGCGCACGCAGCACCGAGTCATCCGGCGGCGTGTCGGGGAGAGCAGGCGGCGGTGTATGCTTGCTGGCGGAGAAACAGTTACCGAATGCGGCACGGCAAAGCATTTCGATTCATGGGAGAGAAGATCGAATGATGTTGAAAGCAGCGGTTGTTATGGTTTTTCTTGGTGTTTCCGGAGGAATTTACGCGCAAGGTCCGGCTGCGCCTGCTCAACTGCCCGGCAAGGGGCTGGCCCAGCACGACTTTATGTATGCCGGGGAGTCGCATGAGCGGAATATCTACATTGTGCGCGGGGGAAAGATTGTTTGGAGTTATAGCGACCCGGCGGGCAAGGGCGAGATCAGCGACGCGGTGATGCTCTCGAACGGCAACATTCTCTTCGCGCATCAGTTTGGCGTGACATTGATTACGCCGGAGAAGAAGGTGGTGTGGAACTACGACGCCCCGGCCGGCTTTGAGGTGCATACTGCCGTGCCCATCGGGAAGGAGCGCGTCCTCTACATTCAGAACGGCGACCCGGCGCTGCTGCGGGTGGTCAACATTGTTACCGGAGCGACGGAGAAGGAAATCACGCTCAAGACCAGGCAGCCGTCGAGTACGCATGGACAGTTCAGGCATGCGCGGCTGACCCCGCAGGGAACCCTGCTGGTGGCGCACATGGACCTGAGCAAGGTGGTGGAGTACGACTCGAATGGGAATGAGCTTTGGTCGTTTCCGGGGATCGGCATTTGGGGTGTAATGCCGCTGAAGAACGGCAATGCGCTGATTACGGATTCCAAGGGGGTTCGGGAAGTGACGCGGCGGGGCGACTCGGTGTGGAGCTGGAGCCAGGCCGACACGCCCGACTACAAGTTTGCCAGCCTGCAACAGGCTTGGCGGCTGCCGAACGGGAACACTGTGATCAACAACTGGGTGAACGAGTGGAGCACGGCTGCGCAGAACATGGCGGGGACTTTGCAGGCTATCGAGGTGACTCCGGCAAAGCAGGTGGTGTGGGCGCTTGCGTCCTGGACCGAGCCCGCGAATCTGGGGCCGGCAACGACGATTCAGTTCCTGGATGAGCCTTCGGTTCCCGAAGATGTGCATTTTGGGGAGTTCAAGTAGGCGCTGCGACGAGGGCGCCCATCCAGAGGCAACGGAAGAGATTACTCTTGTACGATGATTCCGATTTCGGTGGTGGGCGTGATGCGCAGTTTGAAGAGGTTGGCTCCTGTTTGGCGCTTTGTGCCCAGACTTGCGGTATGTGCTATTTTTTTGGTTCTGTTTTTTGCGCCTCGTGCGGGGGCGTCAAGCAACGGGTTGGCTTTGACTCCGCCGATGGGATGGAATAGCTGGAACCATTTTGGATGCAGCGGCCTGAACGAGACGGTCATCGAACAGACCGCGACGGAATTGGCAAGCAGCGGCATGCAGGCGGCGGGCTACCAGTATGTCAATCTCGACGACTGCTGGATGGCGACCAGCCGCGACGCGAATGGGAATCTGGTTCCCGATCCGACGAAGTTCCCGAGCGGCATGCCGGCGCTGGTGAGCTACGTCCATAACCTGGGACTGAAGATAGGGCTCTACGAAGACGCGGGAACGGCGACTTGCCAGGGGCGGCCGGGAAGCTATGGCTACTATCAGCAGGACGCCAACACCTATGCTTCCTGGGGCATCGATTACATCAAACTGGACTGGTGCAACTCGACCGGCCTCGACCCCCAGACTCAATACACGCAGTTTGGGCAGGCGCTGGCCAACGCGGGCGGCAAGATCACCTTCAGCCTCTGCGACTGGGGCACGAACACTCCGTGGACATGGGCTCCGGCAGTGGGAAATCTGTGGCGCACCACCAGCGACATCGCGGACAACTGGCTCTCAATGGTCAACAACATGGAGGCAAACAGCGCCTACGCCGCGGTGGCCGGACCGGGCGCCTGGAACGATCCGGACATGCTTGAAGTGGGCAATGGCGGCATGACGGACATGGAGTACCAGACGCATTTCTCGATGTGGGCGCTGATTGCCGCGCCGCTGATTGCCGGCAACGATTTGTCGGCGATCAGCCCGGCTTCCCTGGCAACCCTCACGAATTCCGAGGTGATTGCGGTGGATCAGGACGCTCTGGGGAAGCAGGGGATTCTGATCTCGGATAACGGGAGCGGGTTGCAGGTGTGGTCGAGAGAGGTTGCCGGGGGCACGGTGGTTGCCTTGTTGAATCTGTCCGGATCGCCGGCGACGATTGCCGCGAACTTGAGCGGCATAGGTCTCGATCCCAACCAGACGGAAGCAGTGCGCGACCTGTGGGCTCATGCCGATCTGGGCGAGTTTTCAAGCGGCTTTTCGGCAACCGTTCCCTCGCATAGCGTGACCATGGTGAAGATCGGCGCGAGCGGAACGGCGCCGGCACAAACTGTCTATGAGGCGGATGCCAGCGGCAATACGCTGAGCGGCCAGGCGGTGGTGGCGCAATGCGCCTGCCTGGACGGCAACAAAGTCGGCTATATCGGGGATGGCGCCACGAACGCCCTCACCATCAACAACGTCAACGCGGCCTCGACCGGCACTTATCTGATGGATATCTATGGCGCCGTGTCGGGTACGCGCACCTTTTTTGTGAGCGTCGATGGCGGCACGCCGGTTCAGGCAAATTTGACGGGTACAAGTTACGGCATCCCGGTGACCAGCGGCATGACGGTAGAGTTGAACGCGGGCGCCAACACGATCGAGTTTTCCAATCCCAATGCCTGGGCTCCCGACCTTGACCACATTGTCATTTCTTCGGCCGGCGCGGTAACTCCAGGCTTCAACATCACCTATCCAGTGCAAGATGTGGTGATTGCTTCGGCGGGGCAATCCGGAATTGCATCCATCAATCTGACGCCGACAGGCGGCTTTGCGGGCAGTGTCACATTCACTTGCGTACTGCCGGCAGCCATGACGGGAGCCGGCTGCACGGCGCAAGCCGTCAGTTTGAGCGGTACGGCAGGCACGGTTGTGCCGGTGACGATCACCACCGCGGCACAGGGCAGCGCGGCGTTGCGGGAGCTGGGCGGCAGGGTTGACGCAACCCCGGCTTTCGCGGCGGCTCGGCCGTCGAAAGCACAGCCTCACCGGACGAAGGAATTTTTAGCGGGCCTGCTGCCGATTCCGGGCCTTGCGCTGGTTGGATTTGGCTTTGGATGGAAGAAATCGCGCCGCAAGAAGCTGATGGCCCTGTTGACGATGTGGATTGCTTCGGCGGGGGTTCTGCAGTTTACGGCCTGCGGCGGAAGCGGCTCGGGCAGCGTGGTCAGCGTGCCCTCGTGCGAGGCTGCTCCCAGCGTTCCGGCGGGACTGGTTGTGGCTTCAACAACCAACTCGGGAACGCAACTGAGTTGGACAGCAGCCAGCGTGGGCGCGAACTGCGCGGTGACCGGATACACGGTTTACAAGAACGACAGCCCCGTGGCCACGGTAACCGGATCGAGCTATGCCGTCACGGGCTTGACCGCAGCGACGACTTACAGCTTCACCGTTGCCGCGGTTGACTCGTTTGGCTCCTCAGCCCAAAGCTCACCGGTGAGCGTAACAACAGCTTCCTCCGCCGCCGGCACGCCGCCGGGGACTTACCCGGTCACGGTGATCGCGACTTCGGGCAGCGTTACGCAGACAGCGAGCTTCAATGTGACCGTGCAATGACGAGCGAGTGAATTTCCGGGTTGGCGTCGGATGAGGCTTTGGGCCGCGGGGCTAAGGCATTTTCAGAGTTCCTGTCATGTTGGCATTACGCTATCCCACCCTAGGCGCAAAAAAACAAAGGCGTGCCGAGGATAGGCACCCAAACCATACACGAACATTGAGGATGCTCTACCCTTCGGCGGCGACTGTGAGGAGGCGCTCGGCGACGGCTTCGACGATCTGCTCGTGGACTTCGTCGATGGTGAGATTGCCTTCAATGAGGACGACGCGGGAGGGTTCGCGGGCGGCGATTTCACGATATTTTTGCCATACGCGGCGGTAGAAGGCGTCTTTTTCCCGCTCGAAGCGGCCTTCGTCCTTGCCGGTTTGGGCGGAGACACGCTGGTTGCGGCGGCGAGCACGCTCAAGACTGGCTTCAAGCGACGGCAACAGCAGCAGGGTCAGGTCGGGCTGAAGGTTGCCGCAGACGAGCCGGTGCAACTCAAGCACAACCTCTGAACCCAGTTCACGGCCGCCGCCCTGGTATGCCTCGGTGGAATCGGTAAAGCGGTCGCAGAGGACGATTTTGCCCTGGTCGAGGGCGGGCTGGATGATTTCGGCAATGGCCTGGGCGCGGTCGGCAAACATGAGGGCCATTTCGGTCATGGGCGCGAGAGCCGTGGAACAGGAGTCAAGCAGCAGGGCGCGGATGCGGTCGCCGGTGGCGGTTCCGCCGGGCTGGCGAGTGAGGACGAGGCCGTGGTCACTGGAATCCCATGTCTCAGAAACGAGATATGGGGCACTCGCCCCTGGGGTACCTGCGCAGGCCGTAGAATCGGGAGTTGGAGCGCCGATCGAGTCCGGGCTGTGCCGGCCCGGGTTGCGTCTTTCAAGCCAAGCCGCCAAGCGCTTGATTTGCGTGGTTTTACCTGAGCCGTCGAGACCTTCGAGAGTGATAAACAGACCGCGCTGCATGGGGTGAGTTTACCACCGCAATCGAGGATGAAGACGAGGCTGCTTCGGTTGTGTTACAAGGGTTTAAATTAAAAAACGTCACGGGAGGCAGGCGACTGCGTTCCATAGGAGTTGAACAACGTGAATATTGGCACCCTCTGCAAACTCTCCTTATGCGGCTCGCTTGCGGCCGCTATGCTGTTCGCCGGCCGCCTGAACGCGCAAAACCTGACGTTGGAAGGCCAGACCGGCGGATTTCTGACGCCGACCGCCTACGTCGTTTATTCGGCGAAGGGGCAGACTTTCTCTCACCCGGCCGTGGGCTACCACTTTATCGGCACCTCGAAGGTGATCGGCGATATCCAGACCTTCAGCATCGTTGAGGGGTACGCCAACCGGGCCGAGGTGGGCTATACGCGCAGCGTACACATGGACGGCAACAGCAACGTGCCCAGCGAGGGAGCGTTCAGCCAACTGTGGAACTACAACGGGATGAACATTTTCAACGCCAAGGCGGTGGCAATCAAGGACGGTGAGTTTGGCCCGTGGACGCCGGGCCTGGCGGTTGGCGGCGTGGTGCGCACCGGAGACAGCTTTGTTTCCAGCGCGGTGAACAAGGAACTGGGCGGCAGCGGCAGCGCCTACACCAACGGCGACGTGTATGTGGTGGCCTCGAAGACCTGGCTGCATCCGCCGGTGCCGTTCCTGGTAAACCTGGGCTGGAAGGCGACCAATGCCACGATCTTCGGCATCGGAGGCCAGAGCACGGGGTTTGCCGGACGGCTCTTCGGCGGATTGGGAATTCCGCTGCCTTTCCTGTTCCACACGGCCATTGTGCCCTCGGCCGGATTTACCCAGGAACCGCCGACAGCGAAGAACCTGGGCGCCATCCTGGTGGGCGGCAGGGCGCATTTGCCCACAACGCTGGACTATGCCGTGCGCGTGACGCAGAAGGAGAATCCGCACTTCGCCTTCGACATTGGAATTGGACAGGTGGCGGGGATGATCGGCACGGCTCAGCTTCCGACCGGCTTGCCCGCGCCCTATCCTCCCGTTGTCTACATACCGGTGAATCTTGAGGCGCGCCACGTGGTGGGCATGGGGCTGAGTTACCGTTACTGAGCGAAGCGCTTTTGCAGGCCATACACACTCTGCCATGCAACTTCTGCGGGCGGAGCGGGTTCCAACATGCGTAGACTGAGCGCGAAATCGCGATTCAGAGCTTACCAGCACGAAAGTATCAGGAGGATTTACTCATGCAACTGTTCCGCTCCGTTCGCTGGCTCTTGCTGGCGCTTCTTCTCTCTGTCGTCCCGGCGTCTTCGTTCGCCGGAGTTTTTATCAGTGTTGGGTTTGCTCCGCCGGTGCTGCCGGTCTATGAGCAGCCCATTTGCCCGCAGGCCGGCCTGATGTGGACGCCCGGCTACTGGGCCTACGGCGACGAGGGCTACTTTTGGGTTCCCGGCGCATGGGTTCCCGCTCCCTATGAGGGCGCGCTGTGGACGCCCGGCTACTGGGGTTGGTCCGAGGGGCTGTTTGTCTTCCATGATGGCTACTGGGGCCGGCACGTGGGCTACTATGGCGGCGTGAACTACGGCTTCGGCTATGGTGGCATCGGCTTTGCGGGCGGCATGTGGCGCGGTCATGACTTTGCCTATAACACCGCGGTCGTGCGCGTGAATGAGAATGTGATTCGCAACACCTACATTGACCGGACGATTGTGGAGAGAAACACGATTGTCAACAACAACCATGTGGCCTTCAGCGGCGGTCCGGGCGGCATCAATCACCCCCCCAGCCCCGAGGAGCGAATCGCCGAGCGCGACCAGCACATTGCCAAGACATCCTTTCAGGCTCAGCACGAGTCCACATTCAGGGCCGACCGGTCTTCGTATGTGAAGAACAACGGCGGCCACCCGCAGAACCTGGTAGTGGCCAGACCGCTGGCTGCGGAGACGCATCCTGCGCCCGCTGCACGGCCCATGCAGCAACCACAGGCAGGGCCAATGCAACAGCCGCGGCCGATGCAAATGCAGCAGCAGCAGCAAGCACGGCCCATGCAGCAGCAACCGCAAGCAAGGCCTGCTCAGCAGCAGCCTCAGGCACGTCCCGCACCGCAAGCACAGGCACGGCCTGCTCCAGCGCCCAAGGCGCAAAGCAAGCCGAAGCCCGCGCCGCAGGAAAAAGAGCACAAGTAAGCGGGAAGATTCCGCGCATAACGCAGAGAGGCCCACGGTTAGCCGTGGGCCTCTCTGCGTTATGCGCCTGAAGGTTCGATGCCGGCGATATCCACTTCCAGCCCGCCGTATTGGGGGTGGTCTTTTTCGCGGACGCGGTAGGCTATGTCGATGAAGCTGCCCTGGGCAAGCCCAAGGGCGGCGGCGCGGGCGGCCAGGTTCCAGCCGACGGCGCGGATGGCGGAACTGGAGCCGGGGAGCGCCTGGGAATGATCCGAGGAAGCCGGAGATGCCGGTTCCTGGGCCAGTTCGAGGCGAATGTGGCGATCCTTCATGATGCGGGGCGGGCCGAGGAGGCGCGCTTTGCGGGCCACAAAGACCGGCTCGGGGTTGCCGTGGCCGAAGGGCTCCAGCTTGCGCAGCCAGCCGACCAGCACGGGCGTGATGCGATCCAGCGGCAGTTCGGCGTGAATGTGGAGCAGGCGCTCGGGTTCGCGGGCCGCCAGATGCTCCTCGGCATAGAGGCGCAGGCGGCGCTTGAGTTCGGGCAGGGCATCGGCGGGCAGGGCAAAGCCGACGGCGAAGGCGTGTCCGCCGAAGCGGGTGAACAAATCGGCGCAGCTCTCGATGGCGGCGAGCAGTGGAAAGCCATCCACCGAACGGCCGGAGCCGCTGGCCACGCCGTCTTCGACACTGACCACGATGGCCGGCTTGGCGGTGCGCTCGACGACGCGCGAGGCCAGAATGCCGATGACGCCGCGATGCCAGCCGTCGCCGTCGATGAGGAGCAGGCGGTCGGCAACGAGTTCGGGGTCGGCGGCCAAGCGGGTCTCAATGGCGGCGAGCGCGGCGGCCTCGGTCGATCGGCGCTCCTGGTTGAGCCGTTCAAGCTTGGTGGCCAACTCAGTTGCGCGGGCGGGGTCGCGGGTGCAAAAAAGCTCGATGATCTCGGAAGCAACGTCCATGCGGCCGGCGGCGTTGATGCGCGGGGCCAGACGGAAGCCCACATCGAAGCCGGTGATCTGCTTGGCGGCCGGATCGAGCGCCGAGACGGCGAACAATGCACGCAGGCCGAGGCCCACGGGCCGGCGCAACTCGCGGAGGCCGAGGGCGGCGATGACGCGGTTCTCGCCCTGGAGCGGCACGGCGTCAGCGATGGTGGCGATGGCGGCCATCTTGAGAAAGCTGGGGAGGGTTTTTTCGCGGGTGCGGGCCGGATCGCGGCGTTCGAGGACGGCCTGGGCCAGCTTGAGGGCGATGGCCGCTCCGCAGAGCGATTTTTCAGGATAAGGGCAGCCGGGCTGGTTGGGGTTGAGGATGGCCAGCGCATGGGGCACGGCGTCGTCGGCCTGGGTGAGGTGATGGTCGGTGATGATGAGGTCGAGGCCCAACTTTTGCGCGGTTTCAGCTTCGGCGAAGGCCCTCATGCCGGTATCGACCGTGATGACCAGGCGAACACCTTCAGCGTGGGCCGCTTCAAGGACGTTGGATTGCAGTCCGTAGCCCTCGCGAAGACGGTGGGGCACATGAAAGCGAGCCTCGCCGCCGAGCATCTCGATGGCGGTTTTGAGCAGGACAACGGCAGTGGTGCCGTCCACGTCGTAGTCGCCGTAGAGCAGCACTGGCTCATGGGCGGCGATGGCCCGTTCGAGCCGCTCGACGGCTGCGGTCATACCTAGCATCAGAAAGGGATCGTTGAGGGCTGCTGCGGAGGGGTTCAGAAAGGCGAAGGCTTCTTCGGACTGGGCGATGCCGCGGGAGACCAGCAGTTCGGCGAGCACCAGAGGCAACCGCGCGGCTTTTGCCAGGTTAGCGGCTGCGCCGGGATGCGATTCAGTGAGTATCCAGCGCTGGCGGGGAAGACTGCGCGGCGAAAGCGGGGGCTGAATGGCCGCGCTGGCGCCGCTGGCTGGGCTTACCGGCATCACCTGGCTTACTCGTCTTCGTCTTCGTGATGATGGTGGGCGTCGTCGATTACGATGTCCTGGAAGCTCTCGATATCTTCAAGCAGCGTCTGGAAGCGCTCATACCACTCAGTGGTGGTCTCATGGAGAAAGACCAGCCCCTGGTAGACGAAGCCGAGCTGAATGTAGCCGAGATTGCCGGCGTACTTGCGCAGCCATTGGGCTTCGACCAGTTCGGTGGCTTCCTCATCAGGGAAGTTCATTTCTCCGGCTTCTTCAATGAGCGCGTCGAGTTCTTCGCGCTCCAGCGTCATTTCGCTGAAGGTGACAAAGGGAGCGCCGACGTGCTTGGCCATCTCCACAAAGTCTTTCCATGCGTCTGGGTTGCCCTGGCCCTCCCAAACAACGGAGGGGATGTCCTCGGTGACGTATCCGGGAAGGCGGTGAAGTCCATGGCCTTCAATAAAGGCCACCATGTCGTCTTTCAATGAGAGAAGGTTTTCCGTATTCATAGTCAAGATGCTATTTTCGCAGATTGGGGCGGGGTGATGCGGCGCGACTGTGGAAACTTCGATTCAGGGGACAGAGATCAGAGGACGGGAATGGAGAGCCGGGCGCGCGGGTTTAGTCTGGAATCATCCGGATTCAGGAGGATTGCCGCTTGCCTGCATTTGAACACCATGTTTTTGTTTGCCACAACTCGCGCCCCGAGGGCGCGCCGCGGCCATCGTGTACGCAGGACGGAAAGAGCGACCTGCATGCGCAGCTCCAGCAACTGGCCAAGGCGGCCGGGTTGGCGAGCAAAGTGCGAATCAACAAGTCCGGCTGCCTGGATCAGTGTGAGCACGGCCCGGTGGTGGTGGTTTACCCGGAGGCGGTATGGTACGGCAATGTTAGGCCCGAGGATGCGGCGGAAATCGTTGTGGAGCACCTGGTAGGCGGCCATCCGGTGGAGCGGCTACGAGTGGCCGAGGAGTGCCTGAACACGAAGAGCTGTCCGCACCGGGGATAAGAATCTCGACGCGGATGCGCCCTAAGTTCAATAGTCCAGCCAGAAACGCGGGGATGTAATGTAGTTGTCAGGGAGGAAGCCATGGGAGTCCGAATGCGTTTGGGGGATCTGCTTCTGCGCATGAAGATGGTTACCGAGGCGGATGTCGCCAAGGCACTCGAACGCCAGGCGGATCATGGCGGTCGGCTGGGTGACAATCTGGTGGCCATTGGCGCCATCGAGCAGCGCGTACTGGATAACTTCATGCATCGCGTTCCGGCCGAGCCGGCAAATATTGCGGCGACGGGAATCGACGAGAACGAATTGCTGGCGCTGCTGATGAAGCTGATTTACACCGGCCGCCTGGAAACCAACCGCCAGTTTGTCGACGCCATCAAGCTGCCCTATCCCATCGTGCTCGACCTGGTGCAGATGGCCATTGACCGTAAATTGCTGCGCACCCTCGGATCGCGCGACTCCGACAGCATTATCGACATGTGCTATGTGCTCACCGACGAGGGCAGGCGCTGGACGATCGACGCTCTGCAACGGCTGCAATATGTGGGGCCCGCGCCGGTAACACTGGAGGATTTCACCGACCTGGTCAACATGCAGAAGCTGACCAATGAAACCGTTACCTTCGAGCGCATCCGCAAGTCGTTCGGCAGCCTCACCTTCGACGACAGCATTATCGAGCAATGCGGGCCGGCCCTGGCATCGGGCCGGGCGATGCTGCTCTATGGCCCGCCGGGCAATGGCAAATCCTCGGTTGCGCATTGCCTGGGCAATGTGTTCAGCGACGTGATCTACGTGCCTTACGCGGTCAGCGTCGAGGGCCAGATCATCCGCATCCACGACCCCAGCATTCATGTTCCGCTCAGCCCTGCCAAGGGGAGCGAGGAGGATATGTCCTCCTTTATGCGGCACGAGGAACATGACGCGCGGTGGGTTCCGTGCCGGCGTCCCTTCGTGCTGGCCGGGGGCGAACTGACGCTGGAGATGCTCGACCTGAGATATGACCCGGCGGGGCACTTCTACGAGGCTCCCCTGCATATGAAGGCATTGGGCGGCTGTTTTGTGATCGACGACTTCGGCCGGCAACTGGTAAGCCCAACCAATCTGCTCAATCGCTGGATTGTGCCTTTGGAGAGCCGGGTAGACTACCTGAAACTGCATACGGGAAAGACGTTCAGCATCCCCTTTGAAGAACTGGTCATCTTCTCTACCAACTTGGAACCGGAAGACCTGATGGACACGGCTTTTTTGCGCCGTCTTCCCTACAAAATCGAGATTGGGTCCCCCAGTCTTGAACTTTTCAGGCGTATTTTCGTGAATGAGTGCGAACGGCAAGGGTTGGCGCTGCCCGACGTAGTGTTTGACGCCATTGTGTACAAGATCAAAGAAGAAAAAGGGCTTGATCTGGCTGCTTATCATCCGCGATTCATCGTCGATCAGGTGGTGGCGACCTGCCGGTTCATGGGGCAGGCTCCGCATTTCGAGCCGCGATTCATCGACTATGCGCTGGACAATTTGCGGGTGAAGCAAGGCTCCGCAGCCAAGCCGCATGCGCCGTCTTCCGCCCGGAAGGACTCAGGAACGCATGAAGTCACGGCGCAGGCGGCCCGGTGATTGATATTTTTGGAGGCTTTTGAAGCTGCTCCGCAACAATTCAGGAGGCGTTGGGCTGCCGGTGTACAGATGGCGGCCCGATGGGGTATCCTGAGCCTTAGCCCATGATTTTTTCCCGCGATTACATAGGGTATTTGGCCCGCCGCACGGTCAAGCATCTCATCGACGCCAAGATGATCACCACCAACAACGTAAAGGTGGTCGAAGCGCGCGTCAACGAGGGCCTGATCGAGGAACTTTCTCTCGAAGACCGCATCAACGAGGAAGTACGCGTGATTCTTGACGCGTATTCCGAGGAGATGCGCAAGTCCGGTGCGCAATATGCCGAGATGTTCAAGAAGGTGAAGACCGAGCTGGCGAAGAAGTACAAGGCGGTGCTATGAGGATCAATCCCGACAAGCTGAATAAACTGGCCCATACGGTGGCCGATACGCTGGCCGAGATCGACGAGGTCGGGTTTCTGGAGGATCGCAACACCATTCGCCAGGAGGCGCGCAAGGCGCTGACCAGCCTGCTCACCCAGGAGGCCGGGATCGACACTGCGGCGCGGCTCAAGATCGCCAACCAGCGGAAGATCATCCAGGAAGGCTCGCAGGAGTGGGAGATTCTTTACCGCAAATACTACAACGACGAAGTGCGCAAGCTGGGGATTTGACCGGCGCCCGCCGGCCTTCCGCTTTGGCAGCAGCCCGAATTTTTGTTAGAGTAGTCAAGTGGCCTTGAACGGCTGCCCCTCAAAGTATGTGGCGCTATCGTCCAGGGGTTAGGACGTGAGATTCTCAATCTTAAAACCCGGGTTCGATTCCCGGTAGCGCTACCAAAAGTCCTTTCTTTTCTTTCCCAAAACACTCAATTTTTTGATAACCGGAGCGGCTTCGGCGTAGTCTTTAGTGCTATGAACCGGCGGCGGGGATTCCTGCCGGCTTGAATCCGCGTCAAGTATACCCGTGACGGTCAACCGCATGGGGTCCGGCTCGTCTAATGGAGTGAAAGTGTGTACCCGTTGAGCGCTATGCAAATTCGAACTGTTTCTTGTCTTGCAGCATCAATGCTGGCTTTGCCCTTCCTGCCTGTGGCCAGCCACGCCCAGCAACCTGCTTCCGACCAGCCGGTGACGACGTTGAAGATTCAGGCGCGGGAGGTGGTGCTGCCGGTGACCGTCCGCGACAAAAAAGGCGCGCTGGTGACCAGCCTGAAAGTCGGCGACTTTGCGCTGACCGAGGATGGGCGGCCACAAACCATCAAGAGCTTTACGCGGGAAAGCAACCTGCCCTTCCAACTGGGGCTGCTGGTGGATACGAGCCGCAGCCTTTCAGGCGCCCTGGACAACGAGCGCAAGGCGGCGGGAAAGTTTGTGGACGCGATGCTGCCCGCCGATCCGAAGTCGGGAGCGCAAAAGGACCAGGCATTCCTGATCCACTTTGACCGCGAGGTTGAGCTGCTGCAGGACTTTACCAACTCGCGCGACAAACTGCACCACGAGCTGGACGAGATGGGGCCGTCGCGGGCTGCGCAGAACTCAAGCCAGGGTCCGGAGACCACCGGGGACAGCAGCGGCAGCAGTGGGCAACAGCAGCGCAACCGCAGTGGCGGCACACAGCTCTACGATGCGATTTATCTGGCTTCGGACGAACTGATGAAGCCCAAGGACGGGCGCAAGGCGCTGGTGGTTTTCTCAGACGGCGTGGACCGCGGCAGCAAGGAGACGCTGAACGACGCGGTGGATGCGGCGGACAAGGCCAACCTGGCTGTTTACACCATCTACTTCAAGGGTGAACAGGAACGCAGCGCAAATAGCGGCTTCCCCGGCGGGATG
>Ga0255356_1001664_pt1 | contig 13760 bp, 16 predicted proteins | sample HBST100metaG_FD_189944 | JGI IMG/M metagenome (GOLD analysis project Ga0255356, IMG submission 189944) | Peat soil microbial communities from Stordalen Mire, Sweden - H.B.S.T100 | ecosystem: Environmental > Terrestrial > Soil > Wetlands > Peat | place: Sweden: Norrbotten County, Stordalen Mire... | reverse complement strand
GGTAATTATCGAGAAGATCGCCGAGATGCTCAGATATCTCGTAACGGAACTGGATGCGCATACTGACGTCGGGAACGCTGCGGAAGAGCGCCTCCAGCATTGCTTTGGTCTGGTTGCGATCACCATCAGTTGCATCAGCCCCATCGCACCCTTGTCCGAGACGGCACGAGGATTCCAGCGCGATTCAACATCGATCAGTGCGGCGATCAACTCTGGCTGAACACGATAATGTGCCGCGTATCGGCGCACGCATTGTTCAGCCTGAGAGGCATCGGGCTGCGCGCGAGCGCAGGGCAGCATGGCAAAGAACAAAAGGACGAGCGAAAGGATTCCCCTTATCATTCCGTCACCTCCGGAACTGTGAGCTTGGCGGCAAACCGCGCGCCATCGTCGAGCAGACTCTTGAATCCTTCGCGCAAGAGCAGGTGACGGCGGTCCTTTTCCGTCTTTGTGAGGAATGGCAGCAGCACATCGCGAAGATCTTCGGTCACATGGTCCGTACCAAGCAGGCGGAGTGCATTGGCGAAGTCGATCATCTCCGACACCGACGGTGGCTTTTCGAGGGAATAGTTGCGGAACGAAAGCGCTATGCCCGCCATCTCTCGGTGGAATCTCTCGTCCGCGTCGGGCGTGCGGCTGGCGATGATCTCCGCCTCGCGGACTGGCGTCGGGTGTTCTACACGCACGTACAGGCTGCGCCGGCGAATGGGATCTCCCAGTCTGCGCTCCTCGTTGCTCGTCAGAACAACAAAGGGAATGCTCTTCGCTTCCACCGTGCCGAACTCAGGAATCGACAACTGCCAGGCCGAAAGGATTTCAAGCAGCATCGCCTCGAAACCTTCGTCTACCTTGTCGAGTTCATCAATCAAGAGAACACACGGCCGCTCGCATTCAAGCGCGCGCATCAGCGGACCCGCCCGGAAGAAGGCACGCCCCTTGAGGTTCGCCTGCACGCTCTGCCAATCCCCGTGCGCACCTCTCGCAAACTCCATATAGAGCCGCTGCAACCCCTCATCGAATCGCCCGATGGCTTGGTCCTCGGTTACGCCGCGGTAGCATTGCAGCCGCTCAATATGCGTCCCGGCTGCGGCGGCAACAGAGACGGCCAATTGCGTTTTGCCCGATCCTGCGGGCCCTTCGAGCAGCAGTGGTTTTTGCAGCTTGGCGGCGAGAAAGATCACCTGGGTCATCACCGGGTCGATGAAGTACCCCGTGGCCGCGAGTTTGGCGCCGAGATCGTTGATTGAATCAAACATCGCTTCGTCCTCTCGCCCCCACTGCAATGGGCATCGCGTTCTGCCTGGGAATGGTACTCTGACTCACCGAAAAGGCGTGCAGGCCGGGGCCAGCCTGGACCCAGACATTCGCCAGTGCCGTGGCTTCCAACGCGGCGAAGAAGACGAGCAGCCCGCGTGCCGGGAAGTTGCCCGCCCAAGCGGCCCAAATTCCTGTGTCGCAGTAGACCGTCACAACTCCATCAAGAACCGTCGGCAAAACCGCGATGATCAGATAGCTTAGCCGCCCCTTCACCTGTGCCTCCTCCAATGCGGACCAAGCATGGTACCGTTGCGAAACTCGGTCAAATTCCCATTTTTGGGTCTCGTGACACTCGATTCACCCACTGCATTTGGTTCACGATTCTGGCCTGGCCAAAGATGAATCCCTCGCGCTCCAATCCGAGGAACGGTAGTGGCTAGGTCATTGAGGCAAGTCGGTTGCGCGATGCCCTTCCTGACCTCGGTCTGCGACCGTTGCCGCCGGTCGGCAGGGCATCCACCCATTGCTCCACTGCTTCAGGACGGTAGCGCACGAGCGGCCCCACTTTCACGTACTGCGGTCCTTCTCCGCGAAGCCGCCACCGTCTCAAGCAAGCCAAGCTGACGCGGATCTTTTCTGAAAGCTGGATTTCGTTCAGGAATGATTCCATACTGTTCTCCTTTTGGCTGGTAGCCGGACGCCCGGATTGACCGAGAGCCTACCTCCTGGTCCGGTCTCGGTCAATTCGACCCGTACATTCCCGGTTGCTACGCGGAGGAGCCTGCTTTCGAGGCGGAACCCAATTGGGGGTGACCCCTTCGAGAGGCGATGACTGACTCCAACGCTTCTCGTTTCGCCTTCATGCGGATGTGGCTGTAATGACGAAGCATCTGGCGATCGACATGCCCAGCGATCTCCATGATGGTTTCGTCGCCAGCGCCACTTTCGGCCAGTTCTGTGATGAGGGTGTGCCGGTTATCGTGCCACCGACCTTTCACGTTTGCGTTCGTGCGGGCGGTCTTCCAGGCCGTCTTGAACGAGGTAATGTGCCGCATCGGGTCCGAAGGCCTCGGCTTACCCCAGGGAAAGACGTACCACTCTTCCCTGATCTCGCCGAACCGCTTGCGATACCATGCGCAATGGTCGATGAGCGCCTGGTAGACCTCGGAGTTCAGAGGAACGATTCGCCCCTCTCCGGCTTCGCTCTTTGCTCTGCCTACCTGGACCGTTTTCGCGACGAAGTTGATCTGGCTCCAGGTAAGGGTCTTGATCTCGGTATCTCGTAGACCTCCGTTGCGAGCGAGCATGAAGGCCGGGTACATATGGGGGCTGCGTGAGCTCTTTGCTTTGGTTGCGAGACTCTCCGTTTCTTCGCTGTTGAAGGCTTTGCCGATGCTTTTGTGAACGGTCAGCTTGAGTTGCTTGGTCTTTTGGAGATGAGCGCGGATCACTTCGCCCGGGTCTCCCAGCATCTTCAGAAGAAACCGGACCTCTTCATTGATCGACTTTGGCGCTGCCTTCTCGCGGAGCCTGTCCTCCTGGTAGCGGAGAACCGAAATGTCGGTGATGTCGGCGACAATCTTCGTGCCCAGAAGACGGCCGACGTGTCCGAGCGCATACTCGGCAAAACTCGCTGACCGGTAGCGGAGCCGGTAGCCCGTGAGGTATTCGTCGATGATCTCCTCAAGAATCCGGACACGGTTCTGCCGAACCTCTTTGAAGTTGTTGTAGCCAGCTTCGAGTGTTCTCCGGTGTTGCCGTTCAGCCTCTTTCGCGACGGTTCGAGATGTCGATTTTGTCGGTTCGTCGATTCGTTCACCGGCGAAGCGAAACCGGTACCACCAAAACTTTCCCCTGAGATACGTTGCCATTCGGGACTCCTGTCCTGTCGGTGAGCGCGCCGGTGTAGGCGCGCAACTGAAGGTTCAGGCGAAGGCAAAACTCGATCAAATTTCAGAGGACCCGGCACCACGCGAAGGCGTGGTTCAGGACATGCGGCTGGAGATCTGAAGTAGTTCTATCAGGGGGGCCACAACGGAGCTCGGTTGCTATGGGTTAGCACCCGTTTTGAAAGTGAGTGACGACAAAATTGACTACAATCGGGCCAATCTCGTGTCTTTCTGCTGCTTTCTACTACTCTAAGTTGTTGATTCTTTGGCTCCTCAGGTAGGACTCGAACCTACAACCCTTCGGTTAACAGCCGAATGCTCTGCCATTGAGCTACTGAGGAGTGCCTTGGAAAGAATTCTCCACTACCAAGTTAGCAGAGAGAGCGGGGCGCGTCAAAAATTTTGGCAAATGGCCCGAAATTCATCTTTTGTTTTGAACCTGCTTGCGATCTACGGAAGCGCGGAACCGTAGCCTGTGCGCCTGCGGCGTGTGCCCGGAGGCGCAGGCGATACCATAGGAACAAGGAGAACAGATGTCCCGAATTTCCCGCCTTGAACGCAGCGAAGTCACCCCTGAAATGGCCACGCTCTACGATAAAATCTTTGCCCTGCGCGGCAACGTTCCCAATATGTTCCGGGTCATGGCGCACCGGCCTGAGATTTTCACGACCATGCAGGCTCATTTCGGCGCGGTGCTCTCGACCGGAACGGTCCCCGCCAAACTCAAGGAGCTGATTATCGTCCGCACCAGCCAGGTAAATGTGACGCCTTACTGCCTGGCCAGCCACACTATACTCGCGAAAAATCTTGGCTGGTCCGACGAGCAGCTTTCCCATCTCGCCGACTGGCCCCAGCGCGACGACTTCACCCCCGCCGAGAAGGCCGCTCTCCGATTGGCCGAGACCGTCACGCGCGACGCCAATGCGGTCACCGACGAGCAGTTCGCCGAGTTGCGCGGCTTCTACTCGGAAGGAGAAATTGTGGAGCTGCTTTGCGCCATCGGCCTCTTCAACTACTTCAACCGCTTCAACAACGCTCTGCGCATGGAGCCCACCAAACCCGGCGAAGGCTGTAGCGTCGAGAGTGGTTGTGCGGCATGAAACTTAAAATCCCAGCGGGCACATTCCGCGCTTATCTATTCGACTGCGACGGCACCATCGCCGACTCCATGCCGCTGCACTACATTGCCTGGAAGAAGGCTCTGGCAGAGTGGAACTGCGATTATCCCGAGAAGCTGTTCTATTCCTGGGGCGGCAAGCCCGTGAAGAAGATCATTGCCGACCTGAACAAGATGAACGGCCTCCAGATGCCCGTCGATGCAGTCGCCACAAAGAAGGAAGCTCTCTATATCGAGCAGCTCCCGCAGCTCAAGGCGATTCCTGAGGTGCTGGAATACATTGAGGCCGAGCATGGCCGGATCCCCTTCGCCGTGGTCTCCGGAAGCAGGCGAAACACGGTCATCGGCTCGCTTACCGCCATCGGGCTTCTGGACAAATTCGATACCATCGTCGCCGCGGAAGACTACGCCCACGGCAAGCCAGCCCCGGATGGGTTTCTGCTGGCCGCCGAAAGGCTCGGCGTGGCGCCGGCCGATTGCCTGGTTTTTGAAGACACTGACCTGGGCATCGAGGCGGCAACCGCCGCGGGAATGGCCTCTGTCAAAGTCCCTCAGACGCTGCCCGATAACTCGGTTGACCATCGCGGCGCACAATCTGGTGCGGATGCGGAGGCTGATTCCGATTGACGCGCTGGCCCAATAGGGCTGAAGTGTGCCTGGAGGCCGGAAAAGCGGCTTCCAGGCGCAAAATGAAACAAGGGAACGCCGCGAAACGGGCCGGAAAGACGAAAAATCCGCCACCAAGAGAAAACGAGACAGAAATCAGGGGTTTTTCCGCACGACAGAAGTCGCGCCCTGGCACAAAGCGGATTTATGCACCCAGTACTCTCACTCCCGGCAAGCGCGCTTCAGCGCTAGATATTCTTCCGTAAACCAGCCCAGAGCCAGCAGCGTAATCAGAGCGATCACGACCTGCGAGATCACGCAATAGATGCACCACGCGCACAAGGCGAATTCCTCGATGGAAGTGAGGCGAAGCGCAAAGCCGAGCCCGACCAGCGCCGCCAGAAGCACCAGGAACCGCTGCCGCTTGAGCGCCAGCCCAGCCAGCGCCAGATAGCCTGCAATGCCGATCGCAGCCACCGGAATGTGCGCGATCTCGGCAAACGGGCTGTGGTTCACCACGCCGCAATCCCACTTCGAGTTGATGTCGCAGGGCTGGGTCTCGGTGGAATAGTGCACGCGTAACGCCAGAATGGAAACCACCACGCCGGCCAGAGCCAGCAATACGATCGAATATCGCACAATCTTCACTCAGTTCTCCCTCTTTAAATCACGCGGAATATGGCGTTCGTGACCGGCTTCGCCTTCTTTCCGATTTTACCGGCAAGGCTCGCAGCGCATCGGTTAGACTTGTTTTCGAGAGCAACAGAAGCAACGGAGACCGCCATGCCGACGTTTGAAGACTCGCTCAAGAAGCTGGAAACCATCGTCGATCAACTGGAACAGGGTGACCTCGCTCTGGAAGACTCGCTCAAGCTCTTCGAAGAGGGCGTGGGCCTGTCGGCCGCGTGCAAGACCGAGTTGGACGCCGCCGAGGGCAAGGTTCAGATGCTGGTCAAGCAGCGCGACGGCTCGCTCAAGCCGGAGCCGTTCCTCACCGAGAAGCCGCTCTGAAATCGCGGGTCAGGAATTCCTATTCTCTATTCCTATTCCCTGTCCTTCCCCTTTCCGCGCCTCTGCCAGCAACCCTCGCGTGAGCACGCGGACACCAAATTCAAAGCCGCTCTCGAAGAACTCACCGGCGTAAGGCATGGCCGCCAGCAGGTTGGGAAACTCGTTGGGCGGGAAGAGCCGCATCATGGCTTCAATCTGCTCCTGTGCGGGTGGGCTGTCGCCTTCAGGAGCGGGCCCCATCCCCACTGAGCCGCGCACCGTGGCGGCAATGATTTGCATTCCCGCGAACGCCTGGGCCGGGGACAAACCGGCGTCGCGCAGAATCCCAATCAGCAACTCGACCGGACGCATGGCCACCGGCGTAGCAGGACCGTGCGCGAGCACAATGGGCAGCGCGTTGACATGCGCGAGCATCGCCTCCCGGTAAGCCAGCGCCGCAGCCAGGATGCGCTGTTCAGGCGGATCTGCCGGACGATCGACGGAGAGGTCGATTCCAGCCATCACTGCCTCCACAATAGCGTCGAGCAGCGCCTGTTTATTGGGAACGTGATAGTAGACTGCCATCGGGTCGAAGCCCAGCTCTGCTCCCAGGCGGCGCATGGAGAGAGCCTTGAGCCCCTCGCGGTCCACCAGAGCGAGCGCCGTTTTCACAATCTGCTCACGCCTCAGCGGCGCTCCCTTAACTGGTTGGCGCTTGCCCGGAGCGGCGGAACTCCGGTTGCGCTTGGCCGAAAGGTCAGTTTTCTTGTTTGCTGGCATAGGGCGAGTTCCTTGAAACCTGCTTGAAACAGTCGAATTATACAGCGTAGAACCGCCAAGTTGCTACAGAGAAAGAAGATACGATTACCTTTGCACGACGCTAAAAATAAAATCGGACTAGGCTTGACAGATTTACTCTACAGTGTAGAATCATTTCCAGCAGGATATTTCTACATTGTAGATATATCTTTGGGAACGAAAGGATCTGCCATGCGAATCACCATCCTCAATGGAGACCCCAATCCCGCCTCGGACTTCCAGAATTACCTCCAGACGCTCTCGCAGCGGCTCGCGGCCTTCGGCCATACGATCACGCAGCTCGATCTGGCTGGATTGGATTTGAAAGGCTGCTCCGGTTGTTTCGGCTGCTGGTTGAAGACGCCTGGCGTGTGCGCAAAACGCGATGACAGCGAGAAGGTCTGCCGGGCCGCAATCAGCGCTGACATGCTGCTGCTGGCCTCGCCGCTCACCATGGGCTTTACCTCCGCGCTGCTGAAGCGCGCCGCCGACCAGATGATCCAGATCATTCATCCTTACTTCGTAATCGAAGGCGGCGAGGCACATCATCGTGCGCGCTATGCAAGCTACCCGAAGTTTGGGCTTCTGCTGGGCGTGGGCGGCGCCAGCGACGCCGAAGACATCGAGATTACAACAGCAATGTGGAAGCGGATGGCGCGCAACATGAAGTCCAGCATGGTATTCACCGCAGTCGCCAACCGCGCCCCCGAGGAGGTGGCCGATGAAATCGCTCTTGTTGCTTAACGGCTCGCCGCGGGGCGAGCGCTCCAACTCGATGAAGATGTTGTCGCGGGTCGGCGAGGGCTGGGTGCGCGGCGGAGGAAAAGCGCCGGAGATCCTTCACCTGGCGAGCCGCCCCGGCTTCGACCGCGCCGTGGATGCCTTTTCACAAGCTGACGTTGTGCTGCTCGGGATGCCGCTCTACACCGACTCGATGCCTGCACTGGTAAAGGCATACATCGAGGCTCTGGCCCCGCGCGTAGCCGCCGCGCAATCCGGGAGCGCGAACCCGACGCTCGCCTTCGTTGTGCAGTCCGGCTTTCCTGAGGCGCTGCATTCACGCCCGCTGGAACGCTACCTGGAGAAGCTGGCGCGGCGTCTCGGCTCACCCTATGCGGGCACGATTGTGCGCGGTATGGGTGAGTCGCTCCAGTCAATGCCGGACAAAGCAAACAAGAAACTGTGGGCGTGTCTGCAAACACTAGGTGAGCAATTGGCTCGCGAGGGCCGTTTCGGCGAGACGGAATTGAAGGCGGTAGCAGGCACGGAGCGATTTTCCGGTTTTACTGCGGCACTGCTTTCGGTGGCCGTCAAGCTGCCCATTGTGCAGTTCTACTGGAACAGCCAACTGAAGAAAAATGGTGCGTGGGAGCGCCGTTTTGACGCGCCCTACGGGCCAGCCTTCAGGCCGTAGAGAGGCCGATTCGCACTTGGACAGCAATCGCTATTCGCTATTCCCTGCCCCGCCTTTTCGCCAGCCGCGCGACCACGGCCAGTTCCCGCAGAACCTGATGGAGCGGGCGGGCCGGCGTGCCCCACAGCACGGTTCCTGGTTTCAGGCCCGCGTTGGTAACGGTTTTGCCGCTCAGCACGCCGGCCTGGCCGCCGAGAATCACGCCGGGACCGATATGCGCATGGTCGCCGATGCCCACCTGCCCGGCGATTACCGCGCCGTTGCCCACCGTGCAGGAGCCGCTGATGCCCACCCCCGACACCAGAATCACGTCTTCGCCGATCTCGCAGTTGTGGCCGATGTGAACCAGGTTGTCGAACTTCGTTCCACGGCCGATCTTCGTTGCTTTGAGCGCGCCGCGGTCGATGGTCGTGTTGGCGCCGATCTCGACGTCATCTTCGATGAGCAGCGTGCCCTGCTGCGGAAACTGCGTGTAAGCGCCGGTGGCGGGGTTGCGCACGTAGCCGAAGCCATCCGCGCCCAACACCACGCCCGCATGGACAATGACGCGATTCAGCAGCGTGGTTCCGGAATAAAGGACGGCGCGGGGATAGATACGGCAATCGTCGCCGATGTGGACGCCCTCGCCGATGACCGCTCCAGCCTCGATGCGTGTTCCCTTGCCGATGCTGGCGCTGTCGCCAACCACCGCGCAGGGGCCGATGCTGACGCCTTCGCCCAACTTCACATTCGCGCCAACAACGGCGGCAGGATGCACTCCGGTGGCAGGCGGCGCAGGCTTGAGCAGCTTGCCCGCCCATGCAAACCACAATCGCGGCTGCTCCGCCTCCACAACGCACTTCCCTTCCGGATACGCTTCAGCCAGCCCAGCACGCAGAAGAACCACGCCCGCACCACTGGTCAGCGCCTTGGTGGCCGATGGTGTGTCCTCGGCAAAGACCAATTCCGTAGTCGAGGCCAGAGCGGAAGAGTTCACGCCGGTGACCACGAACTCAGGATCGCCTTGCGCCAGTTTTCCATTCAGAATTTTGACCAGTTCGCCTAGCTTCATGCGTCTCTCCATTTAGTTGGCGTCGAGCGTTTCGATGTAGCCCTTGATACATTGAACCTGCTTTTCGCTCAGCACCCGGTACTCTTGCGCCAGGTCGGATAGGGCGTGCAGTTGGGCCTGTTTCACAAGAGCCTCGCCCTGCGGTCCCATTGGTACAGAAGCATTCGACTTCACTAGATTGATATCCGACAAAACAGACCCCCTTGCTCTATCAATTCCGATTCTAAGATGGCCGCTGCGGCGGTTCAGATGGGCTTCAATGTAGGACTGCGAGATGCCAGACAATTCCTCACCCCGCACCGATGCCGCTGCTTCTTCATCGGTAGAGGGTAACTGTCTCCCAATGTTCTCAACGACGGCATTAAAACCAGCGCTGCTGACATCCGGGCTGGCTGCGAGAATAGCGGAGTCGCGCTTGATCTCTAATGCCTCGCCGAGCATCTCATCTGCGATTTCATCCAGTCTCTGCTTTGAACCAACACGCGACCCATCGGCGTAGACGATAGCAACTATTCGAATGAAAGTAGGAATGCTGTGATTCTGAATTGCAGCCGGAAAGTCTCTCCAGCCAAACGTTACTGACCTGGTTGCTCCAGGCTCAATTTCCCCCTGTCCAACAACAAAAGCGTCGATACCTGTTTCATTTCCGTCAGGCGCATTGGCGTCGAGATAGACAATCGGCTTATCGGATACGTTCTTGAGTGTGAAGCGCAGAACCCCGCCGGCGACCTGATCCACGCCGACAAGTTGAACAGAATTGGGCGGAGAATCAATGGTCCAGTCAGCAAACGCGATGGAAGGCATTCCGCAGCAAACCATGAGTCCGATCACTGCTGCGGGGAGATGCTGACAGTATATCCGCATGATTCCTCCTTTGAATAACCGGAAGATTCCATCGAGTCAGTATATTCCCGCTTCGCCCGCCGGCCGCGTCTTCCAGCGGCGGTGAATCCACAGCCACTGGTCAGGATAACGCCGAATCCAGCTCTCGATGGCGCTGGTGCACTGCTGCGTTGCGGCGACAATATCAGCATCCGCATCGCCGCTCTGCTCGAATTCAAGCTGCGAGCCAAAGTGGAGCACGTAGCGGCGCTCAGCCTGCTCCCACAGCATGAAGCCCGGCAAAACGGCCGCGCCGGTTTTCAGAGCCACCCGTGCCACGCCCGAGGCAGCGCAAGCCTGTTTGCCGAAAAACTCCACAAAAACACCCTGCGGCGGGGTCATGTTGGTGTCCATCAGGATGCCCACGGTCTCGCCCCTACGCATGGCGGTCAGCAGGCCGCGCGCAAAATCGTCCTTGCACAGGACGCGATTGCCGTGCAGGCAGCGGATGCCGTTCACAAACTCGTCGAGCCGGCGGTTGTCCAGTGGCCGCGCGACCATGCTCATGGGATAGCCCATCAGGGAGTGATAGAAGCTGGAGAGTTCCCACGCGCCCAGGTGGCCGGTAACGATCAGAACGCCGTTGCCGCGCGCTTTTGCCGCGAGATAGTTGTCAAGGCCTTCGGTGCGAATCCAGTCGCGGGTATTTTCAGGGGTGTAGCGGGTCATGCGGCAGAACTCGGCAAGCTGCCGCCCGAGGGAACGGAATACGCCGCGGAGAATTTGCCGGCGCTCGCGTGCTGCGCGCTCCGGGAATGCCAGCTCAAGATTGCGCTCACCCACGCGGCGCAGGCGGCCAAGCACGCAATACGCGGCCCACGCAATCCCGCCGGCAACAAGACGCGCCGCCCCACGAGGCAACCACCCCAGAGGGTGCGCCACAATCATCACCAGCCAGAACTCGAGCTTCTCTCGCATCATCAAAGGCAAAATTCAAGTGTAGCCTCTCGACGCGGACTAGATACCGCAAAACGAACGAGGGGCAGCCCGTTGCCGGACCACCCCTCGATGCTGGCGAGCATTGCCGCTATCAGCGGTTCTTGGATCTGACAAAATAATGCGCCACGGTGGTGACAAACGGCACCGCGCCCTGAGGAACCGGCACGTCGCCCTTGAGAATCGACTCGAAGGTTTGCGATTGCCCGAAGTAGATCTCGGTGTCCTCGTCGTTTTGGCTTACGCTGGTGCCGTCCAGGCTGATGCCGGCAAAGACGCCTTTGTTGCGCGAGTAGCTGAGCAGCTCGGCGTTCATCTTCCAGTCAGTGGCGGCCTGTCCACTGCGGCCCACAGGGCCGGCCGCTGCGGAGGCATCGCCTCCGATCTTGAATTTGTTCTTCAGCAGATCCTGAAAGCCGCGATCATTCACGGCCACCAGCACAAGGTCAGTGGACTGGCCGCCGATCTGGAAGCCGAACGAGCCGCCAGCCATGCGAATAAATACCGGCGCGCTCCAGCCGTGGCCAGTGCGACAGGTTACCACGCCCTGCCCATACTGCCCGCCCCATACAAAAGCGCCTTTCTTCAATCCGGGCACTACGCCCACACAGGTCGCTTGGTCGAGAATATCCATGGGAATGCTGTTGTCAGGGGTGCCCATGATTTCGTCCAGAACGGCCTTGGCGGCATCGACGCGCTCCTGCAGGTTCCCGCGCGTGGAACCCGCGAAGCCGGCGATGGGAAGCAAGCAACAGAGGCATAGCAAAACAAGGGTCTTTTTCATATTTTTGTCCTTTTCCCTCCGCGGCCAGGGAGCCGCATGAGTGGTCGAGTCGTCGAAGATGAATCGACGAAGTTGAGTCGTCAGAATTCAGTGCCGCGCAATTCGGCCTCCACGGCGCTGAAGCCCACAGAACCCAAGAGGCGCCGGCGTTCCTGGCCCGGGTCTCCCAAGACAGCTATAACATACCAGCCCCGGCGCGCACGCTCAAGCCTTTAGACGGATGGGTCGCGAATGAGTTTGAATGACTTTTTGTTGGGGTTGAAGCTCGACCTATTTTGACGAATTGTGTACGGACCGGAGGCGCTTACCCTTCAGCGAAAAAAATGGGGCAAGCCGAAGAGACTTGCCCTGACTTGCGTATGTAAAGTTGAATTACGGATGAAACCGGCCGGAGAGGCACTGACCCCGAAAGCCGCCGTGAGCGGCAAAAAAAGAGGAGTTCCCGGACTCATGGAGGATATGCCGTCCGGGAACTCCTATTCCCCAAATCTTTCGTTGCTTCTATAACAACAGTCTGCGGGAAACGATGCACCAATGTATGTTCAATAGCGCTCAAAACTACAAATATTTATGGAAATGTAGCCGCGCCTGTTTACCTAAAAGGCAAACAGGCGCATGGGTACGGGGGAGGGGAAGAACCAGAGATCACGGGCGAAAGTATGAATTGGAAGAAATGAAAAAAGAGGAGTTCCCAGGCGTCATGTAAAACACGCCGCCTGGGAACTCCTTTCCCCAGATCTGCGTTGTTTCTAAGAAAGAGTTTGGAGGAAAAGGTCAATATTGCACAAGATTACAGAACACGTATGTAGATAAGTAACCTGTTTTGTTTACTTATCAGTAACGGGAGGCGGAACAAACGCCACGCTCCGGCGGCGCTCTCCCTTGCGGCGATCCGTGATGCCGCTGGAATGGAGTAGCGCGGGGTCCGAGACGCGCCGGAGCAGGTCGATCCGGTTGTCCGCGCCGGTTTTGCGCAACAACCTGCCAACATGCGCTTCAACGGTGCTCTCTTCAATGCCCAGCTTCCGGGCAATCTCGCGATTGGACTGCGCCGACAGAATCAGCTCGAGCACCTGTAGTTCGCGCTCGGTGAGGCGAGGCGGGCCGTTGGCGAGGCTGGCATCGGAAACCGCCAGCAATTGGTCGATCAGTCTGGAGAGCAGCCGGCGCGGTGCCCAGATGGAGCCGCTGGTGACCTCCTCGATGGCCTGGCGCACCGTTCGAGGGCTGGCCTCCAGATCAAGGTAGGCGCGCGCGCCGGCCCGCACCAAATCCATAATCAGCTTTTCGTTTCCTTCGGGACCAATCACGATCAACCGCATCCCCGGACGTCGCCGGCAAATGGCTTCGACAGTTCGCGCCCCGCCGGGAAGAGCGTTCAGGTCCACGACCAGGAACGTCAGCGCACGGTCGGATAGCAGCTCATCGAGATTTCCGAATACCGGAGCGAGCGGAGCAAGACCCTCCGCGGGTTGCTCCTCGAAGATGCCGGCAAGGCCTTCCAGGCGGAGCGGTTCATCGGAGAGCACGCCGATGCGAATTGGATTATTGTCTCGGAGTGAAGACATCGTGCGCCTCTCGACTCAATGCACCGCTATCTGGCAATAAGGCGAGAAGCACTAACCCCGCGTCATTACGTGAATGAAACCCGCCGTTCTTCAAGCCAGCCCAATCGCTTCCCATCCCAAGCTGGGTGCCCCATCCATCGGACGTCTTTGTTTTTGTCCGATGGGTGGGATCGCACAATTCTTATTTGCTTTGCTCAACTTGCATTTTTGTTTCTTATCAGAGCCTGGGAAGCGTAATTCCCTGCTGCTTCTGGTATTTGCCTTTACGGTCGGCATAGCTGACCTGGCAAGGCTCATCGGCGCGGAAAAACAAAATCTGGCATAGCCCCTCGTTGGCGTAAACCCTGGCCGGCAACGGCGTGGTGTTGGAGATTTCCAAAGTTACAAATCCCTCCCACTCCGGCTCGAACGGCGTCACGTTCACAATGATTCCGCAACGGGCGTAGGTTGACTTCCCCACGCAGAGCG
>Ga0255356_1001660_pt1 | contig 13768 bp, 8 predicted proteins | sample HBST100metaG_FD_189944 | JGI IMG/M metagenome (GOLD analysis project Ga0255356, IMG submission 189944) | Peat soil microbial communities from Stordalen Mire, Sweden - H.B.S.T100 | ecosystem: Environmental > Terrestrial > Soil > Wetlands > Peat | place: Sweden: Norrbotten County, Stordalen Mire... | reverse complement strand
TGGAAAGAGTTGGCGGGGAGATTCTCGGCGGGGTGAATCGCTCCAAGGCCTTTCGCGTGATGGTGGCCTACTATGCCTTCGTCCATAAATTGAAGAATCAAACACAGACGACTCCCGCATGACCTCTTCAGCGGATCTTCCAAGCGATGTGGCGCTGTTGCTTTCGAGCGGAATTCGTGTTCGGAATCGATAGTGTGGCGTACGCGCCGAACGACCGGCAAATCGCCGCTGCGTCGTAGATGAGCCGTCGGAAGCCCTTCCGGCGGGCTACATTGATTCTCGAACGCATTGCGAACAATCGTCGATCATCTTCGAACACAGTTCGACGTTGTCCGAATGCTGTTCGATCTTTGCTGATTACGTCACCGTCTCTAAGCCGTCAGGCTTAGGGATGGTGTCTTCCTTCAAAGCGAGCGCAGCGAGAGTGTTTTTCTGGTTGTTTCCTCAAAATGAAGCTCGCAGAATCAGGTGCCTTTGACTGCAATTGGGGGCGCGATATTAGCTTGGCCTCTGCTGCATCCTCACGTTCCGCCCGAATGCCATGAGGACTTGTAGAATGCGCTCTTCGGGTTTCTGTACCTGATTGTTCTTAAGCAGGGTGTAATGACTCCGGCTATTGCATTCGGATTTCGAACAGGGTTAGCGTCGGGTTGTGCTGACTTTGCGGGCCATGACGGGTGGTGCTGGATATGCCCAACGGCATCTGGAACACAGCGATTACTACGATGAAGCCCGTCGTGTGCAAGGTGAATGGCATGGCCAGGGCGCGGAGTTGCTGGGTCTGCGTGGAGAGGTAACGCGGGAGCAATTTGAAGCAGTCAGAGAGGGGTTGCATCCTGAGACTGGAGAATTCCTTCGGCCTCGCCACAGTGCTGACCGCCTTGATGCAAATGGAAGCGAACAAAGCAAAGGCAGATCCCTGTACGACCTGACCTTTTCCGCGCCGAAGTCGATCTCGATTCAGGCGCTTGTCGGCGGGGATGAGCGGTTGATTGCGGCCCATGACAAAGCTGTCCGGGAGGCACTCGCTGAGGCAGAGAACTATGCCGCCGCGCGTGTCCGGCTGAATGGCGCGAACGATGATCGGGCGACTGCCAACTGGATTGTGGCTGCATACCGGCACGACACCAGCCGTGAACTCGACCCGCAACTGCACACCCATGCTGTCACGGCCAATTTGACCTATGACGGCGTGGAGGGCCGCTGGAAGGCATTGCAAGCGTCGAGACTATATGAGCGCCGTGCGTATCTGACGGAGGTTTACCGGAACGCTCTGGCGCGTGAAGTATATGGCCTCGGTTATGAGATTGAGCATCGCCGCGATTCCAAGGGCAGAGATCACGGCTTCGAGATTCGCGGCGTCTCGGATGAATTGCTCGAAAAGTACAGCGTACGCAGCGCGCAGCGGGACGCATCTATCGAACGATTCACCCTGGAGAATGGCCGCAAACCGACCAATAATGAAGTTGCCGTGCTCGTCCGTGAATCCCGCGCCGACAAACTGGCGGAAATCTCCACGGAGAGATTGCGGCAACAGCAGCAGGCAAGGCTGTTGCCTGAAGAACGCCGTGCGCTGAAACATCTGCACAAAGAGTCTATTGGTCGTACCGGAGTGATTCCACATGAACTCTCGCAAGCAGCGGAGTCGCTTCAACACGCGAAAGAGCATCTCTTCGAGCGCAGTTCGGTCGTACGCGAGCATGAGTTGATGACGGAGGCCCTGCGGCATGGGCGCGGAAAGATTGATCGCCGTCAACTGCGGGGTGCCCTGGAGTTGGAACAGTCGCAGGGTTCACTTATCCGGGCCGGGAACAATCTGGCCACGCGCGAACGTCTTGAACGCGAACAGCGCATGATTGCAGCGGTGGATGGCGGCATAGGGCGCTATGAACGCCTGGGCGGGAAGCGCGAATTCAGCGCTTCGGAAAGGCTACGAGAAGAACAACTGCGGGCTGTTCATCAGATACTGGGTTCGCAGGATTTCGCAGTCAATCTGCGCGGAGCCGCCGGGACCGGCAAGACGGCTACGCTCACGGAAATAGCCCGCGGTTTACGGGAAGCAGGTCGTGAGGTTTTGGCGGTTGCGCCAACGCGCGGCGCGGTCGAGGAGTTGCAGAAGGTCGGCTTTGGCGATGCGATGACAATCTCGCGATTGCTGGAGGACCCAAAGGCGCAGGCCGCGCTGCACGGCAGAGTGCTGGTTGTGGATGAAGCGGGCATGGTCTCAGGCCGTCAGATGGAAGGCTTGCTCAAGCTGGCGGAGCGCGAAGACGCGCGGATTCTGTTCTCCGGCGACACGCGGCAACTTCAGAGCGTCGAGGCATCGGACGCCCTGCGCATTTTGGAGCAAGAATCGCGAATGAAAAGCGTTTCACTGATGGCTGTGCAGCGGCAGACGCAGGCTCAATATCGGGATGCCATACAGACACTGCGGCAATCGCCAGAGCAAGGGTTTGAAAAGCTGGAGCAGCTTGGCGCGGTTCGTGAGGTTCCGTATCTGGAGCGCGCGCAGGCGGTAGCGTCTGCATATCGGACACTCACGTCGGATGCAAACCGTTCGGTTCTTGTTGTTGCCGGTACGCATGACGAGATCGGCAAGATTACCGATGCCATCCGTGAGGATATGAAGCAGCGCGGCGAACTGGATCGCGGCATTGTCGCCGAGCGTTACGTTCCACTGCAATGGACCGAGGCACAAAAGAAAGATTTGGTGAACTACAAGTCAGGACAAGTCCTGCTCTTCCATCGCTCTTCGCGTGGGATCGAAAAGCATGAGGCGCTCACCGTCGAGTGGACAGACAAGTCGGGCATCGTTGCCAGGGACCAGCATGGCATGGAGCGCATGGTGAGTCCATCACAGGCGCGCTCTTTTTCGGTGCATGAACGCCAACAGATTGAGGTGGCCCCTGGCGACAAATTGCTGTTGACGGGCAATCGCGGCGGTGCTGGCTTCCGAGCGACCAACGGCGAACTGGTGAAGGTGCGCGATGTCGATGGCGGCCGCATTCACCTTGAAGATAGCCGGACGCTGCCGGCCAATTATCATGAGTTCGATCACGGTTATGCTGTCACCGCGCATCGCAGCCAGGGAAAGACGGTGGATGCAGTGATTCTTTCCGCCGATGCGATGAAGCAGGAGTTATTCTACGTCGGGGCCTCGCGTGGCCGTCAGGAGATCGTCGTGGTCACCAGTGACCGCGAGCAACTGCGCAACTTGCTCGGCATCTCCACGGCGCGGCCATCGGCAACTGAACTGGTGAGAGAACAATCGTCGCCTCATCCCGCGCCAATGCTTAACCCTGAGCGGCCGCCATTACAGACCATTGAGCCGTCGCTGCTACGGAAAAAGGATCGTCATCGGCACAATCTGGCAATGAGCCGGTGATTCTGGGCAAGCATGGGCAAGCCATTGGCACGATGCAACGCTCTCTTCCAACTTCTGTGTCTCCAGCGTGTTTGTCTCGTACGACAGGCCGACCGTTTCAAGTTCCTCTTGGATGGACACTGCATCATCTGACAGAATCCAGCTAAGTCGGCCAGTTTTTGGTTGCCGATCCAGTGAAACGAACCGGGAACAGTATTATTGTTGCTGGTGTCTAAGTAAGTGAAGGACTGCGCAAGTTCGTTGTCCGAATCCTCCAGAGCGGAGTGATAATTGCACTCGTGATCGTTCTGCTCATGTCCGTCGGGTCCAGCTTCTATGTGATTGTAGGCAACCGGCCGTCAAAGTCAGATTCACCAACGCACGATGGTTCATGCGCAGGGGCTCTTACAATTCAGATGCGTGGGGGACCACAATAACGCCCAATGCGCACCACACCTGATGCAAAGAAGGAGTTTCTCTTGGTCTTTTATGGCATTTCCGTAACAGTCAGGAGGAAGATGGCAGAGACGCGTTGTTTGTCAGCCGTTCTCCTCGCTATCTTAAACTGTGCGGGTCTGGGCACTAGCATCGGCCTGTCGCAGACTCCGATATCAGCATCTGCCGCGGCCTCCGTAGAAGGCGTGATTGTCAACCAGAACCTCTCCGGAGTCACTGTCCGCCTGGAAAGCGCACCCATCAATCCGCTGTCGTATTTCGACGGCTACTCAGCGACCATTGAAGCCAACGGAAGTTTCCATTTTGAAGATGTTGCGCCTGGCACATACCGCTTAGTCGCGGAAGCTAAGCCCTCGATGTTTGGAGAATATGGTTCTCGTCCGCCTGAAAAGCCTGGAGAGATTCTCCAGGTCAGGCCAGGGGACAGCATCCAAGGTCTCTCTCTAGAACTCTTTCCCGATCCGAAAACAATTTGCGGTCATGTTGTAGATACAAACGGTAAACCGATTGAAGTTAGCATTGAGCGGTATACTCGCGGAAATTTCTGGGATCATTCGGATGGACCACGCGCCAATCTTGAGCTACCAACCAAGCGAACCGACGCTAACGGATATTTCAGTATTCCAATTCGCTCTTTCAATCATCAATCCTTCTTCATTAGAGCCGGAGGGGTCTGGTATCCGTCCACAACAGCCTTTGCGGACGCCGTCCCACTTGAACCCGCCGCTCAATCTGACGCAGGATGCACGGCCAACATTCAGATCAAGCGAACGGACTGCAACCTGAGTGTTACGGGGATGATTCAGGGCGCATTGCCGTATCCCGTCAACGAGTACAAGGCTTCGCTGTTTGCTGCACATCCGACCGGAACTTTGTTTCTGAGCGATACTCATCCTCTCTTCCGGTCTGATGGTGTTGACTTCGAGGGAGTCTGCGCTGGAAGTTATTCGGTCGTATTGGAACATCACCTGAACGGTAAAACAGAGGACTTTGCATCTCAGGTTTTCCAACTGAAAGAGCCATCTGTTACGGTTCAACTGGTCGCGGTGACACAGAAAGAACTTGCCGAAATCGCTCAACCTAAAGCTGCTGAGGCGGCAACTGCTTCGGTGTCAGGAAATCTGCGACTGGAAGGACTCGACTGGGATCAGGAGTCGTCTTCTCCGGTTCGTGTTTCACGTCAAGCTAAGTTGATTAGGGAGGGAGACCTCAATGGAGTATTTCCATCGATCGATGCTCAAGGGAAGTTTACGGCTAAAAACCTGAAGCCGGGAACTTATGCGCTTAGTTTTGGCGAAACAACGCATGGTGCGGCATACATCAAATCATTCACGGTAGATAGCCGACCAGCTGATCCCGCGCACTTCACGATAAATTCCGGACAAGACATTTATATTGAAGCTGTATTCAGCAACGATGCGCGGAACGCAGCAGGACATCTACGCGCAGACTACACAGCCCAGCCGCACTATCTGCCGAATGGCACCCACCCCGCAGCTTCGGTCTCCGGAATGGTTACCGGAGCAGCTGCAGACGGCGCAAAAGTGAAACTGAGCGCCCTGCGGTTTAACTCGGTCCGTTCGAATCTGTACCAGACAGTTGCTTCAGAGACCGGCGCATTTCACTTCGATTCAGTCGATCCTGGAATTTACAATCTCTCCACGGATGGAGAAAGCCATCAGCACTCATCCTATGGAGCAAAAGGACCTGGGATGGAAGGGATGCCAATTGTTCTCTCTGCCGGTCAACATCTCGATGGAATAACATTGCAGACGTTTCCAAAGAGTTCACTTTGTGGCAGGGTCCTCGACTCTGACGGAAAACCGCGCTCTGGAATCGAAGTATGGGTCCAAGGCTATAAAGATAGAATCTATGTAAAAGGCTCTCCTGTGACGTGGCAGAAGCACTCTGTCACCGATGTGCAGGGCAGATATACACTTGCCGAAGTGGGGCCTTCCTCACTTCTGCTTTGGGCACAGGTTGGCGATATAAAGACTTACTATCCGTTTACAAACAAATACTCTGAGGCGCTGTATGCCGACCCTGGACCAAAAGACTCCGCCTGTAACTACGACATCTATCTTCCCGCGCCCGGGAAAGAGCAGGCCGAAAGAGGGTACAGCGTTTCAGGGACAATTGATGGCCATCTTGATCCGGCTCTGGGCGATCATTTCTATGTGAATCTGAATCCTGAAGAATTTGCTCATACACCTCGAGTCAAGCCCCTGGAAGTCAAGGCCGCAGGCAGCTTCGAAGTGAAGCAAGTATGGCCTGGAAGGTATACGCTCACACTCACGACGAGTTATGGTAATGGGTTCTTGCCTTGCAGAATGCCAAGCTCCATCTGCATGGGGTACTACCATCATCTGCTCGCATCGCAGCAGATTACCGTCACAAATGCCGGCGCGCGGGGATTGAAGCTCAACGTCGGCGCTTTGCCCACGCTTGATGGGGAAGTATTGATAGACGGCAAGGTGCCTGAGCCTGAACACCAGGTTGGGACTCCCAGTCTGTCGGGAGAGTCTACCAGCGTAGAAGTGTCCTCCGCCAAGCTCGACAGCAAAGGGCATTTCACATTCAAGTCTCTGGATGTGGAAGACAATCTGTTTTCACTGGGAATGTACCAGCCTCGTTACTATATCCAATTCATCGAACTCGATGGAAAACCGATAGATGGTCAACACATTCAACTGCATTACGGCCAGTCCGCGCATCTGGTGGTTAGATTGGCCACGGACGGAGCGTCAGGTACGTTGACCGCTGATCCCAGTCAGCCGCCAGTTGACCCTTATCCCAACCGAAGCTCTCCGCTTGTACTAATGATTCCCGATCCGCTCCCGGAAGACAATACAGGCATTCTTACGGGTGCCTACTCAACCGACGGCGCAGCTCGCTTCTCTCAGGTTCCGCCGGGACACTACCGCATTTTGGCCGCAGATAATCTCGTTCTTCCTGGGGAAGGATTCATGCGTCCCTCAGGAACTGTCTATCTGTCACGTCACGACGATCTTGTGAAACTTGCCGCGCTTGGAATGCCCGTAGAAGTCAGCGCCAATCAGCACTTCAACTGGAGCGCCCCGATTGTGACCGAGCAGATGCGCAGAATGCTGGCGGAAGAAGGATTTCCGTCAACATTCTGAACCATGACAACCGAGCAATGTTTGAATTCGATTCAGGCATGGAACTGCTCGTCATCCGCTTTGATTTTGTAACAAGCAGGAGAGCACATGGCAGTTATGCGTAGGTTATCAGCACTTTTCTTCTTGTCTCTTCTATGGTTCGGGGCGATAGCGCAAACGCCGATGGCGAATAATGCAAATGCGCTTGTGGAAGGAACGATTGTGAACAAGAACCTTTCCGCTATTACCGTGCGCCTGGAAAGATCTCCGGTCAATCCTCTGGCTTACTCTGACGGCTATTCCGCAGCGGTGGAAGCCGACGGCAGCTTTCATTTTCACGACATAGCGCCCGGTGCGTATCGTTTGACCGCCGTAGCGAAGTATTCGATGTTTGGAGAGTATGGCTCTCATTCGCCCGAAGCATTGGGAATGATTCTTCAAGTACAGGCGGGTGACCACCTTCGCGGTTTGTCACTGGAACTCTTTCCCGCTCCAGAGACCATCTGCGGGCATGTGACAGACGAGAACGGCAAACCGCTTGAGATCGATGTAGAAGAGTACAGAATCTCCGATGGCTATCCCGATGGTTTCGGCGGAAGACAAGTCAGAGTTGAACTGCCTACCAGGCATACGGACTCCAATGGATATTTCAGCTTTTCGATACCAGGAGATCAGCGTGCATGGGACCCGGATGGGTTCTTTATTCGAGCTGGAGGGGTTTGGTATCCGTCAACGAAGGATTTTTCGAAAGCTGTTCCGCTCGCACCATCGGCATAATCTGTTTCCGGATGCCAGGCGAACATACAAATCAAGCGTTCGAAGTGCACTGGACAGGTGACGGGGATGTTCCCGGTCGGCGAGAAATCGGGAGGCGAATATGATGCTTCGCTTTATGCAGTCCAGCCCTCAGGTATGTTGTTTCTGGTAGATGCGCATCCGGCTTCAAGGGCGGACAGGGTTGAGTTTGACGAAATCTGCGAGGGGAGTTATGCGGTCGTTGTCCGACCCTCCATGAGTGGATACTGGAAAAGTTTTATATCTTCAGTCTTCGAGTTCAACGGACAAACCACTTCAATCGCACTGTCGGAAACAACAAATCAGGATATCTTCAAGACCGGCACCGCCGGGGGGGCGGAGCCTCAACTCGTTTCGCTCTCCGGAAATCTGCGATTCGAAGGTCTGACGCAGGCGCAGGCTTGCCCAGCGCATTTCTGGCATCAAGTAGCGTTATATGTGGGTAAGAGCAAGGATAAGGGCTATTCTCCGGCGTATATTACATCGCCTGATGCTCAAGGCAACTTTACATTTAAGCGAGTACGGTCCGGCTATTATCAAATAGTATTCGATGAATCAATGCATGGCGCTGCATACATTCAAAGCTTCACCGTCAATGGGCAATCGGTCGATCCGTCGTATTTCTTTATTTTGCCAGGAGCGGCGACTCGTGTCGAAGCTGTATTCAGCAACCAACCTGCGAATGCGACCGGGCATCCGCGCGCGGATTACAATGCGCCTCCGCATTTGTTGCCGGAAGGCACGCATCCTGCTGCGTCTGTTTCCGGGCGAGTAATCGGGAATGGCGCACCTGGAGCAATTGTACAGTTGTCTGCCATTGCGTACAATTCCGCACGATCTTCGATATATCAGGCAGTTGCAGCAGCCGACGGCAGCTTTCGTTTCGATTCCGTCGATCCCGGCATCTATAAAATCTTTACCGAGGGAGGAGAAAATCAATACTCCGCATATGGAGCGAAAGGGCCAGGCCTGGAAGGAATGCCTATAAGACTTTCAGCGGATAAGCACCTCAAGGACATTCTGCTCACAGCTTATGCCAATGTCCCTCTTTCCGGCCCTGCGTTGAACGAACAATCGTTGCACTTCGCGACTGCCGTCACGGACGGAGCTTCTGGCAAGTTGTCTGTTGATCCGTAAGCGTCCTAAGTTTCCATCTGGACTGTCCGTGGCGGGGCGGTGAACGATGAGTGCATGGTTTATGCAGACAGGAAGCGGCCAGTTCGCCGGGCGCGGGTGTATCGGTCGGTGGCGGAGAAGCGGCGGATTGTGGAGTTGACGTTCGAGCCTGGTGCGAGCGTTTCGCTGGTGGCGCAGGCCGAGGGAGTCAACTCCCATCAGGTCTTCGATTGGCGGCGGGCCTATCGCAACGGCAAGCTGGCGGCAGGTGTGCAGGAGTCCTGCAAGCTGTTGCCGGTGATCGTGTCGGCGGCGGACGCCGAAATCGATGCGGAAGGCACAGCTGAGGCGGGCTGCGGCGCGGTTGATGCCGGCCGGACGGTGCGGCCTGTTACATCATCGGCACACGTACAGGCAGCAACAGGCTCGATCCACATTGAACTGCCCGGCCGGGCGACGATCCGGGTCGAGAACGGCGCAAATGCGGCGCTGTTGCGAGCTGTGATGGCGAGTCTTCGGCCGTGATGGAACTGCGCACGGGCACGAATATCTGGATCGCCGCAGGCGTCACCGATATGCGGCGCGGCTTTTATGGTTTGAGCGCACAAGTGCAGACGGTGCTCAACGCGCAGCCATACTCCGGCCATGTCTTTGTCTTTCGCGGTCGGCGCGGCGATCAGGTGAAGCTATTGTGGTTCGACGGCGACGGGCTTTGCCTGTTTGCCAAGCGATTGGAGCGCGGACGTTTTGTGTGGCCGAAGGCGGAGAGCGGAGCCGTCGCGTTGAGCCGCGCGCAGTTGTCGATGCTTCTCGAAGGGATCGATTGGCGCAGGCCGGAACGCACCTTCGCGCCGCCCATGGCTGTTTAGCATAAGTATAATAATCGCCTGTATTCATGCGGCTATTTTGTATCTTCTACTCTGCGCGCATCATGGCATACTCAAGGCATGGCAGTGAGCGCGCTTCCCGATCTCGATCAACTAGACAACGAAGCGCTGAAGGCGCTGGCCATTCAGTTAGAGAACGAGCTGAGGCAGCAACGCGAGTGCGCAGCTCAGCAAGAGACAGAGCTGGCCGCGCTGGAAGCCGAGTTCGCCGCGCAACGGCTGAAGCTAGCCGAGCAGAGCGATGAGTTGCGCACGCGCAGCGAGCAGATCGAACATTTGAAGCTGGTCATCGAAAAGCTGCGCCGCACCATCTTCGGCAAGAAGAGCGAGAAGATTGTTGTGCAACTTGAGCAGCTCGAACTGGAACTGGAAGAGCTGGAGACCACGCAGGCAGCGGCGGAAACGATCGCCGATGCTGCTCGCCCTGAAGCAGCGCCGGCAGCGCGTCCGCGGCGCAAGCCGCTGCCTGAGCATCTTCGCCGCGAAGACGTAACGCACACTCCCGCGCACGACTGCTGCCCGGAGTGCGGCGGCGCGCTGAAGCACTTCGGCCAAGATGTGAGCGAGCAACTGGAGTACGTGCCAGAGAGCTTCAAGGTGATTCGCCATGTGCGGCCCAAGTTCGCTTGCGCGGCCTGCGAGCGCGTAGTCGAAGCTCCAGCGCCGTCGCGGCCCATCGAGCGCGGATTGGCCGGACCGGCGCTCTTGGCGCATGTTTTGGTTTCCAAGTTCTGCGATCATCTTCCGCTCTATCGCCAGTCAGATATCTATGCGCGACAGGGCGTTGAGATCGAACGCTCCACGCTGGCTGGCTGGGTTGGCGCAAGCAGTGAGTTACTAACTCCATTGGTCGATGCGTTGCGCGCGCATGTTCTTGCTGCATCGAAGATCCACGCCGACGATACGCCGATGCCGGTGCTCGCGCCGGGCACCGGCAAGACCAAGACTGGCCGCTTGTGGACTTATGTTCGCGACGATCGGTCTGCCGGTGAAAAGACCGCGCCGGCCGTGTGGTTCGCGTATTCAGAGGATCGCAAGGGCGAGCATCCGCGCACGCATCTGAAGAACTTCAAGGGCGCTCTGCAAGCTGACGCCTACGCGGGCTTTCATCATCTCTACGATGGTGGCGATGTGTACGAAGTGGCGTGCTGGGCGCACGCGCGGCGTAAATTTTACGAGATTCATGCAGCGCATCCGTCGCCTATCACGACCGAAACACTCGACCGTATTGGCGCGCTGTATGGCATTGAAGAAGAGATTCGCGGCAAGCCCATCGATCTCCGACGCGAGGTCCGCCAGTCGCGCGCGCGGCCGCTGCTTGAAGACTTTCGAATTTGGCTGGAAAAATCGCTGCGCCAGCTTTCGCCCAAAAGCGAAACCGCAGCCGCCATCCGCTATGCGCTTTCGCGCTGGCGCGCGCTCTCGCGCTATGTCGATGATGGACTGTTGGAGATCGACAACAACGCCGCCGAACGCGCGTTGCGGTGCGTTGCGCTGGGCAGGAAAAATTACTTGTTCGCCGGCGCCGATTCAGGCGGCGAGCGCGCTGCCGCCATCTACTCATTGATCGGCTCGGCCAAGCTGAACGGCCTCGATCCGGAACGCTATCTGCGCACCGTGCTCGGCCAAATCGCCGATCACCCCGTCAACCGCATTAGCGATCTTCTGCCCTGGAACCTGGCAGACCCTCTCCAACCCGCCGCGCAAGCCGCCTGAAGTTCACCAAACACTGGTGCTTGAAGTGTCCACTTGAAAACAAGTGGACACTTCGTTGTATCTGCAAGAGTCTGCCACACTGCCAGCCACGACGCCAGATGGGAACTTCGGACGCTTACGTTGATCCAAGTGAGTTTCCCAACGATCCATATGTGGATCAATGTCAGAATCTCGGGGCAATTACTGTGCTTTTGATGATTCCCGATCCGCTTTCGGCAGATAACTCCGGCATCCTTTTTCAAGACTCTTCGTATCAAAACGCCACGGAGAATGGTGCCGGACACTTCACAGGAGAAGCAGAATTTCCGTCGGTTCAGCCGGGACATTATCGCATTCTCGGCGTCGAACTCATGGAACGGAGGAGCGGAGGAATTCTCATTCCCATTGACGAGGTCCTTCCAAAGAGTCACGATGCACTTTTGAAGTTGGCCGCGTTGGGCAGGCCGATAGAAGTCAGCAGCAATCAGCATTTTGACTGGGTTGCCCCGCTTGTAACCGAGAAGTTGATGCAGATTAAGGCTGAAATGGGACTGCTCGCCGCACGTTGATGGAGTGGCAGATTGCTTACTGGAGCAGCCCGCTGCGCTCGTTGAGGAACTCCACAGACTCGTGAGTAGGAGTTTTTGATCGGACCGTTCCTCTGTAGGGAGTGTCCCAGGGATCTCCGCTGACGGCGATCATATTTCGATTTCATAAAATCAAAATTCCCTTGCGCCAATGGTTTCTTAAAGAGCCTACAATTTCCTCCTGCGCCCTGATGTAACTCCGGTTTCCAATAATGCCTTGGAGATTGTCCATGAGGCGCAAATTGTTCCTCTGCGCAACATAGACACGCTCGACAATCCAATGCATCGTGGTAAATAGGAGTGTACGAACGATGTTCGATTCCTGCCACGTTCTTGAATCCTTGCTCGACAGCGAACTGGTTGCAGCCCTCGTGAAGGTGCATCCCATAGCCTTCCCGCAGTTTGCTCATAACGGGCTTGTGGCGGGACTGCGGATCATCGGCAAACTGCGTCGATTTCTGACTTGCGGTCTCGGCGACTATCCGCCTTACGCGGTAAACTCGGAACAGCTATCCGTGCCGCCTCACCACTCTTGAAATGGGGAAGAAATGAGACGGACACGCTATCAACAAGGCAACCTCAAGCTTGCGGAGCGCAAGCGCGGTCCACGCGCCTGGGAGTATCGCTGGTACGAATCCCTGGCCGACGGCAGCCGCAAACGCCGCAGTCTGGTTGTCGGAAGTGTGGAACAGTATCCGAACGAGGCATCGGCAAAACGCGCCGTCGCGTCGCTTTTGGTCAACATCAACGCTGAGAGTCCGCGCTTCAGCCTCGAAGCGGTCAGTGTCCAAACGCTCGTCGAACACTACCGGGAAAAGGAACTGGGCAAGGACTCGAACAAAACCTTCGCAACCTGCCAAACGTACCAGGGCTACTTCAGGAAGTGGATTCTGCCTCGATGGGGAAACTACCGGCTGAAGGATGTCAAATCGGTTGCCGTCGAAGAGTGGCTGCGTTCGCTCGATCTCTCCAACGGCAGCAAGGCGAAAATCCGGAACATCATGCACGCGGTCTTCAATCACGCAGTTCGCTGGGAGTGGCACGACCGGAATCCCATTACGCATGTGCGCCAGAGTTCCAAGCGCAAGAGCATTCCCACAGTGTTGACGCTCGCCGAGGTGGAGGAATTGCTTCTCTATCTCGAAGAGCCGACGCATACCGCCGTTCTGGTAGATGTAATGACCGGGCTGCGGGTGGGTGAACTCCTGGCACTCAAATGGATGGACATTGATTTCGAGAAGTTCGAGATCAGCGTCACGCGGTCCATTTCGCTACAGCATGTGGGCGAATGCAAGACGGAGGCATCGCGCAAGCCGGTTCCATTGGATTCGCGTCTGGCGGAAGCATTGTGGCGCTGGCGCACCCTTTGCGCTTACCCGCAACCGGAGGATTGGGTCTTTGCCAGTCCACACGTCAATGGAACGCAACCATACTGGCCGGGAACGCTCAACCGCTGGCACTTGCAACCGGCAGTGAAGGCCGCCGGAATCCAAGGCCGGATTGGCTGGCACACCTTCCGGCGCACATACGCGACACTTCTCAAAGCGAATGGGGAGGATGTCAAGACTGTGCAGGAATTATTGCGGCACGCAAATAGCTTGGTGACGATGAATCTTTACGCGCAGGCAGTAACGGAAGTGAAGCGTAAAGCGCAGAGCCGCCTGGTGAGCATGTTGCTCGACGACAACCCTCACAACGAGAGCACCGCTGCTATTGGAACAATACGGACGTACGAAAAAATCATCGAAG
>Ga0255356_1001659_pt1 | contig 13776 bp, 12 predicted proteins | sample HBST100metaG_FD_189944 | JGI IMG/M metagenome (GOLD analysis project Ga0255356, IMG submission 189944) | Peat soil microbial communities from Stordalen Mire, Sweden - H.B.S.T100 | ecosystem: Environmental > Terrestrial > Soil > Wetlands > Peat | place: Sweden: Norrbotten County, Stordalen Mire... | reverse complement strand
CACCACCGCCCCCCTGGCCTGGGCGGCGGCACAGGGGGAGGCGTGCCTCATCGCCACCTCCGCCCCGCCGGGCCGGCACGGCCCCATCACCCCGGCCGCCGCCGAACATCTGGCGGAGATCGCCGCCGGGCTGGCGGCCCAGGGAGTGACACGCTTTATCATCGCCGGTAACGACACCGCCGCCATTATCCTGCGCCGCCTTGGCGTCACGGCGCTGACCGTGGGCGCGGAAGTGGAGGCGCTGCGCTGGATGAATGGCGGCGATTACAATTTTTTACTCAAACCCGGCGGTTTTGGCGGGCAGTTTCTTTTCCTTGGCGGAATTGGACCACAGATACGCCTTAATGCAACGGCTGAATAATGGCATGAACATCGAGACACGTTTCCAGACCCAGGCTGAAACCGATGCAGGCGCACCGCTGATTTCCGTGGTCGTGCCCGTGCATAACGAGGCGCCGAACCTGAAGCCGCAGATCGCGGCCATCGGCGCGGCGCTTGAAGGCGTGGAGCACGAGATCGTCTATGTCGACGATGGCAGCTCCGACGCCACGCCGAAAATCCTGGCCGAGCTGGCGCTGGGCCTGCCGACGCTGGTGCGGGTGCGCCACAAGCAGAGTTGCGGGCAGAGCGCCGCCGTCATCACCGGGGTGAAGGCCGCGCGCGGCACCTACATCGCCACGCTGGACGGCGACGGCCAGAACGACCCCGCCGATATTCCCGCCATGCTGGACGCCATCCGCACCGCCGAGGCCATGGGGAAGACGCCCGTGCTCATCGCCGGCCACCGGGTGAACCGGCAGGATACCGGGGCGAAGCGCTGGGGCTCGAAGATCGCCAATAACGTGCGCGCGTATTTGTTGCAGGATGCCACGCCGGATACGGGCTGCGGGGCAAAGCTGTTCCGCCGCCAGGCGTTCCTGGAGCTGCCGCATTTCGACCATATCCACCGCTTTCTGCCGGCGCTGTTCATCCGCGCCGGCGGGCAGGTGGTCTCCGTGCCGGTGCGCCACCATGCGCGCACGCACGGTGCCTCGCATTACAATAACTGGCAGCGGCTGAAAGTGGGCATTGTCGACCTGTTCGGCGTGGCTTGGCTGCAGCGGCGCTGGAAAGTGCCACAGATCGAGACCACCCCATGAGCCAGATGCTGCCCCGCGCCGCCACCGCGACCGCCACCACCAAGGCGCTAAAACCGGCGCTGATGGCGGGAGCGCTCATCGCCATCGCTGCGGCGCTGCCGCTGATGCATGGCGGCGGCGCGGCGCAGAGCGAGCTGGGCAGCGCGCTGGCCCAAGGCGGGCTGAAGGGGCAGACGATGTTCCTGCTGCTTGCCACCTTTCTCACCGCCATCGGCCTGCCGCGGCAAATCCCGGCCTTTGCCGCCGGTTATGCCTTCGGGCCGTGGTATGGCACCATCATCGCCCTGGTGGCGCAGGTGCTGGCGTGCAGCCTGGACTTCATCTGGGCCCGCGCCATCGGCCAGGATTTCGTGCGCCGCCGCTTCGGCAAGATGCTGGGCAAGGTGGACAACACCCTCGCCGGCCAGCCCTTCACCGCCACGCTGATGCTGCGGCTGATGCCGGTGGGCAGCAACATCCTGCTCAACCTCGCCGCCGGGCTCAGCTCCGTGCGGGCCATTCCCTTCCTCGCCGCCTCGGCCATTGGCTTTATTCCGCAGACCCTGGTTTTCGCCTTGTTCGGCCAGGGCAGCGCGCCGAGCCATGCGCATATGCTGCTGCTCGGCGGCGCGATGTTCGCGGCTTCGGCCCTGCTGGGCGTGGTATTGCTGCGCCGCGCCCAGCAGGGCCGCGCCCGCCCGGCGGCGTGACGGCGCCAAGCCCCGCCCCACATCCCGGGCTGAGCTTCCGCGCCTTCGTCGCCACCATTGCCGCCATCCAGGCCAGCGTGGCCCTGGCCATCGACATGATGGTGCCCGCGCTGGGGCAGATCGCCACCGCCATGCATCTCGGCCCCGGTAACGCGCGGCAATGGGTCATCACCGCCTTTGTCCTCGCCTTTGGCGGGGCGCAGCTGTTTTACGGCCTGGCGGCGGACCGCTTCGGCCGGCGGCCGGTGCTGCTCGCCTCGCTGTGCCTGTATACGCTGGGCAGCCTTGCCGCCGCCCTGGCCCCAGGCTTCGCCGGGCTGCTCACCGCCCGCGCCATACAGGGCTTCGGCGCCGCGGGGTGCCAGGTGGCGGCGGTGTCTATCGTGCGCGATTGCTATGCCGGGCGGCGCATGGCGCAGGTGAACTCGCTCTCCTTCATGGTGTTTCTGGGCGCCCCCATCATCGCCCCCTCGCTCGGGCAGGCGGTGCTGGTCATTGCCCCGTGGCCCGCGATCTTTATCGGGCTTGGGCTTTACAGCGCGCTGATTACCGCCTGGGTGGCGTGGCGCCTGCCGGAGACCCAGCACACCGGGGATAGGCGCGGCATCGACTGGCCGGCGTTCTACGCCGCCGCGCGGCTGACGCTGACCAACCGCATGTCGCTGGGTTACACTGTGGCGGGCATGCTGCTGCTGGGCGCCTGGCTCGGCTTCATTAACTCCGCGCAGCAGGTCTTCGCCGAAGTGTTCATGGTGCCGAAGCTTTTCCCCGCCATTTTCGCCGCCTGCTCGGTATGCATGGCGGTGGCGGCACTCACCAATGCACGGCTGGTGGAGCGGCTGGGCATGCGCCGGCTCTCGCACGGGGCCATGCTCGGCTTCATTCTGGTGGCGCTGGCCCAGGCCGCCATGGCGCTGAGTGGGCATGACAACCTGCTCAGCTTCGCGCTGCTGCAAGCCGCCATGATGTTCTGCTTCGGCCTGCTCACCGGTAATTTCGGCGCCATCTCCATGGAGCCGCTGGGGCACATCGCGGGCACGGCGGCCTCGGTGCAGGGGTTCATCAACATGCTCGGCGCGGCGGCGATCGGGGTTTTCATCGGCCAGAGTTTTAACGGCTCGCTGGTGCCGCTGGCGCTGGGGTTCTGCGTGTGCGGCGTGCTGGGGCTGGGCGTGGTGGCCGCCGCCGAGGGTGGACGGCTGTTCCGCGCCCAGGCGGTGAGCCTCAGCCCGCGCGGATGACAAACGCCCGGATTATTTTTAAACGGTTTGTTCCATTCCTCCGCCCGCGAAAGCCCCCGTCCCAATGAATCATTCCCCTGGAACAGCCGTACCACCGGGGTATCTGGAAGCCGTGGAACCCGGCAGCGCCCTTGGCTGGGCCACTTACGCCGAGGGCGCTCCCGCCAATGTCTATGCCATGCTGGGCCATGAGATGCTCGGCGCCGCCATCGCGGACCTGATCCGCACGGATGCCGAGGCCTCGCTGGCGGTGCATAATGTGCGCGGCGGCGGCTTTCTGATCGTCTTCAACCGCGAGCTCTCGCCACAGGAGCAGGCACGGGTCAGCGTGACCGTGCTGGGCGGCGCGGCGCCGCTCCTCCGCCTGCCCGGCGCGGCGCCTGAACCGGAGCCGGAGGAAGAACTGCCCCTGGCATTCCCGGTCTTCATCGTCGGCTCCCCCCGCTCGGGCACCAGCATTCTCGCCCACGCCCTGCTGAGCGCCGGTTACGCGGGGTATAACGAGGGTAATTTCCTCTCCCTGCTGCACCGGCTGGATGCGGATGTGGACACACATTTCAAGGTTTTCGGCAGCGGGAACACCGAGGTCCTGACCGCGCATATCAACCAGCAGGCGCTCAAGGCGGATTTGTTCGCCGTGCTGCGCGCGCATGTCGAGGTCCATATCGCCGGTGAGCCATGGCTCGATAAAACCGGCAATCCGGAAATGATCGCCGCCATTCCCATCCTGCGCCAGCTCTGGCCGGAGAGCGTGTTCATTTTCGCCAAGCGCCGCGCGATTGAGAACATCGCCTCGCGGCTGCGGAAATTTCCGAATCATGATTTCAGATACCATTGCGCGGATTGGGCGCGGAATATGGCGTCGTGGCGCGAGATCCGCGCGGCGCAGCCCGGTCTGAGATTTCTGGAGGTCGACCAGCAGGACATCGCGGCGGCGCCGGCGGCGGTGGCCCGCGCCATTGCCGGGCTGCTGCGCCTGCCCCCGGCGCGGGAGCGGATGATCGCCGATATCTTCGCCAGGGACCGCCCGCAAGAGACCGAGGCCGGAACGGCGGCGCGCGTGTTGAGCCTGGAGGCGACAGGCTGGGGCGAGGATATGCAGGCGGTATTCCGCCAGCATTGCGGGCCGGAAATGGCCGCTTACGGCTATACCGAGGATGAAAGCTACCGCCATACAGGCACCGCCGGGGCGCTGCCGCGCGGCAGCGCTTAAGGCAGAGGCAGGGGCGCGTCCGCCCGCAGGCGGCTGCTGCCCAGACCGGGCCGCTGGCGGACCAACGGCCTGGATAAAGCATATCCCTTCACCAGCCCCAGCCGCGGCATGCGGCGCTTGACGTGATGGTGGGTGATGACCGTCTTGATCCAGCTCTCCGCCGGCAGCGCCGCCAGCTCGGCGGGCGAAACCGCGTAGCGCAGCAGTCTGCCATCGACATGCCCGCCGTAAAGATCGGTCTTGCAGGCCGCGACCAGCGCGCGGGCAGCGGCGGGGCGCAGCAGATAGCCATCTCCGCCCAGGCCCTGGCGCCGCACATCCAGGAATAGCAGCAGCAGATCGAGGCCGATCACGGCCATGGGCGAGGTGTTCCATTGCGGCGAGAACCGCTCATTGATGAAGACGATCCCGGCATCGCCCGGGACCGGCAACGCCTGGAGCTGGGAGAAATCCAGCAGCTCCACGTCGTCCTCCAGCACCACCGCGTAATCGGCTTCGAGCCGGGCCACGTCCTCCCACGCCGCGACATGCGAGAGGAAGCAGCCCAGCGTGCCCTTGGGGAAGGGGTGGGCCGCGTGATCGGTCAGAGCCTCGCAGACCGTATCGGGCAGGGTCTCCCCCGCGATGCCCGGAACGAAACGCATGGCAAAGCCGGGCAGGTTCGAGAATGCCGCCTGAATCTGCGCGCGGCGCTGGGTGTCGCGCGCCAGATTCATCACCAGAACGGGAATCTCTCCGGCCACGACGCCCTACTCCGCCGCCAAGCGCCCGGGCGCCGCCGTGCCCGCATAGACGGCGAGGAAGCCCTCCACCATCTCCGCCCTGCCCGGCGTGGGCTTAATACCCGCCGCCAGCCTGTCCCACAGCCCGGCCTCGGCGCAGGCGCGGCGCATGGTCTCGGCCAGGGCGCGGGCATCGCCCAGTTCGAAGAGCAGGCCGTCGGCATCATGGGTCACGCGCTCGGCCAAGCCGCCGACATCCGAGGCGATGACCGGGCGGCCAAAGCTCCAGGCCTCGGAGACGACCAGGCAGAAAATCTCCCACCAGATGGAGGGCACCACCACCCAGTCCACCCGCGCCATGCGCCCGGCCAGCTGGTCGTGATGATAGGAGCCGTTAAACACCACATTGCGCTCCGCCAGCGGCAGTTCCGCCTCCGCCGCCAGGAACTCCTCGATCTCCTGCCGCCGCTCAGACGTCGCGAACTGGATGTTGTCACCGTTGATCTCGACGGTGAAATCCGTGAAGCCCTCGGCGCGCAGCAAGACCACGGCTCGCAGCAGCACGTGCAGGCCTTTCACGTCCACCAGCTGGCCGAAGAAGCCGAAGCGATTGCGCGGGGCACCCGCCGGGGCGGCGGGGTGCGCCTGGCGCGGCTGCTGGCCGTTGGTCACGTGCACGAATTTCGCCGGGTCCAGCCCCCAGGCAGCGTAATGCGGGATCATGAAGCGGCTCGGCGTGGTGAACACGTCCACCGCCGCCAGATGCGCCTTCATCCACATCTCACGCATGAAGTAGTGCTCCGGCGGGTGCTCAGGCCGGCATTGGTGGCAGCGCATGGCCGAGGCGCGGGTGCAGAGCGACTGGTCCGTGCGGCGGACCATATGCCCATTGGCGGCGCAGATGGTGAGGAACTCATGCGCCGTGAACACGATTTTCGCCTCCGGCAAGGCGCGCCGGGCAAGGCTCAGATAGTCGATGCCGAAGGTGAGGAAATGGTGGAAATGCACCACATCCGGCTGGATCAGCGCCAGGAACTCGATGAATGCCTCAGCCAGCCTCACATCGGTGCTCTTCTCCCACACATAATCGTATTCCTGGGTGAGGAAGAGGAACTCGCCGGGGCGGCCATCAAAGCCGGTGATGCGGGCGCCGCTTTTGTAGAGCGCCGGGGTGGTCTGGTCGACAGAGGCGAGCAACACCGGCTCCACGCCCGGCACCTGCTTCAGCCCTTCGAACAGCTCGAAGGCGATCTGCTGCGCGCCGCCGCGCACCAGCTCCGGGTGGTACAGGCTGACGATGAGAACCTTCATGCCACTTCCTCCGCCGCCAGCAGCGGATGCAAGGGCGCCGGGCCGAGCAGCCCCTCCGTTACCATCTCGCCCCAGCTTCTGGTGAACAGCCAGCGGTTCACCGCCGAGCCGCCCTCATGCGCGGGCTGGCGCGTGGAGCCCTTGCCCTCCAGATGGTAGAGCCGGACATCATGCAGCCAGGGGGCGCGCCCGGCCTCCAGGCTCTTCAGGCACAAATCCGCGTCCTCGTAATGGCCGAAGATGTAATCCTCGGTGAAGCCGCCCAGGGTGTCGAACCAGCCTTGGTCCACGGAAATGAAGGCGCCGGTGACGGCGGGCACCGGCCGGGGGTGCAGAAAGCGCGGTGTGCCCGGCGGCGCGCCCTTACCGTAATGCTCCACGCGCAGCAGGCTCGTCTCCTGCCGTCTGCCACCCGTGAAGCTGGGGCTGGTGTCCATCTCGAAATACATGCCCGCATGCATCAGCGAACCGTCATCGTAATATAGCGGCACGCCGAACAGGGCGGTACGCTCGGGGGGCAGCGCCTCCAGCACCGCGCTGTGCCGCTCGGCCCAGGCGGTGTCGTACGGGAATACGTCCGGGTTCATAATCAGCAACCGCTTGCTGCGCGCGTGCCGGGCGGCAAGGTTGTTGGCCGCGCCGAACCCGGCATTCGCGGCCAGGACAATAAGCGTCATATCCAGCCCATAGATCAGCGCGCAACGCCTCGCCTCCTTCAGCAGGAGCTCGGCCAGCTCGGGGCTGTTGCAGACATAAATGAACTCGTAATCCTGAATGCCCGGCAGGCGCGAGAACAGCGCCTGTTGCAGGAACATGTATTCCGGCCTGCCATACAGGCAGACGATGATGGACCCCTTATACGCCGCCCGGGTGTGGCCGAAGCGCTCGATATACGGCCCGTTGACGGCGCGACGGGTGAGGGTCTGATTGAAATCGACGAGCTGGCTGCCGATCGCGGAATCTATGGAGGCGACGGCGGCGAAATACGGGTTGCCGAAATACGCCGCCTGGGCCAGCCCGGCCAAAGCGATGTTGCGCAGCTCCTGGTCGTCGACCGCCTCCACCGTGAGCATGAGATGCAGCTCCGCCCCGGATTTAAGCCGCAGCACGGCGCTGCACATGCCGCTGGAGAGCCGCCGCGCGGCATGGATAAAGCCCCAGAACCCGCATGGATGCGGCACGATTGCGGTGTGGATTTCGGCATCCGGCCGGCGCACACGGGCGAGGTTGGCGCCGCTGAAGGAGATGGACCAGCCGGAGAAATACAAATCGATGCAGTCAAGCCGGTCCAGCGCATCGTTCACCCAGCCGGTGATATAGATGCCGCCCGCGCCGGAGAGCTTCACGCCATCCACCGCGCCGGCGGGGGGGCGCGGCTTTTCATGCCCCTGGCCGGTGGGGCTGATCATCACCACCTTGTCCGGCGGCAGCGCGCCGGGGGCGATGATGGGGCGGCCCTCGGTACGGCCGAAACGCTCATAATGCTCGCGCCCGGTGCGGAACTTGCCCGCCGCGACGGCCATCAGCACATCTGGGTTCAGGCGGAGATAGACCTCCTCATCGAAGCCGCCCGGCTCCGGCATCGGCCCGTTACTCATCGCCCTCTCCACAGATTACCAGCATAACAGAAAGACGTTACCGGCAAGCCCGGCGCGGCTCAAGGCGCTTATGGGGCTGGTTCGGAATTCAGGTAGCCGCCAATCTGCCCGGCTTCCTGAAAGGTGAAGGCACAGGGCAGAATGCTGCCGTTTGCCACGCTGTAGGTGAGCGTTTCCAGCAGCAAATGCGGCCCCTTGGGCGAGAGTTTCACCGTCTGGCCGGGCGGGATGGTGAGGTTGACCAGCTTCTGGCCATTCGCATCCACCAGCGAGGTGGCGGCGGCGACGCTGCAACTCCAGCCGGTGAGCACATCCGGGGCGTCACCGGTATTATGGATCTCGATGAAGCCCTGCGTCGGCTCCGCGGTTTTTTTCGTCTGCCAGACCGCGCCATGGTCCAGCGTGATATTGCTGTCGGCCCAGGCGAAAGCGGGGCTGGCCAGAAGCGGCAGCGCCAGGGCGGCGGAGCGGAGCAAATGCGTCATGCCAATGTCTCATACTTCTCAAGTTGCCAGGATACGGGTTCTTGTGCCGCCTGCTCGTACCATTTGGCAACCAGCGGATGCGCCCGTATTGCGGCGCAATAATCCCCCGCCACGGTGGAAAGCGGCGGCGCGAAGGTGATGAAGCGGGCGACGATGGGCGCAAACATGGCGTCCGCCGCGTTGAAACCGGCGCCGAACAGATACGGCCCGCCGGCGCCGAACGCCTCGCGCGTCTGGGTCCATAACGTGTCGATGCGCGCGACATCCGCCAGGGCCTCCGGCGTCTGGCCCAGCCCGGCATAGTCCCGGCCCAGATTCATCGGCATGGCAAGACGCAGATTGCGGAATCCGGCATGCATCTCGGCGGCAATGGCGCGGGCATGGGCGCGGGCGATGCGCGCGGCGGGCCACAGAGCGGGGTTAATCTCGGCGCAGTATTCAGCGATGGCGAGGCTCTCCCACACGCGCGCGCCCTCATGCTCCAGATACGGCACCGTGCCGCTGGGGGAGACCGCCTTCACCGCCGGAGAGTTGCCGCCCGCGAGGGGAACGGTGATCTCCTCCACCTCCAGCCCGGCGAGCTTGACCGCCAGCCAGCCGCGCATGGACCAGGAGGAATAACGCCGCGTACCGAGATAGAGTTTTGCCGTCATGAGGGCTCCTTTGCGTGCTTGCGTATCATGCTCCGGCCTGGGCGCAAAAACTTGGGGGTGCGGGCCGCGCATGGTAGCAACCGCCATGCATAGCGCACCTTCAGCCTGGGCCGGGCTTTCGCTCAGCCGTCCGCTCGTCATGGGCATCCTCAACGTCACACCGGATTCGTTCTCGGATGGCGGGGCGCATGTCGGCGCGGAAGACGCCATCGCCGCCGGGCAGCGCATGCTGGCGGCGGGGGCGGATATTCTGGACATTGGCGGGGAAAGCACCCGCCCCGGCGCCACCCCGGTGCCCGCGGTGGAGGAGATCGCACGCATCGCGCCGGTGATCGCCGCGCTGGCGGCGCGCGGGGCGGTGGTCTCGGTGGATACACGCAACGCCGCCACCATGGCGGCGGCGCTGGATGCCGGGGCGCGGATTATCAACGACGTTTCCGCCCTGACTTATGACAAGGCGGCCCTGCCCTTGGTGGCGGCGCGCGGCTGCCCGGTGGTGCTGATGCACATGCGCGGCACGCCCGACACCATGAACAGCCTGGCTGTGTACGATGACGTGGTGGTGGAGGTGCTGGCCGAGCTGCTGGCGGCGCGGGATGCCGCCCTGGCCGCCGGGGTGCGGGCGGAAGCCATTTGCCTGGACCCTGGCCTCGGCTTTGCAAAAACGGCGGCGCAGAATGTTTTACTCCTGCGTGGCGTGAAACAGCTCCTGGCTTGCGGCCATCCGCTGCTTATCGCGCTCTCGCGGAAAAGATTTGTCGGCGAGCTGGGGAAAGAGCCTGATGCCGCGCGGCGCGACCCCGGTTCCCTGGCCGCCGGGCTATATGCCGTGGCCCACGGGGCGCATATATTGCGGGTACATGATGTGGCTGGGACCGTGCAGGGCTTGCGCGTCTGGCGGGGATTGGATGCAAGAGATAATGGATAAGACGACAAAACGCCGCCTGTTCGGCACGGACGGGATTCGCGGCACGGCCAACACCGCGCCAATGACAGCTGAGATGGCGCTGAAGCTGGGCCAGGCCGCCGGGCTGCTGTTCACGCGTGGCAACCACCGGCACCGGGTGATTATCGGCAAGGACACGCGGCTCTCCGGCTACATGCTGGAACCGGCGCTGACCGCCGGGTTCATCTCGGCGGGCATGAACGTGACCCTGGCGGGGCCGCTGCCAACCCCGGCCATCGCCATGCTCACGCGCTCGCTGCGGCTGGATCTGGGCGTCGTGATCTCTGCCTCGCATAACCCTTTTGAAGATAACGGCATAAAACTCTTCGGGCCGGACGGGGCAAAACTCTCGGACGAAACGGAGCTGGAGATCGAGGCGCTGATGGCGCAGGATCTCTCTGGCCGCCTGGCCGGGCCGCGAAAGCTTGGCCGGGCCTCACGGCTGGTGGATGCCGCCGGGCGGTATATCGAGGCGGCGAAGTTCTCGCTGCCGCGCGGCTTGCGGCTGGATGGCCTGCGCATCGTGCTGGATTGCGCCAATGGCGCCGCCTACAAGGTGGCCCCCGCCGTGCTGTATGAGCTGGGGGCGGAGGTGATCTCCCTCGGCGTGGAGCCGGACGGGTTCAACATCAACCTCGATGTCGGCTCCACCGCGCCGAAGCATCTGTGCGAGGCGGTGCTGGAGCATGGGGCGGATATCGGCATCGCGCTGGATGGCGACGCGGACCGCGTGATTCTGGCGGATGAGCGCGGCGAGATTATCGACGGCGACCAGATTCTAGGGCTGATCGCGCGCGACATGCATGAGACCGGCAAGCTGACGGGCGGCGGCATTGTCGCCACGGTCATGTCCAATCTCGGGCTGGAGCGGTTTCTCGCTGGGCTGGGGCTGACCCTGCACCGTACCAAGGTAGGCGACCGCTACGTGGCGGAGAGCATGCGGGAGCTGGGCATCAATCTGGGCGGTGAGCAGTCCGGGCATGTCATCCTCTCGGATTACGCCACCACGGGGGATGGGCTGATCGCGGCGCTGCGGGTGTTGGCGGTGCTGGTGCGCAGCAAAAAGCGCGCCTCGGCGGCGTGCCGGGTATTCGCCCCGCTGCCGCAGCTGTTGCAGAACGTGCGTTATGCCGGGGCCTCACCGCTTGGTCTGCCGCATATCAAGGCCTCTATCGCCGCCGCCACGGCGCGGCTGGGCGCGGCCGGGCGCGTGCTGATCCGCCCCTCGGGCACCGAACCGCTGATCCGCGTGATGGCCGAGGGCGAGGATTCCGCGCTGATCGCGGAGATCGTGAACCGGTTGTGCGGCGAGATCGCGCTGGCCACCGCCGAAGCCGCTGAATGAGGCGCGCAAGGCTGGTAGGGCGGCATCGCGCCCGGGAAAAGATGTCATGAAGCGGGTGCTGACCATCGCCGGATCGGATTCCGGCGGCGGGGCGGGGATCGAGGCGGACATCAAGACCATCTCGGCCCTTGGCGCCTATGCCTGCACCACCATCACGGCAGTCACGGCGCAGAATACGCTGGGCGTTAAGGGCGTGCATGTCATGCCGGCGGCGTTCGTGCGGCTGAGCATCGAGACCGTGCTGGCAGATATCGGCGCGGACGCCATCAAGCTGGGGATGCTGGCGGAGCAGTCCATCATCCGCGCCGTGGCGGCGGCGCTGCCGGGCGATGTGCCGGTGGTGCTGGACCCGGTGATGGTGGCGACCTCCGGCGCGGTGCTGCTGCCGGATGACGCCATCGCCGCGCTACGCGAGGAGTTGCTGCCGCGCGCCACGGTCATCACCCCCAACCTGCCCGAAACAGCGAAGCTGACCGGGCTGCCGGTGGGGAGTGCGGATGAGCGCATCGCCGCCGGGCAGGCGCTGCTGGCTATGGGGGCCCGCGCCGCGCTGGTGAAGGGCGGGCACAGCGAGGGCGAGATGCTGACGGATTATCTGGTCACGCCCGAGGGGGTGGAGGCAATCTCCCTGCCCCGGCTGCACAGCCGCAACACGCATGGCACCGGTTGCACCATGGCCTCGGCCATCGCCACCGGGCTGGCCCAGGGCATGCCCCTGGCGGATGCGGCGCGGCGGGCCCGGCATTATTTGCAGGCGGCCATCGCGGCGGCGCCCGGTTTCGGCGCCGGGCATGGGCCGGTGAACCACCTGGTGCGGGTGGATTGAGCCCCGGCCCCGCCTGAAACACGGAGCAACCCCGAATATCGATAAGTGGCACGTGCGGCACGCAGCACCGCATTAAGCCCCATTTAATCTATAAGTTTCAAGACAAGCCCGGACATTCATACGAACGGGCTTGCACATTGAACCTGAAATCCTTCACCGAACGGCTGACGTTCATCAACCTGACCCCGGCGGCGCAAAGCCGCCTGCTTGGGTTGAAATCCATTGTCATGGCCGCTCTGCCCGGCGGGCTCGACGCCTTCTACCAGAAAATCCGCGCCGTGCCGGAGACGGCGCGCTTCTTCAGCAGTGAAGCGGTGATTCAGCACGCCAAGAGCAAGCAGCAGGAGCATTGGGAACACATCACCAATGGCAGGCTGGATGAAGCTTACATGGAAACAGCCGTGCGGATCGGCGAGACGCATTCGCGGATCGGGCTGGAGCCGCGCTGGTACATCGCCGGCTATGCGATGGTGCTGGAGCACCTGACAAACACCATCCTACGGGCGCGCTGGCCGAAACTCCGCTTCGGCCCGCCAAAGACCAGCGCCAAGCAGGTGGCGGAAGAGCTGAGTGTGCTGATGAAGGCCACCTTCCTGGATATGGAGCTGGCGCTCTCGACGTATTTCACGGCGCAGGTGCAGGCCGCCACGGTGGCGCAGGCGCAAGCCACCGCCGCCGCCCAGGCGCAGACCGCCACCGCGCAAGCCGTGGTGGACACCATGAGCCGCGCCATGAACGCGCTGGCTTCGGGCGACCTCACACACCGTATCGGCGACAGCATTCCGCCCGAATATGCCCGGCTGCGGCTGGATTTCAACAACGCGCTGGAGCGGCTGGCCGGGATGCTGGCCTCCATCCAGGCCTCATCGCGCGCCATCAACGGCAACATCGAGGAACTCTCCCTGGCGGCGGATGACGTGGCGCGGCGCACCGAGCAGCAGGCGGCGAGCCTGCTGCAAACCACCACGACACTGAGCGAGCTGACCGAGGCGGTAAAGCGCACCTCCGCCGACGCGGCACAGGCCAACGCGGCGGTGGGCACGGCCAATGCCGGGGCGAGCCATTCCCGCCTCGTGGTGGGCGAGACCGGCACGGCGATGGGGCAGATCGAAGCCTCCTCGCACGAGATCGGCCAGATTATCGGGCTGATCGACGAGATCGCCTTCCAGACCAATTTGCTGGCGCTGAATGCCAGCGTGGAGGCCGCCCATGCGGGAGATGCCGGGCGGGGCTTCGCCGTTGTCGCCTCGGAGGTGCGGGCCTTGGCGCAGCGCTCGGCCGAGGCCGCCAAGGCGATCAAGACACATATCTCAACCTCCTCCAGCCAGGTGCATCAGGGCGTGGAACTGGTGCGCCGGACCGGGCAAGCGCTGGAGGCTATCGGCACCAACGTGGCGCAGGCGGAGGGGCTGATCTCGGGCATCGCCAATGCCGCGCGGAGCCAGTCCAGCGGGTTGGAACAGGTGAACGAGGCGGTGGGGCAGATGAACCAGACCGTGCAGCAGAACGCCGCCATGGTGGAGCAGACCACCGCCTCCGTGCATGCGCTGAAAGCGGAAATCGACGGGCTGAACAACGCCATGGCTGCTTTCCGCATCACTCGCGACC
>Ga0255356_1001657_pt1 | contig 13780 bp, 7 predicted proteins | sample HBST100metaG_FD_189944 | JGI IMG/M metagenome (GOLD analysis project Ga0255356, IMG submission 189944) | Peat soil microbial communities from Stordalen Mire, Sweden - H.B.S.T100 | ecosystem: Environmental > Terrestrial > Soil > Wetlands > Peat | place: Sweden: Norrbotten County, Stordalen Mire... | reverse complement strand
TGCCCAACTGCTCCCATCCAGACGGAAATAGACCACGCAAGACTTGCCAGTTCTCAAGCTCGGCCATGCGACAAGAGTAGACCGCGCCACTCAAAATCGTCAATCGTTATCTTAGCGCTTATGGGGGTGGTCCTGCGGTACGGACCGGGGACATGCCTGACAGATTGAGCTGGAGTGGGCTCTCTTTCTTCATTCTTCCATTGTGCGCGACGGCAGAAAAATAATCTGCAAACCCTTGGAGCAGCGAGTTAGAGCAAAACCAGAATATGTAAGGACTTATAAGATCCACGTAATCTTCGGTTTCGGGATATAGCAACTCTGGTTTCGATGTAGCCCCTACTGGAAATGGAATTTTGCAAGCGGGTCTAGATTCTCCAATTTCCCCTTTCTTTGCCGACTAGAAGAACTGCCAGGAGCGGCGAAAGTCGCCAACCTTCGCCGAGCGAGGAAACTGTGAAACCTAATGGTTGAGTTGTGGTGCGCTGCGCTCCTCTGCCCGATAGGGCTTGCTGTAGTGTGTGGACCACTCCACCAAGTCGGCGTTGATGAACCGCGAAGAGCCGCGGGCGGGATCAATTTCGAGCAGCATGTAGGCGTTGGGATCATAGCGCGTGGAAGCCATGATGTAGTGCTGTGGTCCGTAGGTGTGGGCGAAGTCGATCCACTTATGCACGTGGCCGGTGACGACCAACCGAATCGTGTCTTGATACTTGCGGAGCAGAGGATGCAGGCCGTAGTCGCTGAATTCAGTGTCGCGGATGGCCATGAGTGGATAATGGACGAAAACAAACGTAGGCTTGCGCTCTGCCAGTTGTGCCTCGAACCAGTGCAACTGCGCCTCACCGAGCGAGCCAACACTCGGGTTGAACTCCAGGGCCTTGTTGTCCTGCGTAGAGCCGAGGAGGTTGTTGAGGTGAACGAAGCGACACCCCTTGTAGTCGAGCGACCCGTATGGATTGGCGTTGAATTTTGCTTTGAAGAGCCGGTGGCTCATCTCGCGTGGAACGCGGTGCACATCGTAGTCGTGGTTGCCGAAGCCGATGTGCACGGGCATGCGGAAGCCGTCGGTGATGGCCTTAGCGTTGTCAAGACGCGTGGTGTTCTTAAAGTAGAAGTCGTAGTCGGCGGAGGGGTAGTTGTGGAAGTAGTCGCCGAGCACGAAGACCTGCTCGATGGCCGGCGACAGAGAGTTGATGAGGTCGCGCGCGGCGGTGAGCCGCGGCGTGGTGACGAGAATACTGGTGTTGTCCTCGACGCCATTCTCACTGCCCTTCACGTAGAAGTCGTCGATGATGTGGGTGTCGGCGACAAGAGCGATGTAAAAGCGGCCGGGTGCCGGCTGCGCCGCCACCTCACGCGCCCAGAGCGAGCGCGTGAGAGTGGCCGCAGCAGTAACGGCGGCAAGGGAGCCAAACTGACGCCGGTTGATTTCCGTCATGAGTGAGTACCTTTCTGGCTAGAAGGATAGCTTGCCGGCCACCTGCAACTGGCGCGCCGGGAACGCGGTCGTGATGGAGCCGAAGCTTCCTGAGCTGCGGCTTGAGGTCGGCGCCTGGTAGTTGACCTTATTGAGCACGTTGAACGCTTCGCCGCGGAGATCGAACGTGGAGCGATCGTTCCACAGGCGGAAGCTCTTGTGCAGACCGAGGTCGAACTGGTTGAAAGTCATATCGCGCAACGAGTTGCGGCCGGCGTTTCCATAGGGCTTGCTGGCGTCTGTGGGTACAGTAACCGCCGTTGAACTCAGATAACCGGTGAGCGCGGTGTTGGTCTTTACCCAGCTGCTTTTGGGGTTGACAGGGTTGCCGGAGACGTTGGGTCGCTGGTTGATAAGTGGGCTCAGCGTGAGAGCGGCTGAGGGGCTGTAGTAGAGATTGACAGGCTGGCCACTGGTGTCGGTATTGATGGCAGTCAACTGCCATCCGCCAACTGCTGCGTCGAGGGTCCGAGACATGTTGCCTCCGAATTGACGGTTTCTGCCAATGGGCAAATCCCACACCGCGCTGAGCGTTTCGTTGATGGGCTGGTTATAGGCCGACTGGCCGCGCTCACCAGGGAGGTTGGCCAGATTCACGCGCGACGTATCGCCGTTGGGCTGATCAAGATGCCCCGTGGCGTTATCGATGGCGTGCGACCAGGTGAAGGAGTTGAGAAGGTAAAGGCCGCCTGTGAAGCGCCGCTCGAGCTTGGACTGCAGTCCGTTGTAGCTGAGGAAACCGGCCGGGATGGACTCTTCGATGGTGGTGAAGGCGGCGATAGGACGGCGGGCTTGGACGCTGAGTGTACCACCAGTAGCGTTGGCCGCAGCTTGGTTCAAATCGGCCAGCACCCAGATGTGGACGCCATGCTCACCAACGTAAGAAACAGTGAGCACGGTATTCCTGGCCAGCTCGCGTTGCACATCGAGATGCCAGGCCTGCACGTAACCTGTGGGAATGTTCTTGGGAATGTAGCGGGTCTGTGCTATCAGCGGGCTGAAGTTACTCGCGCTTACAAAGTTGCTTGGGTAGCCCTGCATCACGGTGCGGAAGCAGTTGCTGTAGTTGTCACCGGTGCAGAGATTTTCGGTTGTGCCGCTGAAGGCGTAGGGCGCCACTTGGGTTACGGTGGAGTTGATGATGTAGGGGCCGTTGTAGGCGAGCAGGTTCTCGCCGCCTTCACGGTTGAACTGGTCGTAGCTGATGCCGTAGGCCGAGCGAATGACGGTTTTGGGGTCTAGCTGCCAGGCCACACCGAGGCGAGGCGCGAAGTCCGCCTTGGGTGTGTGCACCAGGGCACGATTGTAGAGTGAGCCCGAGGAGGCTGAGATGAGCTGGTCGTCGGAAGGATCGAAGTTCGCCAGGTGATTGCCATCGGTAAACTGCGGCGTCACCAGCTCGTAACGCAGGCCCATGTTCACGGTCAGCGAAGGGAGCAACTTCCAGTCGTCCTGGATATAGAAGTAGTCCATCTCCTGGTGATAATTGACGACGCGGTAGTTGTTTAGCTGATAGGTGTCGCGGGCGCCGGTGAGGAAGTCGGTGAGATAGGCCGCCTCGGCCGCCCCGATGTCGCTAGTGCCGCCGCCGTGTTGGCTGAAGCCCTGGTTGAATGTCTCACCCCCGTAGACAGGGTTGAAGTCGTCGACCTCAGTGTTGATGGACAGATACTCCCAGCCGTACTTCATGGAGTGGCGACCCTTCTCCAGCGAGTAGTTGACCTTGGGATTAACCACGAAGGGGTTTTGGAACTGGGGGTTGGAGGTCTGTGCGCCCCAGGTGGAGAAGTCCTTAACAGCCTCGTTGCTTAGGCGTCGAATTACGGACGGATCAGAGGGCAGGCCAGTGATGCCGGCCTGCACATTCATGCTCTCTTCGCCGGCCAGATAGGGCGTTTTTCCGCCCTGCGTCCAGGTGAAGCCCAGGCGAGCGTCGAGCACCGAGTTGCTGCCGAACGTATGAGTGACGCCGGCCGCGATCTGGCGGTTATAGGCGTGGATGGTTCCGTTGCCGCCGTCGCCGGCGTCTCCGGGGATCGTGGAGGCGTCGACGATATTGCCTTTGTGCTCGCTGTAGCGGCCAAACAGGCTAGTGCGAGGGCTCCAGGAAAAGTCCAAGCGGCCGTCGCCCTTGTTGTCCGTGAGAGTGGCCTTCGGCAACCCGGCGTAGTTGGTGGAGAAGCTCGTGGGGGAGACGTTGGCCGGGGGCAGGGCGGCCATGACCAGCTTGGCGAATGGGGTCCAGTCGGTCTGGGGCACCTTGCCGTTGGCGTAGATAGTGCCCGTGACGGGGTTGCGCAGTGGCACGGCAGTGCCGGCGGTATTCACGAAGATGCCTTGACTCTGCAAGAGGTTTGGCACAGTGCCAGTAGTGTACTGTCCCTGGACCTGGCGGTTGCCTTCATAGTCGGCGAAGTAGAAGAGACGGTTTCTGAGGACCGGCCCGCCGATGGCGCCGCCAAATTGGTTGCGGATCAACACCGGCTTCTGCTGTTTGCCGGTGAGTGCATTGGTGGGCGGCAGAAAGGGCCCGTCAGCGTTGAGGACGGTGTTGCGGTGATACTCCCAGACCTTGCCATGAATCTGGTTGGTGCCAGAGTTGATAGAAACGTTGACCACTGCCCCCGAGGCGCGGCCAAACTCAGCCGAGTAGTTGTTGGTTTCCGCGCGGAACTCATTAATGGCATCCGGCGAAGGCGGAATGGCTTGGTTCGAAAAGCCCTGATTCGACGTGCCGTAGGCGTTATTGTCCAGCCCGTCTAGCAGAAAGTTGTTGAACTCCGAACGTTGGCCGTTGACATTGTAGGAGGCGTCGCGGCTGGTGACCGTCTGGTTCTCAAGGATGTTGCGGCGCACGCCGGGCGCGAGCGCCATGAGATCGCCGTAAGCACGACCGTTAAGAGGCAAATCGTGGACCTGGGTCTCGGAGATGACGGTGCCGTTGGAGGAGGTTTCGCTCTCTAGTTGGGTGGCGGCTCCATAGACTGTGATCGTATCGGATACACTGCCCGGCTTTAGGGTCAGGTCCACGCGTTGGCGCGTGCTCACGTCGACGCCGAACGGATCGGTGGCCGAATCAGAGAAGCCCTTGGCGGCCGCGGTGACTTTATAGGTACCGACGTGGACGTCGGGGAACAGAAAGTGGCCTTCGCCGTCGGTGGTGGCGAAAGCGACCACCCCAGTGGCGGTATTGACCAGGGTGACCTTGCTGCCGGTTACAGGCGCGCCGCTGCCATCGCGGACGAACCCGAGAACAGCTGAGGTCTCGAACTGCGCCCAGCCAACGGGCGTGCAGATGAAGAGAAGAAGGACAGCGAGGCAGATTTTACGTTTCACGTTGCACTCCAAAAAAGGATTTTCCCTGTTGCGTTGGACTGGGATTGCGGGCCACTGGCCAAGGATCCCGGGATGCGCGCAAAGGGCGCGTATCCTTCTCAGAGAATGGACAGTGCGCAAGCAGCGGTAAAGGGGGTAAATGCGGGTGAATGTGCCGCACACAACGAACCCACCCCGCTTCACCCCTCCGTAAATACAGGAGATTAGCGATTTTCGAATCACGGCGTTCATAGAGAATTCACGCATGGCACGTATGGTGAGGACATGCACGAGAGGGCTGCTGTAGCTTTGGCGGAGCCAATACTGCTCCCTGTGGGCATCCGGACGGTCCTTAGAGTCGAGGCCGCACCTTCACCGCTGCTGGAAGAGGAGAGGCGGCTTGCACAACGTATTACTGAGAGCCGCGGCTTCCGCAAGTCAGGACTGCTGAAACGATTTCTGCTGGAGGTGAGCGAACTGGCCCTGGCCGGCCGCGCGCAGGAGATCACCGAGCAGCGGCTCGGGATCTGTGTTTTCGGGCGGCCGGAGGGCTACGACCCCGGAGAGGACAATATTGTACGCAGCTACGCGCGCATGCTACGCAAACGGCTGGAAGTTTATTTCGCAGACGAGGGCGCGCAGGAGCCGCTGCGGCTGACCATTCCGCGCGGGGGCTACGTGCCAGTGTTCGAGGCCGTGCCCAGAGTACACAAGCCAGCAGCCCCGGAACAGCTTCTGACCGCCGTGCAAGCAGCCGAGCAGGCTAGCGAAATACCAGCATATGCGGACCGGCAGCATAGGCATTGGGCCACATGCGGCATGGCCACTGGTGCGGCGCTGGTTCTGCTGGCCGGTATCGGAATGGCATCCGTGGCCGTGCAGCACCACACATCGGCGGCCAACGCTCTGTGGACACAGCTCTTCCAAAAGGACCGAAATACACTCATTGTCTCGGCTGATAGCGGACTGGGTATCGTGGAGAATCTGACACACACACAAGCCACCCTGGACGGCTACGCGAGCGGGGCCTATTTCGCCGGGCTGCACGCCTGGACGGGAATCAGCGCGGGAAACCTGAACGATCTGAGCTGGCAGCACTATACCAGTGAGGTGGATCTGCGTATCGCTACGGAACTAGAGAGACTGCCGGAGTTCACCGCCGACCGCACGCAAATGCTCAATGCGCGCAGCCTAACGGTGGACGAGATGCGCCAGGCCAATGTGATCTTCGTCGGCTCGGCGCATACCAATCCGTGGGTGGCGTTGTTTGAGCCACAGCTGAATTTTGTACTCACCTACACATCGGAAGTCGATCAATCCTATGTGGTGAATCGCCATCCCCGGACCGGCGAGCAGGCCGTATATGCCAACGGCGCGGCAGACGGGCGCGGGCCGACATACGGTGCTGTGGCTTACCTGCCCAACGCAGGCGGCGCGGGACGAGTGCTGATCATAGAGGGTCTCAACATGGCCGCGACGCAGGCGGCGGCCGACATATTGTTCAGTACCGGGGCCATCGCGCCGGTGCTACGCGCGGCCCAAGCACCGGGGGGGCGGCTCCATCCCTTCGAGCTGTTAATTGAAACCACCAGCGTGGGAGCCTCGGCCCCCACGGCGCGTATCGTTAGCTCCCGGATATATCCCGAACAGTAAGCTGCGGGCGGTGCGCAATCCAACAGCGCGCACCGCATAGAGACAGATTCTATTCGTCTTTTCAACCATGTATCACTTCACACGACAGTTCCTCGATGCAGCCTAACTTTGCTAATCTTCTTCGCTGGATTGTGGCAGAACCGGAATACCTTGCTGAACATATAAACAGAATCAAGTCGAATGAAAGGAAATTAGAAATCCTCGACGAAGCGCATAGACGCGGAGTACGTTTCACATCGTTATACTGAGCATTCGACCCGCTCTCATCTCAAAGCAAAGCTGAGAGAAGCATTATGACATCAGCGCGGTTCCCTTCAGCGACCAGAATAGCGGGGTCCTACGCGTGGAAAGAAATGGATCGGTTTGTAAAGCGCGGCGAGAAGGGAATCCAGATTCTCGCCCGATGGTCGGGCAGCAGCGCAACAAGGGCAACGTCGACCAGAACAGCAGACCGGACGACAACGTCAAGCCTCAGCCCGTGTTGACTGGCTTCCGTACCGTGTACGTCTTTGACGCAAAAAACCGAACACTGCCGAAAGTATGGCAAGTGCATAATCTTAGGCTGCGTCGATGAAAGGCGTTCCGATCATTTGTTGACCATGGGCGCACAAGAGCAATTCCGCTAACAAACGTCTATCAGCATTGCGGGATGTTGGTTTCAAATCCTACCTGTCGGCAGCCAATCGTTCAGCGGATCCGTAATCTGAGCTCTTGAATCTTGAAACACACTATGCGGATATATGCTCAAGCCGCAGTTCTGTATCCTGCGCACTATGTGGCTTGTGCAATCTCTGTGAATGCCTGGAAAAGCGAATCTGAAGGTAGTGCTGAAGTTGCGGCAAATGCGGGCATTCATCCCCAGCAAACATAGAGTGAAGAAATGCTCTCCAAGGGATGCTAATTGACTGACAAGATCCTATTCGTTGATGACGAACCCTCCATCCTGGAGGGATATAAGCGGCTTATGCATCGCGAGTTTGAGGTGGGCACTGCCGGCGGCGCCTAGCAAGGCCTTGCTTCAATCGGCAGTCACGGTCCATACGCCGTCGTGATCTCAGACATGCGGATGCCTGGAATGAAGGGTGCCCAGTTTTTGTCGAAAGTGCGGCAGAGTGCGCCCGATTGCGCGCCTCTTCCTGCATTGATTCCAACTGACTTTGCCCAATACATGCTCGCGACAAAGCTGGCATTTGGTGCGTGTCATGGTTCGCTACAGACGCTGTTCGGCGTCAGACACTAAACTGAGGATCAGTACACCGGCCAGATGCCACCACGCCGCCGTTCGGCATCCAGAAAATCTCCCTTGCGGCCACAACTGAAGTCGTGCTCTGACGCTTCATGCTGACTGGAATGTATTTTTTGCAGCCTGTAAGGCCCAAGACACTCTCGAAATTGACAGCTTCTGGGCGGTTCTTACATCAGGACTCCTACTACAGTTGCAGTTGCTTTATGACGCAGGAAAGGGATAAGAACCCGTGCCAGAAGACCATAAATATTGGCGTTCTTTCTGGGGTCTCAAAACCCCGGACCCCGAGGGAATCCGCCAACTGCAGCCAACTGCAACTGTAGTACCTAAAGTTGTGCTCTGACACCTCAAGCCACAGCGAATGAGTTTTTCTCCGGGTTTGTTGAGCTTGAGGGCTTTATAGCGACTATGGTGCGACCGCGGTCCAGATATTGAGGGTACTGGCGTTGTCGTCGACTGCTGCCATGCGGAAGGTGCCCCAGCCAATGTTATTCACTGCCACACCAAATGCACCGCCATTATTGGGGTCGAGGCACATCTGGTTGAGAAAAACGCCCGTGGGAGTGTACTCGACCAGTTCACTGGGCTGAAGGGGATCGACATTAGAGCCGTCGCTATTGGCGACGACAAGGTTTCCATCAGGCAGGATGGCGATGTCGAGAGGACCGTGCAAGTGCGTCGAATCCGGAACCACGAGGTTGGGCACGACGGGCGAAGTGTGAGCGGCGGTGGCCGTGGGAATCGCGTAGATGAAGTTGTCGGAGGAGGAGGCGACGTACAGAGTATCGTTCGAGGCGTTATAAGCCAGCCCAGAGGGCCCCAGAACGATTGCGGCAGGATCGAGGCGATGTGTGAAACCATCGGCTAAAACCAGATCGGTCGCACTGATCGACGAGGCGCTATACGTGATATCAAATCGCGAAACAACGCCGCTGAGGACATTGGAGACGAATACCTTGGCGGTTCCAGAGACGCCGTTGCCAGTGTCATAGACCGCCATTCCCCAAGGGCCGTTGACGGTGGCCAGTGTGCCGAATGTGCCGAGGAAGGCACCGTTGTTGTTCAGCACGGCCAGGCGGCCGGGCTGCACGGTAGCCGAAGTGCCGTCCGCCGTGGGCAGGTTGCCAATGAGTACGATGCCGTCGGAGAGGACGCCTATCGCTGCAGTGAGTCCAGTCGCTGAGCTGGTGTAGAACGTGGAGGTGTTACCGGCTTTGTCTACACGCAGAATTGTAGTGCCGGTGCCTTGCAGATTCTGGTTGTTATTGAAGTTTGAAACCAGAATATCGCCGGGCTGAAGGATGCCGGTCTTGGGGGTGTTTTTGGGGGCAAAGACAACACCGTAGGGGTTCACATCGCCGTTGGAGGGGACGGTGGATACGACCGGCGGGAGCAGGGGAAAGATGCTCTGAGTGACCTGTGCGCTAGCGATTCCCGTCAGTGACGCGAGGGAGAAGAGTGCGACTGGCGCGACCTTTGTGAACTGAAAGGCAGGATTACGCCGCATCGCGAAGACGCCAAAGAGAAGCAGTCCGGTTCCTAGCAGAACGTAGGAGGCAGGCTCCGGGGTCGTCGAGATAGAGTTCACGGCAATGTTGTCGATGGCGAAATCGGGCGCGGCCGAGGAGAGGATGACCGTGTTGAAGGGGCCTTGGTTGAAGTCCAGCACGCCCTCAGGAAAAGTAAATCCACCGGGGACGGTTCCGGTTGCGACGACGGCGCCAGCAAAGACCCCGTTTTCATAAGCCGCCAGGGTGATCGTGGAGGGCGTGCCGAAATCACTCGTTGCAAAATCGAGCGAGAGACTTGACAGCGATTGGTTGAAGCTCACATCCAGCTGGATACCGCTTTGTCCCGACGGGCCGGGGTCACCGAGGACATTGCCGGTGAGGGTGGAGAAGAAAGACGGCATGACGGTGAATCCACCCGGATCGAAGCCGCTGGCAAAATGAGCGGAGAGGCCGTTGACTGTGTCGGTAAATGTGGTATTGGTACCGGGGGTGTCACTGTCGAAGTTGAATACGGTGGACGCGCTGGCCGCGGTGCATAGCAATGCCGACGCGAAGGCGGCGGGAAGAAACTTGGCGAAGTACATGATTGATCTCCTTATCCTGTTAGGCGATGTTTCGAGGGGGAAGTCCCTCAGGGAAGCAACTCTATTGAGAGCTCATGCTAGCCTGCTGTGCGACATAGATCGGGGAATCAAAATTCATCGCGACACAGTTGTCCCGGTCTCTTGGCTGAAGTAGAATGTGCGACAAGCGGGGTTGTCACACCCCGCAGATGCCAATTCTCCGGTCTCACAATAAGAAGCGACAACGCTGACAAAACTCCCTCATTCCTAACTGAGAAAAATGACATCGGAGGTTTTCATGATGGATTCCGACCGATCTTCAATCACTCAACTTCTGCAGGAGTCGCGTGGAGGCAACAAGGCGGCCTTCGATGCGTTGATTCCGGTGGTCTATGACCGGCTGCATCGACTTGCGGCCAGTCGCCTGTCGTCCGAACGCCAGGGGCACACGCTGCGAACGACGGAGATTGTTCACGAGGCATACATCCGGTTGGTCAATTCCGATATTTCTTGGAGTGATCGAGGCCATTTTTACGCTATTGCTGCCCAGGTCATGCGCCGCATCCTGATTGATCATGCCAAGAGCCGCAACCGTAGCAAGCGCGGTGGAGAGTACGAGATGGTTCCGTTAGATGCCGCCTTTGCGCTGGGTACTCCTTCGAGTTCAAATCTTCTGGAAGTGAACGATGCGCTCGAGCGACTCTCCGCGCAGGACGCGCGCAAGGGAGCCATCATCGAACTGTTGGTTTTTGGAGGACTTACCTACGACGAAGCGGCTGAGACTATGGGTATCTCGGCGGCCACGCTGCATCGCGAACTGAAGCTGGCCAAGGCCTGGCTTTACCGTGAACTGGCGCCTCCACCTGTAGGCTCACGCAGAGAAAATCCAAGCATCGGCACATCATGAGTGAGGCATCGACAACACGCTGGAGGCGCATTGAGACGCTCTTTCACCGAGCCTCCGAAATGGACTCTTCATGCCGCGAATCCTTCATCGCTGAGGAATGCAGAGATGACTTCGAGCTTCGCGCTGAACTGGATTCTCTACTGTCTTCCACCGACAAAACGCTTGCGGATCTGCAAGGTTCCGTTGCCATGGAGGCTGACGACCTGCTGGGTGGCGTAGGGGAGGGATGGACACACATCGGCGCATACCGCCCGATTCGGACGCTTGGCCAGGGAGGCATGGGCACGGTCTACCTCTGTTGCCGCGACGATGATCAGTACCAGCGCATGGTTGCGATCAAGGTGCTTCGCGCAGGCCTCTCGCATCGCCCCGAGTTACAGCTTCTGTTTCGCGCCGAGCGCCAGATTCTTGCCGATTTTGACCACCCCAACATTGCCCGTATGATGGACGGCGGTCTCACCCCGGACGGTTCGCCTTACCTGGTCATGGAATATATCGATGGCGTTCCCATCGATCTCTACTGCCAGCAACAGAAGCTTTCGCTTGATGCGCGGATTCGGATCTTCAGAAAGCTCTGTACGGCGATCGACTATGCGCATCGTCACCTGGTTATTCATCGCGACATAAAGCCGCTCAATGTCCTAGTGACTGAGGACGGCTCTCCCAAGCTGTTGGATTTCGGCATCGCCAAGCTTGTTCAGCCGTACCGCGGCGACGAGCCACTCGCGGTGCTACAAGACAGTGAACGTCTGCTAACTCCGGACTACGCCAGTCCCGAGCAACTGCTGGGAAAGCCGGTTTCGACAGCCACCGACGTCTACGCGCTGGGTGTGCTGCTCTTCGAGTTGCTCACCGGAGAGTTGCCGTTTGCGGGCTCTCGTGCGCAAGCCGCGGCGCAGTCCCGCGCTATCTGCGAAGAACCGCCGGAGAAGCCCAGTTCCGTCTGCCAGAGATCGAACTTCCTTTCCAACACCGACGTTCGCACCATGCGCGGCGACCTGGATAGCATCGTGCTGAAGGCGCTGGCAAAGGAGCCAGGGCAACGCTATGCCAATGCATCCGAACTGCTGGCCGAAGTGGACCGCTATTTGAATGGATTCACGGTTGAGGCCGTCGAGCCTGCCGTCCCTTATCGGATAAGAAAATTCATTCATCGCCACCGGACTGGCGTTGGGCTTGCCTCCTTGGCAGGCCTGCTGATTGTAGCCTTCGCGCTGAGCATGGCATGGCTCGCGCAGCGGGCCACGCGCGGCGAGACGCTGGCGCGTCGGGAGCAAGAGTTCTTGAGAAGTATCTTCAAGGCTGCCACGCCCGAGGGGTCGATGGGCAAGAATGTGACGGCCCGCCAATTGCTCGATGGCGCGGCAAGCAGACTCGATCGCGAACTGGCTTCCGATCCCCGGCTTCAGGCCGAGATGACCGAGAGTGTTGGACAGTCCTATATATCACTGGGGCTCTATGATCGGGCGCAACCGCTTCTGGAGCGCGCGCTCCAACTGGCCGCGCAAAGTCAGGGTGAATCGAGCGCTTTGTACGCGGAGGCCCTCTCCAGCTTGGCCACCAACCAGCGGCTCCAGGGCCACTACTCCGCAGCAGAGCCGCTCTTTCGGCGCGTGGTTGCTTTGCAGCAGCGCTTGCATGGCCAGAACGCTGTCGAGACGGCTCGCAGCCTGAGCGACCTGGGCGAGTGCTTGTACTGGCAAGATAAAAACATCGAGGCGGAATCGATCCTGCGTCGCGCGTTGAACCTGGAACGGCAATCTGGCGACAGCGGCGATCATGCGACTCCGAACTATTTGGCTCTGACGCTGGAGCGCAAGGGAGATTACCCCGAAGCCGCCGCGCTGCTGCGCGAAGTTACAGCGAACTCGGCGCGCAGCGAAGGCAAACAGAGTCAGAATTACCTGGTCAGCCTGCACAACCTGGCCGGTGCACAGATCGACATGGGCGATCTGGACGGCGCCATCCAATCAGACGAGGAAGTGCTGGCGACGCGGCGAAAGATCTGGGGCCATGACCACCCCGACACGGCATATTCTCTGAACAATCTCGGCTGGATTCTGCTAGAAGAGGGACGATGGCAGCAGGCCGAGCCTCTGCTGCGTGAAACGGTCGAGATCACCCGCAAGATCTCCGCTGCACCCGGACCTCGGTATGCCGGTGCGCTGGCTAATCTAGGACGCGTACTGGAACAAAAGGGCGACTATGCCGGCGCTGCCGATCAATTCGATCAGGCTCTGCGGATTCTTGCCGACAATGGGATGCAGGTTAGTTGGAACAGCGCCAAGGTGCTGCTCTACCAATCGCTTTTGGAACTGGACCGCGGCCATGCTCCCAAAGCCGTTGGTCTGGCAAAGGATGCACTGAAAATGCAAAGCGATCTCGGCGGAAACGATACTCCGCAGCGTGCTTCAGGACTGCTGGCACTGGGTTTGGCCAACCTTCTCTCAGGCGATGCGGCGGCTGCGGAAGGCTCTTTCCGGCAAGCTCTTACCCTGCGTCAGCGCACCTTTCCGTCCACTCATCCCGAACTGCTGATCGCTCAGGTGCGCCTGGCCGAAGCACTGCTCGCCGAGAATCGCCCGCAAGATGCGCTGAACCTGTCGCAGTCTGCGCTGGCTGCCGCCGATGCCGCTCCCTATCCTCTGACGGCTGCTCGCATGGCGGAGTTGCGCGTCGTCCAGGCGCTTGCGCTCAGAGGGACCGGAAGCAAAGACGAGGCCGCTGCCTTGATCACGGCCAATACGGCAGCCTTGGGAAGCTATAACCAGCCGGCCGTAAGAAGCTACCTGCTGCAGCGAATCAACCTCGTAGCGCCAGTTAGTAAATCCGTGCAGGCATGATGAATCTGACGGTCTTCCAACAAGTTTTGCTGGATGATTGCACGTGAGCACGCCCGGCTAGAGAGAAACCAGAGTGACTGTGCCCCGAAACCACCCGATCAAAGCGGCCATCACACCGCAACAGATTGAAATCGCGTAGTTATTGAGCCACTTGCAAAATACCCAGCGCACCTGGGCGAAATCGCATTCTTCGCCGCTTTGATTGAGCGGTGTGTGATCCTGGGGCGTGAGAGGAACAGTATTTTAGCTTTGCGCGCGCATTTTC
>Ga0255356_1001655_pt1 | contig 13804 bp, 13 predicted proteins | sample HBST100metaG_FD_189944 | JGI IMG/M metagenome (GOLD analysis project Ga0255356, IMG submission 189944) | Peat soil microbial communities from Stordalen Mire, Sweden - H.B.S.T100 | ecosystem: Environmental > Terrestrial > Soil > Wetlands > Peat | place: Sweden: Norrbotten County, Stordalen Mire... | reverse complement strand
GCTTTGGCGCTTCCAAGGTCCGCGTACGCCCTAACGGGCACGGAATCATCTGGCAGAGAAGACGCGGAATCAATCGTGCGGGACAGCCCGACAGATCTCACGTCCGCCAGCCCGCCCCCATAGAGCAACACGACGTTACCAGGCGCGTTGCTGTCCTCAGCCCAAAACACGCGTGGCTGTGCGGATGCCAAGTTGCCAGCCGCCGTGATCATCCCGCAAACCATGAGCCAGCACACGCCAAAGCGATTACGCATTAAGATCCAGCCTTTCCAAGCTTGACACGAAAACACCGCTGTGATATCGTACGCAAAGGTAGTCGCGCGTCGCGCCGAGAATCATGCAGTGTCCAGTTTTGAAACTTTCCGCCATGTTCGCGCTCCATTCTTGTTTTTCCTAAATATCTTGATTTTGCTATTTTCAGTGACATTTCCTTTGGTCATTAAGAAAAGGCTGGCAGCGCACACATGTTTTGTTCCAAACTTCTTCCAGCTCTCATTGTCGGTGCCTCGCTCTTGGTGATATCGAGCCAAACGAAAGCCCTCGTGCTGCAGGGCCAGACAACGGCGCACGATCCGTCGAGGATCACCAAGTGCGGCAATCGCTATTACGTCTACACCACGGGAAACGACGTTCCGATGATGTATTCGGACGATATGGTCCACTGGCAGCGAGGAAAGGCCGCCCTCAGCCCCGATGGCGTGCCGGCATGGGCGCACACATTAGTCCCCACCAAGCAAGGAAATCAAATATGGGCGCCTGACGTTCTCTTTTTCAACGGCACCTATCATCTTTACTATGCATTTGCAGATTGGAACAGCAACTACGCCTGTATTGGCCTCGTTACCAGTCCCACTCTGGACCCCGACGCTGCCAACTACAAATGGACCGACCAAGGCTGTGTCGTCGCGTCTGATCCGAGCACGGTTTACAACACAATCGACCCGTGCCCCGTATTCGACCAGAACGGACGCCTTTGGCTGGTATTCGGTTCAATGGCCAAAGGAACGCGGCTGATTCCTCTGGACACTCACACGGGGCTGCGGTCGCCCGGCACGGACATGTATCAATTTGCTGGGCATGAGGGTGAGGCCGGCTATGTGTACTATCGCAAAGGGTACTACTACTTCTTCAAGAACCTCGGGCATTGCTGTGCTGGACTAAACAGCACGTCGTACAGAATTCTCGTGGGACGCTCGCACCAGATTACCGGGCCGTACGTCGACAAGGACGGCAACGATCTGGCAACTCATCCAGGCACGATTTTTCTCCAAACTGACGGTGACAAGATCGGCCCGGGCCAAATCGGCATCTACACCGATTCGGGCGTCGACTACGTCAGCTTTCACTATTACAGCCGTGCGCTCGGCGGCAGACCAACCCTCGGCATCGAAACCCTCACATGGGACGCCGATGGCTGGCCAGTTGCAGGAAAAGATCCGCAGCCGCCAGCCACTGTTCCATAAGACGGGCCTGCGACAAGCGAACGGTCGCACTTGGCGCGGGCAACGGAGGACTTCGCGCTGCTCCCATTTAACTGACAGTGCATGCTCCAAGACTTCGCGAACAGCCCCATGAAGCCGCACGTGCTTCATTCACGCCATCGCCTCGCCGCCGTTGCGGCTGTTGTTCTTCTGACCGCGCTTCCCGCACTTGCGCTGGCTCAGGTCGATACAACTGCCGTCAGTGCCGGGTCGGCTACAATAGAGACTCCCGCCGCTAGGATCATCGTGTCTGCGGTCGATCCTGGCGTGTTTCACGTTGTTGCTTTCGCACCTGATCTCGCCGCCCCGCCTTTAAGCCCGTTTGTGGTCGAAACCCAGCCGTCCGCCGCAGCATCGATTGAGCGCGATGCGCATGGAGCAACACGGATAACGACGGCAGACGCCACATTTGCAATCAATGCAACCGGTCATTTCCGCGTGTCCAACGCGGCAGGGCACGTCCTTCTGGACAACTGCGAAATTGCAACGTCACAATCCGCCCCGCTGTCCGTCACGCTCACGCACAATCCCGCCGATCAGTTCTACGGCGCTGGTAACCAAAACAGAAATGTGTCCGGCGACCTCGCACATCCGAACGGCAACGAGAAACTGGCCAATGGCACGACGAGGATTCCATTTCTTTGGTCTCCAGCCGGATATGGCATGCTGATGGCAAACAATATCAGCGGCATCTCATGGGCAGACACCCAAGGTGCTTTTACCTGGTCCGTTCCCGGCGCTTACGTGGACCTTTACGTCATCGTTGCAACAGACGGCTATGGGTTGCTCGATGCCTACTCGCGTCTCACTGGCAGGGCGCCGATACCGCCAAAATGGAGTTTCGGTTACATGCAGAGCCGCTGGGGATACAGCGGCGCCGACGACATTCAAGAAAAATGGCATCATTTTCGGGACAATCAGATACCTGTTGACGCCTTTATTTACGATTACGATTGGTTCTCAAACGATTGGGAGTTTAACCAGTCCAACTTCCCGCCAGGCAGTCTGGCAGCAATGAAGAAGCTAGGCCTCCACTTTGTGGGCATTCGCAAGCCCAGGGCCAACGGAGCGAACCTGGATTTTGCCAAAAGCCAGAGTTGGATTCTTGTCCGCAGCGACCTGCAGTACGACCTGCCCGAAGTGCGCTACTGGTGGTGGAGCAAGCACGCCCCGCTCGTCGACGCGGGGGTGGATGGCTGGTGGAACGACGAAGCGGAACAAAGTTACGATGAGTTCTTCCGCATGAGCCAAGCCGAATGGGACGGATGGCGAAGCATGAGCACGCGAAGAGCTTGGTCGATCAGCCGGGCGTTCGCGCCCGGACAGCAGCGGTTCGGTGCCGCAGCGTGGACCGGCGACATCACGTCAACCTGGGACACGTTTGCCAATCAGCCGGGCGAGCTCCTCAACTGGGGCGATGCCGGCATGCCGTACGTCTCTCAGGACCTTGGCGGCTTCAAGGGCTCGCCGTCGCCTGAGCTATATACGCGATGGATAGAAAGCGGCGTGTTCGAGCCCGTCTTCAGGTCGCACGGCTCGTTCAACTCGAACCGTTGGCCATGGGCGTTTGGAGATGAGGCGCTTGACGCCACACGCAAGGCGATTGACCTAAGATACCGCCTTATTCCCTACATATACACGCTGGCCGCACAGACGTCGCAGTATGGTGCGCCCATCATGCGCCCCTTGCTGCTCGAATTCCCCAATGACCGCAACACGAGCAACCTGAAAGACGAGTGGCTGCTGGGCAGCCGTCTTCTTGCGGCGCCGATCCTCACCGAAGGCGGCACAAGAAGCGTCTACTTGCCGGCTGGCAGGTGGTACGACTTCAACACCGGCAAAGCTGTCGGCAAAGCAGAAAGACCAACCACGCTGCACGTTAATGCGGCCCTCGACGTCATCCCCGCCTATGTGCGCTCCGGCAGCATCGTTCCGCTTGGTCCCGTCATGCAGTACACGTCGCAAGCGCCCGAAGACCCAATCGAAATTCGCGTCTATCCGGGTTCCAATGCCACGTTTTCGCTCTATGAGGACGGCGGCGACGATTACAGCTATCAGAATGGCAAGTCGTCGTTGATCCCTTTTTCCTGGCTCGACAGCAGCAAAACGCTCACGATCCAAGAGCGAACGGGGTCGTTTGACGGTATGCTTCCCGTTCGTCATTTCAACGTCGTTTTGCCAGGCGGCCGCACCAAATCTGTAACCTACACGGGACAGCCAATCAGTGTTGCATTGTGACAGAACCGCTTCGGTCGGATTGACAGCGGCAGTGCTGGGATGCCATACTTTCCTTCATGGACGAAATTCTTACGATCCTTGAATCAGATGCGCGCACCACGCCCGCACGCATCGCCCGCATGACCGGCCGGTCCGAGGAGGACGTGACAGGCGCGATTGACGCGTTCGAGCACAGTGGCGTCATCCGCCAATATTGCACGGTCGTGGATTGGGACAAGGCAGGACGTGATCGAGTCCTCGCATTTATTGACGTGCGCGTGGCACCAGCGCGTGACGTCGGGTTCGATGATATCGCAGAGAGAATCATGCGCTTCCCGGAAGTACACTCCGTGTGGCTCGTTTCCGGAGATTACGATCTAAGGCTTCTTGTTGAGGGCCGGACAGTAACCGACGTCGGCATGTTCGTCGCTCAGCGCCTCTCGACAATCGATCGTGTCCAGGGCACGTCCACCCACTTTCTGCTCAAGCGATACAAAGAGAACAACGTTGTATTTGTCGATGAAGAGGACGACCCTCGATTGATCGTCACGCCGTAGCTTATGCCATCATTATCCAAGATTGCCTCTGACATCCCGCCGTCCGGAATCCGCCGTTTTTTCGATATCGCCGCATCTATGAAGGATGTCGTGTCGCTCGGAGTCGGCGAGCCCGATTTTGTAACCCCATGGGGAATTCGGGAAGCCGCGATCTACAGCCTAGAGCGCGGACAAACCTCGTACACGTCCAATTATGGCATGATCGAGCTTCGCCGCCTGATTGCGCAGCATTTGGACCTGAGATACGACGCGACGTACGATCCCGACCACGAAGTGCTGGTCACCGTCGGCGTCTCCGAAGGCATGGATATCGCCATGCGGGCGATACTCAACCCCGGTGACGAGGTTCTGATTCCTGAGCCGTGCTATGTCTCCTACAAGCCATGTGTCCTTTTGGCCGGAGCAACTCCTGTTTCCATTGGCACTACCGCTCAGGCAGGGTTCGGTCCCACCGTCGACCAGCTTCGAGCCGCAATCACGCATCGCACAAAGGCAATAGTGTTCGGCTTCCCGTCGAATCCCACTGGGGCGACTCTTTCGCGAGAGCGCTTGCAGGAGATTGTCGACTTCGCCGCCGAACACGATCTGTTTGTCGTCAGCGACGAGATATACGACCGCCTCACCTATGAAGGCTCGCACACGTGTGTCGCATCCCTTGACAACGCACATGAGCGGACGATCTTGCTGAATGGGTTCTCAAAAGCCTATGCTATGACCGGTTGGCGCATCGGCTATGTTTGTGCGCCTGCGGACGTGCTTGCCGCAATGGTCAAAATCCACTCGTACACCATTATGTGCGCGCCGATCATGGCACAGAAGGCCGCTATCGAAGCGCTGCTGCGCGGCGAAACCGCCGTCGAGGACATGGTCGGACATTACAATCGACGTCGCAGAGTTATCGTTGAGGGTCTAAACGAGATCGGCCTCACCTGCCATCTGCCCCAAGGTGCATTTTACGCGTTCCCGAGCATCAAAAAGACGGGTCTTACCAGCGAGGAATTCGCTGAAAAGCTGCTTTTCGAGGAACGAGTCGCTGTAGTTCCGGGCAACGCGTTCGGCATTGGTGGCGAAGGCCACATCCGCTGCTCCTACGCCACAGCCCTCGACAAAATTGACGAGGCACTGTACCGTATGGCGCGCTTCCTCAAGAAAATCGGACTTCAGGAGGAGTTGGAAGCCGTCGTTGCATAACAACGCGTGCAGATTGGTGCCGTCCTAGGCTACCAAATATCGCCACAAAGTCGAGGAAAGCGAGCACTCCATGTCTTCTGGCAATTCGCTTGTCTTAGCCGGTGTTAAGACTTGCTGAGAGTTTTCAAATGTGGCATCAAAGATCTTTTTCGTCTCTTAAATGTACCGCTTGAAATGGTGAGTGTCGTGGAGACGATATACGTTACGGAATTCGCGTGCAGAAAGTATGAACAATACTGTATGCCTGAACGTTTACATGTAATTGGACGCTGGTTCATAGGTTGCTCCACCTCCTCGGTTTCAGACACGAAAGCCCCGATAAATATATGACAGTCGCAAGCCTTATCCATAGTGATTCCATCAACGCGCAGGCAGCTCTCGCTGGCGGCTTTGAATGGATCGACCTTGAAGACGTTAAACCCGAAGAGGCTGCCATCCGTCTCGCACCTGGCGATTTCGCCCTGAAAAACCAGGTGTTGCCGATCCAGATTGTCGATAACGTTCTTGTGGCTGCAATTGGGACGCCAGAGTCGCTGTCTGCCGTCGACGATCTTGGCGTTCTCCTTCAAATGACGACGCGAGCGGTGCTTGCGTCCCCTGCCCTTGTCAAGGAGAAGATCGAGGAGATCTTCCTCGAACGGATTTTGGCAGGGCTTCCGGGCCAATCCGATGAGGGAGCGGCGACAGCGGAGTTTGACGATACCACGGACCTCGCGGACCTGCAGAAGATGGCTGGCGAAACTGCCGTGGTGCAAATGGTCAACCTCATGTTTGCCCAGGCGGTTCGCGACGGTGCCAGTGACATTCACGTTGAGCCTTATGAGAGGGAAATGACAGTCCGATTCCGCGTGGACGGCCTGTTGCGCGAGGTTCTTACTCCGCCGAAGCGGATGCACGCCGCAATTGTGTCACGCCTCAAGATCCTCGGGGAAATGAACATTGCGGAACGGCGCCTGCCCCAGGACGGCCGCATCAAGATTGTGATTGCCGGACGAAATATTGACGTCCGTGTGAGCATCGTCCCCACAGTGTTTGGCGAACGAGTGGTCATGCGAATTCTCGACAAGGGCACGGCGATGCTTGGGCTCGAAGACCTCGGAATGAGGCCGGACACGCTTGCCAAGTTTCGTAAGATCATACGCAACCCTCACGGTGTTATCTTGGCAACCGGGCCAACCGGATCGGGCAAGTCCACGTCGCTCTATGCGTCCCTGCAAGAGATCTGGTCGCCAACCACCAATATTTTGACAATCGAGGATCCCGTCGAGTACCAGGTCGCTGGAATCGGCCAAATCCAAGTACGCCCACAGATCGGCCTCACGTTTTCCAACGGCCTTCGAACAATCGTGCGTCAAGATCCGGACATCATCATGGTCGGTGAAATCCGCGATTTTGAGACTGCTGAAATTGCGATTCAAGCGGCCCTCACCGGCCACCTCGTGTTCAGCACGCTCCACACCAACGATGCCGCCGGTGCTGTCACACGTTTGCTGGACATGGGTGTCGAACCCTACCTCGTGGCCTCCTCGCTGATTGCGGCAATCGCTCAGCGCTTGGTCAGGCGCGTCTGCCAAAACTGCTCGGAACCCTATACGCCGGAACCGGACATACTTCACGCAATCGGCATATCCAGCGAAGACTGGGGCGCTAGTTCTCCGTTTCGCCGGGGGCAAGGGTGTGACCGCTGTCTTAACACGGGGTACCGCGGTCGTGTCGGCCTCTACGAGCTGTTTGTTTGCGACGAGACAATCAGGAGGCTGACTGTCGCCCGGTCGGCATCCAATGACATGAAAGACTGGGCGATGCGCGAGCAGGGAATGCGCTCCCTGCTCCAAGACGGCAAGCTCGCGGTCCTCGAAGGAAAAACCAGTCCCGAGGAAGTCATGCGGGTCTGTGCCAGGGAGTCGTTTTAATGCCGCAGTCCACTTTTGCGTACACCGCAGTTGATGCGGCCGGTGCGCGCAGGTCTGGTGCGATCGATGCGGAGACGAAAGAAGCGGCCATCGCGCGGTTGGCTGGCGACGGCCGATTTGTGCTTGAAATCGCCGAGGCTGCGCGGGCTAAAGCAGCTTCGTCCCAAGAGTCTGTTTCCACTCGTCCGCCTTCGCGCCAAGACCTTGCGCTTTTCACGCGACGTCTCGCTGATCTGTCCATAGCCGGCCTGCCGCTGGACCGCGTGCTTCAAGTTGTTTCCGAACAATCCGAGAGCACGGTGCTCAAGCGCATTTGCCTCGATGCGCTTTCGGACGTCCGTGCAGGAATGCCGGTCAGCCAAGCGCTTGCAAAGTATCCCCGGTACTTTGACTCGATCTTTACGCAGACATTGCGGGCTGGCGAGGCCAGCGGCCAATTTGGCGACGTGGCTGGAAGATTGGCGGAATACCAGGAGAAGGACGTCACGAGGCGTGGGCAGATAACCAGCGCCATGGTCTACCCCACCCTTCTCGGCCTCACCGCGTTCTCGGTCATCATTTTCCTTATGACGTTTGTCGTTCCGCGCATGTCGGGCGTCTTCTCCGATATGGGAACTGATTTGCCGATGGCCACGCAGATTCTGCTGGCCTCGTCGGCTTTCGTCACAAAGAACTGGCTCGTGCTGATCATCGTGATCGGAGGCGGCTTCTTTGGGATACGCTCATGGTTTGCCACGGCAGCCGGCGCGTACGCGCGAGACCGTTTTCTGCTCTCCGCGCCAATCATCGGGCCGGTCATCCAAAAAGCCACGGTGTCACGCTTCGCCCGCGTTCTTGGCACGCTCGTGTTTGGCGGCGTCCCAATCTTGGACGCGCTCCAAATTGCCGGACTGTCCGCTAGCAACCAGGTTTTCCTTATCAGCGCAAGGGCAGTCGAAGAAGAAGTCCGTGCCGGTAGGCCGATTGCGGTCGCCATGAGAGAGGCGGGAGGCTTTCCTCCGGTCCTCACCCACATGGTAGCGGTCGGCGAGGAGACCGGAGACCTTCCGAAAATGCTTGGCCGCGTTGCCGACAGCCTCGATTTCGAGGTGGACACCGGCATGAGGCGTCTCGTCTCCCTCGTTGAGCCGGTAATTGTCCTGACCATGGGAGTTGTGGTCGGGTTTGTGGTTCTGTCCGTATTGTTGCCAATCTATCAGGCACAAAACTTGGTGAAATAATAATGCAAATATCAAAACGAAACGTTACACAACGCGCCTTTACCCTCATTGAATTGCTGGTGGTCATTCTGATCCTGTCGATTCTTGCGGCACTGATCATCCCTAAACTGATCGGACGAACCACTGACGCGAAGATCGCCGCTGCAAAAAGCGACATATCGACGTTGAGCAGCGGTCTCGAACAGTACAGGATCGACAATGACAAGTTTCCATCAACAGATGATGGCGGATTGAACGCGCTTATCACGCAACCGAGCGATGCGCCCCACTGGAAAGGCCCTTATCTTGAAAAGAACGCTGTGCCTAATGATCCGTGGGGACATCCCTATATCTACGAATGCCCCGGCGCCAACGGCGAGGACTTCTTGATCACGTCATACGGCCCCGACGGTCAGGCGGGCGGCGGCGACGATATCACGAGCGACGATATAAGCAACTAAACTTGGCCGCTGCCTCGAAACGCAACCCGAATACCCGATGCTAGAGCATATTCAACAACTTGACATTGTGACAACGGCGGTGAGCCGGCCGGCCTGTGCCAGGCGCAACCATGCGTTCACGTTGATGGAGATGGTCGTCATTACCGCCATTTTGATGGTCCTCGCCGCCGCCGTCGCACCGCGAGTCATCGCGTACGAACGGTCACGTCAAGTCAAGCAGCTCGAGGCGAACGTTGCAAGGTTGCCGCAGGAGGCTGTGATCGAATCGATCAAGTCGCAGATCCCCGTTCAATTGCAAATACAAGGAACCCAGTTGGTAATGGAGCACGTTCCCACGGACGGGTCGCAGCCCGACGTCGTGAAGACGATAGAGTTGGACGATACGCTGGATGCAACTAACGCCAAGTTGAACAACACCAATACGGACACGGCATCATGGGCGTGGTCTGCCTATCCCGACGGCACTGCCGACACGGGAGGCTTGCAGTTTAGCGAAGACAATCAGCCAAAATCGCTCCAAATCGCCAGTGACGGCAGTTCGACATGGATTTCCGGCGCGCTTCCTGACGCATCGTTGGATCAGTGGACCGTTGGGCAGCTTTCGCAACTTACCCAATCGACCGGTTCGACAACCCGCGCGACTGCGGGTGGCAGTTTCAGTACGGGTGCAAGAACGCCATGACCCGTCGTTCGGGATTCACGTTAATTGAAGTGATGGTTACGTCCATTATCGTTGCCGTAGCCGTTGCCGGCGTCTTTGACGGCATCCGCTCAATGGCAAAGACCGAGGTGAAGGCGAACACGGCCGATCTCCTGCAACGTCTCGCCGTAGAAAAGGTAAACGATCTCGAAATCCTTTCAGACCCAAGCGTTGGAGGCGACAACGGAGACTTTTCGGATCGGGGATATCCGGACATCATGTGGACTGCGGACGTTGAGACGGCCAGCATCACCAATGTCGATGAGCTGACGGTCACCGTGTCGCAGGGCACGGACTCGCAGACCATCACGACAATGGTCTACGTTCCGCAGGAATCATCGACGACGGGCACGACGACGACTACTACGACGACACCTGGCGGAGGCGGAGGCGCGGGAGCCGCACGGTGAGAACTGCGAACCGAAACAACTTGTCGAAGGGCTTTACGCTGCTGGAACTGCTGATCGTCTTGGCGATCACCGGTGTTCTCGCGGCGGCGATCACGTATGCGTTCGCCGCAGAGGTCGACGTCCAACGGGCCACTCAAACCCGATTGGCAAATTTAGACAAAACGAACCAAATGGAGCAAACGTTAACCAACCTTATACAGGGTGCCATGTTGTCGTCGACACTTTCGGCAACGACAACCAATCCGATCACCTATTTCCAGGGTGTGTCGGACACTGGCACGGCACCGCAGGGTTGCAGCAGGATAACGTTCACTACCACGGCACCAGGAGTGCCAATAGCGGCCATCGACGACACGACAAATGACTTCGAGACGCAACAGACCATGAGGGGGCCGATTGGCGGCCTGAGCGAGGTTTCCCTTGGCACGGCGCCGGTTGGCAACGCCGGCGATCTCACGGGGCTGTTTGAACGAGTTCAGCATCCTAGCGACGCGGACCCTACTCAAGGCGGCGTTGAGTTTGACATCGATCCAGACATCGCGTCAATGGGATTCCAGTTTTGGGACGGTGAGGAATGGGACGATTCTTGGGACACCACCACAGAAACCCTGAAATTGCCCGAAGCCGTACAGGTCAGCTACACGTTGAAAAGCGATCCTAACAGCACGTTGCACATTTTCGTCGTTCCAATCGCATCCAGCACTGTGAACGCTCAAAACCCGGCGCCGCCGTCCACACAGACGGGCACGGGAGGCAGCACCCAATGAAGCGGTCGCAACGAGGTTACATACTTGTGCAGGCGCTCTTGCTTGTTGCCGGGCTGCTCGCTGTTCTCGCGATCTTGATGAACAACCAGCGGACGTCGATGCAGACGCTAGAATACCGGCTGCAGCAACGACGGGCCGACGCGGCGGCGAACGCCGCACTTCAGCAGGGCATTGGGACGTTGGCGGCGGCGAACATAAATATTGTTACCCAAAACGATGCGTGGGCCGAGCTGGGAAACGCCGGGGACGAAGAATACGACATGTCCGACGGATCCACTTTCCGCATGCAGATCGTGGACACTGGCTCGATGATCGACTTGAACACGGCGACACAGGCCCAGCTTACGGACCTGCCGCTCGATCCAGACCAGATCGACTCTCTTCTTGACTGGCTCCAGACGAGCACAACGCCAAGGGCCGACGGCGCTAAATCAGATTACTATAACTCGCTGACACAACCTTACAATGCCAAGCTGGGCCAGCTTGACACCTTGGACGAGCTCTTGCTGATCAAAAACTGGACCGCGCAAACGTTGTATCAGCCGCCCGTGGATCCGACGAATCAGTTGGACTGGCCAAACGACAAACTGGGTAACAAGCTTCCTTTGGCTGCCCTTGTCACCATCCACAGCGGCGCGCCGGACACACAGGCCAGCGGTGCCGCGAGGATCAATTTCGATACGACCAGGGTGACCGCTACCCAGCTTCGGCAGCTTGGCCTCAACCGTTTCACGGCCAGTCAAATCGCCGGCCATGCGTTCACGTCGTACAGCTCGCTCTTCGCCGTGCGCGGCATGAACCTCACCTATGCCGGTGAGCTTCTCAACGTCGCCACGTTTTCAACGACAACCACGACCACCGGCAAGTTTAACATCAACACCGCATCCGCCGCCGCGCTTGAGACGATCCCTTCAATGACTTCGGACGTTGCAAATGCAATTGTGCAGCAGCAAACCAGCGGCTACGAAACGCTCGGCGCCGTGGCCAACCTCGCAGGTTTCACCACGCGCAGCCTTGGCGCCATTGCAGACTCGTTGACCATCGGCAGCAACACCTGGATTGTGCGCGCATATGGCCAGAACGGATCGGCGTCTACCGCAATTGAGGCGGTCGTCGGCATGCGAAGCAATCAGATCCAGGTCATTTCGTGCAACCGCCTCCACACTGTTCAGATTCCATCCTGGTGGGATTGGGACCAACAGACTACGTCAAACGTTCAAGCAGGAACAACTACTCAGTGAAACAGAAGACCCCGGCAACGCTTCATATCGAATGGACCCCCGGATGGGTTCGTGTGCTCAACATGGAGACAGGTGCAATTACCGAAGGCACCTCCATTGGGCAACTTGATGCAGCTTTGAACGGCCAGCGCAACGTGCTAGTCGGCCTTGGCCGCAATCTTATCTTTCTCAAGACGCTCCGATTGCCAAAAGTGCGACCGGAGGATCTACATCGGATTTTGGACGTGCAGTTATCGCAGCTTTTTCCGCTTCCAGCGGATCAGTTGACGTTTGACTTCATGCAGACTACGGACATCGATGCCGAAGGCTGCCTCACCCTCGTCGCCGCCGTGCGCTCAGAGCACCTCAAGCAGTTGCTGGCCGAACTCAAAAAGGCAAACATTTCGCCCGAGCGAATTCTGCCAATTGCGCTCGCCGCACCTGCGGTCGCCAATAGATTGAGGTTGTCGCGAGCGGTGGTGGCAGAACGCGGGACCGGCGGGCTGTCGCTCGACGTCGTGGACAATGGCATTTTACGCTTGAGCAGGGTGGTCTCCGACAGCAGCGACATAGTGGTCGAGGCGCAGCGGACCATGTCGGCCGCCCGCGCCGATGGCGCGCCGATTGTCGCGGAGGACGATGCGGGGCTGCCAGGTGCCACTTCGGCGCATGTTTCCACCTTGCGGCTGCTCGGCGACACCCCGCCGATCAACTTCGTGTTGGCCGAAGACCGTGAACGCGAATTCAAACATCATGTGGCGGGACGTACAAGGTTGGCCATCCTGATGATTGTTTCCGCACTGCTTCTGGTCACATTGGTGTGGAACGATCGAGCCGATGCGTTCAACAAAGTGCAGGGCGTGAACAGAACTTGGACGAACACGTTCGAGAAGCTCAAGGTCAAGCAGAAGGCGCAGGCTGACGAGGCCGCACGGCTCTTTGCGATCAAGACAAATCTGGACACCGCCTTCAAGCCCGCTCAGCCGCTCAGCGATATCAGCGCAGTGATTTCCGACTGCCTGCCGGTCAATGCATGGCTTACCGGGTTGAGCGTTGAACGTGGGAAGTCCCTGCAAATCCGCGGAACGGCCAAAACATCCGGCGACGTCGCATCGTTTGTGGAGAAGCTTGGGGCAAACGGAAGGTTTAGAGACGTTAAACTGGTGTTTGCCAATGCCGCAGACATTGGCACGACGCCAATCGTCCAATTCAATCTCACGGCGGATGCTGTTGGAAACCTTCCCATGCCAGTGCCGCCCAAGAGAGTGGTAAAGACGGCTGCCCACGCGACAGCCACGCAGACAGGAGCAACTTGATGCTCAACTTTAAACAAAGAGAAGACATCCTACCGAGTACGTTGATACTGCTATCATTGATTATTTTGACGGTCACCGTTGTATATATGCTGGCGGTTCCAGTGCCTACAGTGGCAGGTACCGGCCTTATGCACGCACAAGCGCGGCATAGAATCAATTTGCAGATTGATTTTGCCAAGAAACAGCAAGCCGAGGCGGAGAGCGCCATCAAGGCCCGTGTGTGGCAAGGCAACGCCAACACCGCCAACGCGGGCGTGTTGAGCTTGCTGACCGCTCAGACCAGCCGATCGGCGATGACGCTGTCCGCATTCAGGCCGCAGAAGCCTGTCGACCTGACTGGAATCACGGAGCTGCCGTACACGGCGCAGATCA
>Ga0255356_1001651_pt1 | contig 13817 bp, 10 predicted proteins | sample HBST100metaG_FD_189944 | JGI IMG/M metagenome (GOLD analysis project Ga0255356, IMG submission 189944) | Peat soil microbial communities from Stordalen Mire, Sweden - H.B.S.T100 | ecosystem: Environmental > Terrestrial > Soil > Wetlands > Peat | place: Sweden: Norrbotten County, Stordalen Mire... | reverse complement strand
TGAATTTATAGGCAGGCGACGGAAATTTCGACCGCCTGACGAATGGCTTGATTACGATGTCGTGGCCGTTGGCGGTGACTTCGAGATCGGGCTGTTGATCGAGGCGTACCGATCTGGGATCTTCCCTTGGCCGTGTACGGGCTCGCCCCTCACCTGGCATTGCCCGCTTCAACGTGCGGTGATCGATTTTCGGCACTTGCATGTCCCGAAAAGGCTCCTGAGACAACGCGCGAGCTGCAAGTGGACGTTCACGATCAACAAGGCGTTCGACTCCGTGATCGAGGCATGTCGCCTGATCGCGCGACGAGGACAGGATGACACGTGGATAACTCCGGCGCTACAATCGTCTTTTGTCAGCCTTCATCGTCTCGGCATGGCGCACAGCGTCGAGGTGTGGGACGGCACAGGCGATCTTGTCGGCGGGCTTTATGGGGTGGACGCTGGGGGCTTGTTCACGGGCGAAAGCATGTTTCACCGTCATTCAGGAGCGTCCAAGCTCGCCCTGCTTCATCTGATCGAGCATCTAGAGCAGAACGGGGCCGACTGGATCGACGTCCAGATGATGACTCCGCACATGGCAATGCTCGGTGCGGAGCTGATTCCGCGTCATGCTTTCCTTCGGCGGCTTCGTGAAACACAAAGCCGCCGACTGGTGTTGTTTGACGACGTTAGCCACCAAAGCTGGCGGTAACGCGCCTATATCCCCAACGCGTTGCGACGGAGAATCTCCGCCCGATCATTTGATCTGGTAATGGTGTAACCGGGCAACGGCCGGATATATTGGTGGATCGCATCCAGGAAATCTGCTGGGAAGGGAAAGAAGGACGCTTCAACTTCATCGGCAGGAGTGATCCAGTTTCGGGCACCGACCACCACAGGCGGCGCGTCCAGATAGTCAAAGGCCAATTGCCCGATTTTTGCTGCGAACGTTTGGAGTATGCTTCCTCGCTCGCAGGCATCCGACGCGAGCAGGATATGCCCCGTCTTTTTCACCGATTCTATCACCAGATTATAGTCGAAGGGCACGATAGACCGGGCGTCTATCACTTCCGCCGACAGGCCGTAGTTATCCTCCAGCACCTTTGCCGCGTCCATCGCACGATAGAGCGTCGCGCCAATTGTCAGGATCGTCAAATCCTTGCCGCCGCGCTTAATGTCCGGTTCGCCTATTGGTATTTCATAAGCTTCAGTCGGCACACCGCCGCTGTGGAACAGCTCGGGTTGGTCGTATATTCGCTGTGACTCGAAGAAAATGACGGGATCGGAACCAAGCAGAGCCGAGTACATCAGGCCCTTGGCATCGTATGGCGTTGCCGGGAACGCCACCTTCAGGCCAGGAATGTGGGATACGAGAGCTGTCCAGTCTTGGCTGTGCTGGGCGCCGTATTTGGAGCCCACCGACACGCGCATGACGACCGGCATCTTGAGCATGCCACCGGACATCGCTTGCCATTTAGAGAGCTGATTGAACACTTCGTCGCCAGCTCGCCCTAGGAAGTCGCAGTACATCAATTCCACGATCGCGCGTCCGCCTTCAAGCCCATAGCCCACTGCGGTGCCGGCAATGGCGCCCTCGGAAATAGGGCTGTTGAAGAGGCGGTGATAGGGAAGGGCTTCCGTCAGGCCGCGGTAGACGGCAAACGCCCCGCCCCAGTCCCTGTTCTCTTCGCCGTAGGCCACAAGTGTGGCATCACTGTAAAACCTGTCAATAATGGCCTCAAAGAGAGCGTCTCGAAGTCCGACGCACTTGCCCTTGCCAAGAAGCTCGCCATTGTCGCCGATTCCGCTACGGCTTTTTGACGCGAGTTGTTTGACACGGGGATTGTCAGCGATCTTGAGGAGCGTTTCCGGCGTCCGCGCCGCGTCGAACGACACAACGCGCTCGTTCGAGAACATCACCTTTTCGAGAAGGCTGTTCACGGCGAACAGGTCTGCCCGAGGCGACAAGTCGAGATCGATGGCCCGCGTATAAGCCTTCACCACAAGGTCGTCAACAACTTGCTGCGCCGCGTCAAAGTCGTCTTCAGAACCCAAGCCGGCTTCTATGAGCGAGGCTTTGTAGGTGACAAGCGAGTCGACATGCTGCCAAGATTCAATCTCGGACTTCTCACGGTATGACGAGGAATCTGACGGCGAATGCCCGCTAAACCGGTATGTGACCGTGTCCAGCAGCACCGGGCCGTCGCCCCGCGCGATTATGTCGCGCTTGCGCGCAATCGCATCGATCACGGCCAAGGGATTGTAGCCATCCACACGCTCCGCGTGCATCTGCTCTGGGTTAAGCCCCGCCCCGATTCGGGCGAGCACCTTGAAGCCCATGGTCTCGCCCACAGGCTGGCCGCCCATGCCGTAGAAGTTGTTGACGAAGTTCATGATCAGAGGCAGACCGCCTCTGTGCGCGTCATCCCACAACGTCTTGAACTGATCCATGGTCGCAAAGCAAAGCGCTTCCCATGTTGGCCCGCATCCAGCGGCCGCGTCCCCAATGTTGCAAATTACGAGGCCGGGCTTGTGGTTGATTTTCTTGTACAGCGCGGCACCCACGGAAATGTCTGCCGATCCGCCGACAATGGCGTTGTTGGGATAGATTCCAAAGGGGGTGAAGAACGCGTGCATGGACCCCCCCATGCCCTTGTTGAGCCCTGCCTCGCGGCCGAAGATCTCAGCCAACGTCCCGTACAAGAGGAAGTCGACCGCCAAGCTCTTGACATCGCCGCTCGCCTCAGCCTCGACGACTTTCAGCGTGCGCCCGTCGTTGTAAGTCTCCATGATCTTTGTGAGATCTTGATCCGAGAGCTTTTCAATTGCGGAGAGACCCTTGGCGAGGATTTCCCCGTGGCTGCGGTGGCTGCCAAACACATGGTCGTCGGCATTTAGAAGAAACGCCTGGCCCACGGCCGACGCCTCCTGCCCAATGGACAGGTGCGCCGGCCCGCGGTGATTGTACGCAAGGCCGTGATAGCCGCCCTTTACTTTCACTTCGTTCAGCATTGTCTCGAATGCCCTGATTATCGCCATGTCGCGATGGATGCGGATCAGGTCTTCTCTGGCAAACCTGTCCAATTCACTGGACAGTGTACGTTTGTACTGATTAATCGGAATATTCTTGAACGTGAGCTCGCCAGACTGGCGAACGTCATCAGGCGTGATTGAAATAGACTTCGGCATATCAGCGGTGTCCTTGAACCTTACCGGTGCATCCTGGCCCTTGCCAAGATGTCACCTTTCGTCAATTGGAATGAATGTAAGCCCCCGCGGTCCGATGTAGACAGACTGCGGACGAATTAATCGGTTGTCCTCAAGCTGTTCGATCATATGTGCCGTCCACCCCGCTGTGCGTCCCACAGCAAAAATGGGTGTGAAAATATCAGATGGTACGCCCACCGAGTGCAGGATGAGCGCAGCGTACAATTCGACGTTCGCGTACAGGTCGCGGCCTGGCTTAAGTTCCGCGAGCACTCTCACAGTGGTTTCTTCCACTGACCGAACCAATTCGAGAAGGGACGAATTGCCGGTCTTCTCCGCCATGCGGTCGGCAGCCTCAGCCAGAATGGCCGCCCTCGGATCGCGGACTTTGTAAATGCGGTGTCCGAATCCCATGATTCTTCGCCCGGCGGTCATCTCGCCGCGGATATACTCGTCGGCGTTTTCCGGCGTGCCTATGGCTTTAAGCATGCTAAGCACAGGGCCGGGCACGCCGCCGTGCTTCGGGCCTTTGAGAGCGCCGATTGCGGCTGTAAGTGCCGAAACCATGTCTGAATCGGTGGATATCACCACGCGTCCCGTAAATGTGGACGCGTTCAGGCCATGTTCGCTCACGGCCACCAAATAGGCGGTAAGCGCGTCAACGCGGGCTTGGCTGGGCACTTTGCCTTCGAGCATGTAGAGAAAGCCCTCGGCGAGGCCATGTTCGGGAATTGGCTGTACGATGTCGAGGCCCTGGCGCAACCTGGTGCTGTGCGCTACGATTGCGGCCATTTGAGCTTGGAGGCGCGCGGCCCGTTTACGGTTTGACGCGATATCAAGGTCGTTGACCGTGTCGTCGCCAACGGAAAGCATCGCGGCGCCTATCCGCAGTATATGCATGCCGTCGGCATAAGGAGCCAGCTCCTTAAGGGCAGTGATCACAGCCTCAGGAAGGGCGCGAGCCGCGCTCATCTGCGCAGTTTGCGATTCCAGCTCGGATCTGGTGGGAAGCGCTCCGTGCCAAAGGAGATACGCGACTTCTTCGAATGACACGTTTCCAGCTAGTTCGCTGATGTCGTATCCACGAAGGGTCAACTTGCCGTTCGCGCCGTCGACCTCAGCGATCTCGGTGGCGGCGGCGACAATTCCCTCCAGCCCTCGAGCTACGTTCGGGAGTACAAAGTCTTCAGTATGGGTGCTCATTGATCCTGGTCCAGCTTTTCTTTCTGACGAGTTATTTGTGGTCTATGCCATCATTGTGATGGTACCGCCTCTTTGGCAAACTTTACGACATCTGGGTCACAGGATATCCAGATGTTATTAGCGAGCGGCTCACTTGCTCGCTATGATCTTTGTCTCGCACCTCAATCAACAGCTCGACTCCAGTCCATCCCAACGGGGTTTCGGCACTGATCCGATCATGGTTTACGGTCAGTATATTGCCCTTTTGTGCCGCGATCACCTCCAGCAGGCCGGCGAGGCCTCCCGGTTTGTCGGCAACTGCGGTGAAAATATGCATGTATCGCTCTTCTATGATCATCTGCCGCTCTATGAGATCGGCCAGAAGCTTCAAATCTATGTTGCCACCACAGAGGAGGACCACGGTTTTGCCGCGAAGAACCGTGCGATGGGCAAGTAGCGCGGCCAAGCCCGCTGCCCCAGACGGCTCTACCACCAGCTTCATCCGCTCAATCAGCAGAAGCAGTGCGGAAGAGACCGCGCGATCTGGCACGGTGACCATCTCGTCGGCATAGCGCTGGATATACTCGAATGTTCGCGGTGACGGAGATTTGATGGCGATGCCGTCGCAAATCGTGTCGACCGGCGCCGACCTGGCAACGAGCTTGCCCGCGTGGAAACTGCGGACTGCGGTGTCTGCACCTTCCGCTTGCACGCCGACGATGCGAACATGAGGCTTCGCGCCCTTAATCGCGGACGCTACGCCGCTAAACAGGCCTCCTCCTCCGACAGGTATGACGATATTGTCAATGTCGGGAACGTCTTCAAGGACTTCTAGGCCGAGAGTGCCTTGGCCGGCGATGATGTCGTCATCGTCATAGGCTGGCACAAAGACCGCACCTGTGCGCTTCTGAAAAGCCTGGGCGGCAATTACAGCCTCGTCGAAGGTCCGCCCCTCCAGCAACGCGGTGGCACCATAGCCCCGCGTGGCTCGAACCTTTGCGATGCTCGCCATTTCCGGCATGTACACAGTCGCAGGAATGCCGAGAAGCCTTGCGGCAAGGGCTACTCCCTGGGCATGGTTTCCAGCGCTTGCAGTGACAACCCCGCGCGCCCGCTCGTCGTCACTGAGCTTGCTGAGCCGATAATAGGCGCCGCGCAGTTTGAAAGATCCGGTACGTTGCAATGTCTCGGCTTTGAGATAGATTCCCTCGCCTAACACCGACGGATCTGCCCCGCACAGCGCCGAAACCGTCGGCGACGTCATCATTGGGGTGTGTCGAACAACAGTGCTAACAAGGCTTTTCGCCAATTGAAGTTCGTCGTTTGTGATCACAGCGTCTCGTTGCCCACCTTAATCAGTGATGATATGATACAATGACAAACGAAAATAGTCAACGCATGGAAAACGGAAAAACGAAAGAATATGTTTGTAGAAGAGCGCCAGCAAGCCATCCTTGAAGTGCTAAGGCGGTATGGAAAGGTTTCCGTTGATGACCTTTGTGAACGATTCAGCGTCTCGGCCCCCACAATTCGGGCCGATCTCGGCGCTTTAGAGCAGCAGAGGCTGTTGCGGAGAACGCATGGTGGTGCGATCGCGGCAGAGACCACCCTTTATGAGCCCCCGTTCAGCGAACGCGAATATGCCCAACAGGACGAGAAGCGCTATATCGCGCGGCTTGCCGCATCACGGGTGAGGAATTACGAAACGGTGCTCTTGGATGCCGGAACTACGATCCACGAGGTGGCCAGGTTATTGAAAGACGTTCGCGGGCTGACGGTGGTGACCAATTCCCTTCCAACTGCGCTTGACCTCACGGAAGGAGGCACCGTGAACGTCGTCTTGATCGGCGGCACCGTCCATTCGGAACGGCAGGCGACTCTAGGTCCCTTGGCCACCGATTTCCTGCGCGACATGCATGTTGATCGCGCATTCATCGGCGTCAACGGCGTGAGCGAGGATGCTGGATGGACCGTGATCGATTTTGACGCTGTACAGGTGAAGCGCACGATGATGGCGCGCGCGCGCGAAGTAGTGGTAGTTGCCGACCACTCGAAAATCGGTGAGGCAACATTTGCGTCCCTTGGACCGCTCTCTTCCGCCAATGTCCTCGTTACAGACGTGCCGATCGACCACGAGCCCTTGGTTCGCGCCCTCATCAAAGCCGGCGTGGAAATTGTGACGGGCTAACTGCTGTAAGCTGCTTGCGCGGTAGAAGCCCTTATCACAAGCTCGGTTGGCAGGAGCTCGGGTGGTGCGACAGCGGAGATTTCGGAATCAGAAGCATTGTTGCATTGGATTTGTTTAAGGATGCATTGGACGGCATGCGTCCCCATGGCCTCAAACGGCTGTGCAACGGTAGTGAGAGGCGGGTCGAGCAATGCGGAAAAGGCGAAGTTCGCATAGCCGACCACGGAAACGTCCTCGGGCACCCTCAATCCGATTTTACGCAATGTCCGCATGACGCCCGCGGCAAAGGTGTCGCCGTCGCAGATCACGCCGGTGAAATCTCGGTTGCCGTTTGCGAACAGCTCGCGGGTCAGTTCTTCCGCCCGCTCGACGCTCCATTGGCATTCCACAACGGCGTTGTCCGGCACCGGGCAACCATGTTCTTTGAGCACGGCTCGAAACGTGTTGCTTCGCTGCGTCCCTTGCATCTTCTGCGTGGTGCCGACTATGAACACTATGCGACGGTGGCCGAGCCCGATAAGGTGCTCAACGGCAAGCCGATAGCCCTGCACGTCGTCAGACGTTATAAACGTGGCGCCATCGTTGGGGATATTGTCGTCGACAAACACAACGGGAATGTGGTGCGACCTCAGATCGAGCGTCAGCGCCGAGAACTCCTCGTTGCTGAGCCCGCTGCTGCTCCGGTAGATTCGACGGACAATCAGCCCGGCAAGCCGCTGTTCCACACATCTGCGGGTGACGTCGGTATATCCACCTGGGCAATGGCTCGATAGCACTTTCACCACATAGCCATGCTCCGCCGACTCCTGTAGGATACCGTCGAGAATGCGGCTGTCCTGCTCGGAAACGCCGCCCTTCACATATCCCAATACAAATGTTCGTCCCACTGCAACTGCACGCGCAAGCTCGTTGCGCATATAGCCAAGCTCCCTCGCCGCGTCAAGCACTCGTTGCCGTGTCGTCAGGCTGATCCGCTGCGCCAAAGGGGAATCATTGAGCACGAATGAGGCGGCCGACCGTGAGACCCCCGCGCGATCAGCGATGTCCTTCATAGTTATCATAAGCTTTGCATCCCAAACCGATACAATCAATTGTACGCCAAATCTGCGCAAAAATCTAAAAAAACGGTAACTTGCACGCACAATGAACGCGTGTGATACTTATTTCGTCTATTGCTCTACTGTAAGCGGCCGTGGTGGCTGCAGGGGGTGGGAACGATGGTGTATCGACAAGTGGCAAACCTTGTTCGGGCCCGCGGGCTGGCCGCTGTGCTCGTTGTGTTGTTCACGGCATCCGCTATAAGCCCGCCGTCACGTCCTGCGCCCGCGATTGCCGCAGACACAGGGCCCTCGTCCCTAACCGAACGTCAGAAGGAACTGCATGTGCTGAACCGCTTGGCGTTCGGCCCCAGCCCTTCCGATCTGGCTGACGTCCACCGCATGGGTGTTCACAACTGGATCGAGATGCAGCTCAATCCAGAAACCATCGACGACAGTGCCGTTCAGGCGAAACTGGCGAACCTCAACGAGATCACCTGGACGAATCAGCAATTGATGACTGCGTATCAGGACGATCAGGCGAGGCAGAAGAAGAGGCAGCAAGAGGCCCGTGAAGCCGCTCTTGCAGCGCAGGGAAACGCTGCATCCACAAGCACGGCGACCTCTGCCGATGTCGCGAGCCGCACGCCTCGAAACCTGGCGATTGCCGCTGCTGACAATCAGATGAGCCCTGACGGCAACTTGCCTGGCACCAGCTACGAGGCTGTGGGCCAGTTAGAGGCCGCCAAGGTGCTTCGAGCGGTCGAATCGCGACGACAGCTTCAAGAGGTGCTGGTCGACTTCTGGAGCAACCACTTCAATCTCGACGTCCGAAAAAACCTTGTGCGCGACCTGAAGGTCGCCGATGAGCGCGACGTCATCCGCCCTCATGTTCTCGGCAAATTTCGCGACCTTCTGGAAGCATCGGCAAAAAGCCCTGCCATGCTGGTCTACCTGGACAACGCGCTTTCCATCGGCAACAACTCCCGTGTCACGCCCCGGATGATGGCAATTGCGAGACAGCGCGCAGCGGCTCTGCAAACCCAACCTGGCGCAGCGGGCGCGAATGCGCAGGCGTTCCTTGCCAAGACCGCCGGTGGCAAAAAGGCGTCGGGCCTCAACGAAAACTACGGGCGCGAGATAATGGAGCTGCACACGCTCGGTGTGGACGGCGGGTACACCCAAAAGGACGTCACGGAATGTGCGCGGTGCTTCACCGGATGGAGCATCGACCGGCAGACCGGCGAGTTCAAGTTTTACCCTTTGCGCCATGACGACGGCGAGAAGGTGGTTCTCGGGCACATTATCCCAGCCGGAGGCGGAATGGAGGACGGAGAGACTGTGCTCGATATCCTCAGCGCGAGCCCCGCAACCGCGCATCATCTCTCCTATGAACTCTGCGAGCGATTTGTGAGCGACAATCCGCCGCCGTCGCTCGTTGCCAAAGCCGCGCAGACATACCTGAAAACCGACGGCGACCTACGTCAGGTGCTGCGCACCATCTTCGAATCTCCCGAGTTTTATTCCCCCTCGGTCTACCAGTCAAAATACAAATCGCCGTTTGAATATGCCGTCTCATGCGTCCGAGCCCTTGGCGGGACGTTCCAAGCTCCAGATCCAAATGATCGGCGAGGCAGACTGCGATTGCTTGCCGATGCCGCAGCATCGTCCGCTCGGAAGGGCGTTCGATACGGCCGCAATCAAAGCTCGTCGATCGTAGACTCCATCGCGGACATGGGGCAGCCGTTGTTTGCCTATGAGGCGCCCACCGGATATCCTGAGAACTCTCAGTTGTGGATATCGTCGGGCTCTTTGCTGGCAAGGTTCAACTATGCCGTGGGATTGGCCGACGGAAAGGTGGCCGAGGTTGCGGTGCAGCCGAGCCTGCTTGTGCAAAATGTGGCAACTGGAGACAGAACGGCCATGCTGCATGACCTGGCCGCCGATATCCTTGGAGGAGAGATGTCCGCCCACACGCGCGCCGCCCTGCTTGGGGAAATGCCGGCAGGCGAGCCGGTCGATCCGACGAAGCTGGCGGGCCTGTTGCTAGGTTCGCCCGAATTTCAAAAGCGCTAGCCCCAAGCCCAGGCTAAGCCTGGACGTTTTTCGCGCCGATCGCCCGGCGGTGGCAGCTAGGACGGCGGTGCGGGCGCGTGCTGACAGTGAATTGCGTACGGTTTGATTAGATCTGGCACACAGGAAAACACGATGAAGACAACTCGAAGAATATTTGTTAAGAACGGTGCTTTGGCCGTGGCGTCGGTAGGCATCCTGCCTGCGCTTGGCCCGCTTTTCCTGCGCAGCGCGGCGTTCGCCGCCGAGCCGCAACGCTTGAGCAAGGGGACGGGCGGCGGGAAGACCTTAATCTGCATCTTTCAGCGCGGTGCCGTCGACGGCCTTTCGATGGTTGTTCCACATGGCGATCCCGATTACTACCAGCATCGCCAAGTTGGGCCCGGAGGCATTGCGCTGCCCAATACGGGCGACGGCGCGCTGATCGATCTCGACGGGATGTTCGGCCTTCATCCCGCCCTTGCGGCCCTGAAGCCGATTTTCGATGCGGGGCACCTCGCCCCTATCCAGGCTGTGGGCTCTCCAAGCGCGTCGCGCTCCCACTTTGACGCGCAGGACTTCATGGAATCCGCCGCGCCCGATTTGAAGACCATCAGCACGGGGTGGTTGGCGCGAGCGCTCAATTGTCCGGAAGACAGCGCCAGGCTTTCAAAGCTGTTCCGGGGCATAACGATGACCGAGCGCGTCCCCCGATCTCTCATGGGCTATCAGGAGGCGCTGGCAATTCCAAGCTTGGTATCTTTTGGACTAAAGGACGATGCCGCGACGTCCCATGTGGACCTCAATTTTGACGGCACGCCGGGAAACATGCCGCCAGCGGACCCCGATGGCCCCATGCGGGCCGGCATGGCAGTGCAACCGCAGGATGCTACAGTGGCCGCGGCATTTCAGGCAATGTACAACACGGATTCGGGCGACAAGGTGCATGGCACAGGCAAAGAAGCGTTCGAAGCGGTGAAGATAATCCAAAGCCTCCATCCCGAGCGTTACGTTCCTAGCGGCGGTGCCGCCTATCCCCGGAGCGCGTTCGGCCAATCGTTGCAAGCGATCGCACAAATGATCAAGGCAAACGTTGGCGTCGAAGTAGCCTTTGCCGAAATTGGCGGATGGGACACTCATGTCAATCAGGGTGCGTCCATTGGTCGGCTGGCGACAGACCTGAAGGACTTCGGCACCAGCCTTGCCGCTCTTCACGCAGATCTTGGCGACAGGATGAACGATGTCGTGGTGTTGACGATGAGCGAGTTTGGCCGCACGGTAAGGCAGAACGGAAATGGCGGCACAGACCACGGGCACGCCACCTGCTTCCTGGCAATGGGCGGGCCGGTGCATGGCGGCAAAGTTCTCGGCCAATGGCCGGGCCTTGCGCCTGAAAAGCTCTACGAAAACCGCGATCTCGCTGTCACCACCGACTTCCGCGACGTCTTCGGCGAAATCGCAAACAAGCACCTGGGCATAACCGATCTCGCCGCAGTCTTCCCAAACTACGCAACCGGCCCGGCTAAGTTCCGCGGCGTGATGGGGTAACGCACATGCTCGATCCGTCTATCTGATCGAAAACATTCTTACGACTCGCCTGGCACATCGGCACAACCATCTGTATAATCTGCATATACGATTATATGCGGCGGGTGGCATGCTGGCTCGGCCAAGCCTCCTGGCCGGCAAGCATGAATCAGCACCCGCTCATGCCATCGTCCAAGCAGCGACAACCAACAAGCAGTGGCGGAGAAGATGCATCCGTCTGCGTCTTCTCCGCCGCCGAGCCCCGCGAACGCGCCCTTAATTCCGCTTTTTTCGCCCGACTGTAAATTCGTTTACACCAGCGACGTTCCCTCACGGTGTAATCTCATTGCCAGTAACGCATATCTCACCGCTCCCCGGTCATGCATCCGCACCGGACATTACAAATGCGCCTCAACACACAGCTTGTCACAAATTATCGAACCTCCCTGCCGATCAGCCACCAGACATCCCCCACCACCGCGCCAAGTATTCTTGCAGGATCTTGGCACCACCCTATCGAGCACCCGCTGGCCGTCGCGGGCAATGCCGAGCGATCAAAAGACCCTGACGCGTACTGCCAAGGGGCTGAGAGATTGGAATAGCACGGCGCTCATCGACGTATCGATGCGCCTGGAGGACCACCATATATACCCCCGTGCGTATGTTGCCAACTCGTCCGTTCGGCTTGACATCGACCAATCCGAAGCCGAACAGCTTGTCGATTGCGTCGTCAACCGGACCCTCATTCCTAAGATTTTGAACATTCAGGTCGGCAAAAGAGCGCCGAGTGATTATCTGAGCGATATCAAAGCCCGGAACAACCCGAAGCTTGAACAGTCGCTTGAATCACACTTGCTTCCCGCCGGAATGGTGACTGACACTAAATGGAACGAGTGCTTCAGCCTGTTCCTTAACGAACGAGCGGAGCGCATTTTCGACAAGATCAAGGAAGTCACATCCGACCGGATGACCACGATTGAGGCGAGGCATGGTGTCGTGAGCGAATCACGGGAAGCAAACCAAACGACCGTATTGCGCCTCAAAGACTTGATTGGCATGGGCCTTGTGCTCGCTGGCGACCGTGTGTTCGTCAAGAAGCGTCCAGACCAGTTCGCCTCAATCGTGGACGGAGACAATGTGGATTACGATGGCAAGCGGATGCTCATCAACACGTGGGGCCAGCAGATGACCGGCTGGCCGTCAATCAGCATCTACGCCTCCGTCTACCTGGAGCGAACAGGGCAGACGATTGGCTCCCTGCGAACGGCTTCTACGGTGACGGATTAGCCAGTACCAGAGAATACACCACTCTTCAGACACTTGCGCTCTTCCTATACACCATCCGACTCGCCACCGCAAATCGCCCCTTGTCAACAAGCTGCAACGTGTGGTATTCTAGTCATAGTGACTAGAATTGAGAGGTGCGAAATGGCAAACCCAATAAGCTCGGGGCGTCGATTATCAGGCAATCTCCCAAACTACTGGCCTTTGCAGAATGCGAAGGCTCGTTTTAGCGAGTTAGTACGGCGTGTCAAAAGCGAGGGACCGCAACACGTAACCCTTCACGGACACGACGAAGTTGTAGTTATTTCGGCAGACGAGTTTCGCCGCCTGAAAGGCAGCGAAACCGGGCAATCGCTTATCGATGCTCTTCAATCGTCGCCTCATCGGGATATCGAAATCGAGCCTCGCCGTGACGCTATGCCGGTGCGGGATGTGGTCTTATGAAAGGCTGGCTCCTTGACACCAATATCTTGTCTGAGTTGCGCAGGGTAAAGCCGGAACCAAAAGTCGTTGAGTTTATATCGGCGCAGCCGCTTGACCTTCTCTATATCAGTGCGGTGACACTGGCGGAGATTCGCTTCGGTATTGAAATCGTGGCTGATCCAACGCATCGCACCGAACTGAACGACTGGCTGACGCACAAGGTTCGCCCTATGTTCGAGGGGCGGGTGTTGCCGATTAGCGAAGATGTCATGTTTAAGTGGCGGCTTCTGGTCGAAGAGGGTAGGAAGGCGGGGCACACGTTTTCGCAGCCCGACCTCATCATTGCCGCAACCGGATTGCATTACGGATTGACTATCGTCACTCGCAACACTGCCGACTATGCACGGACACGGACCACGCTGTTTAATCCCTGGGTTGATTTGATTTAAGCTGGTCCGATAGACCCTTGAGCATTTATCGGAAAAGTCGGCCTCCGCTTGTCTCCCTTCTCACCCTAGCGTGATTCAACTGCGATTAGCGAGAATCCATAGCGCTGAAGGGAGGATACTCGCAATAACGTGGCGAAATCTAGGTCTGGCACTTTGTGCCCCCGCAGGGCCAGATTACGCTTGCCATCACATTTTCCTGATTGGCGTTCCGCATCTTAAATTGGCCCCCATTGTCAAGACAGGAAAATCCTTGGTTTAAGGTGGTTTACGCTTGTCTGCTTTGCATTGTCATTGTTGTTTTGCCTTAGCGGCGGCACACCCCCGGTAGGGTCTTGCGCGGCTGCTCTGGCGGCCAGGTAGTACAGCGACGACCTGCTCAAACCGATAAGGTCGCGTTGGCGGGCGATGCGCAACTGGGGGTGGTGCCTGTCGATCGCCTGTCGCTTCCCGTCAATTGCCAAGCCCTGATTTTTTTCAGCCAGTCAAGCT
>Ga0255356_1001650_pt1 | contig 13817 bp, 10 predicted proteins | sample HBST100metaG_FD_189944 | JGI IMG/M metagenome (GOLD analysis project Ga0255356, IMG submission 189944) | Peat soil microbial communities from Stordalen Mire, Sweden - H.B.S.T100 | ecosystem: Environmental > Terrestrial > Soil > Wetlands > Peat | place: Sweden: Norrbotten County, Stordalen Mire... | reverse complement strand
GATCATTACGCTGATTGTCCTGGTAGCCGTGGCGTTCTTTCCCCAGGCCCACTGGCTGGTTCAGGCCAAATTGCCGCGTATGTTCTTCGGAGCCTGTCACCTGAGCACGCACATGAGCCCGGCGGAACTGGCCGATCGCGTACGCGAAGGCCTCAGGTTTCTGGAGCAGGAAGCCCCCCAATGGATGCATCCCGGGACCGGAACTTTGTAATGTAAATTGCCGCTTTTGTATTTCATGATGCCCCAAAGGTGGAAAAGAGATTAAGCTGGTTAAGCGATTAGAGGTGGATGTGAAACGAGAACTGGACAGCCTGGTGACGCAAATGCACTCCAGCGGCATTTCCTATGAGGAGGCCGTGCGCGACTTCAAAAAACAGTATCTGCGCGAGGTTCTGGTGGCGCACCGGGGAAACCAGTGTAAGGCGGCGGAAGAGATGGGCATGCACCGCAACACGCTAAGCCGCACCATGGCCGATCTGGGCCTGGATCTGGCCGAAGTGCGCGCCGGGCTCAAGCGTCCGCCCCGCAGCGAACGTCCTGTATATAGTGTCTTCCGCCAGGGATATCGCCAAGGCTGACGGCGGCGCTTGAAAAAAATATCATGCAAACAACTCCATCGGCCTCCGAAGCGCGGATCTCTATTCAGCCGGGCTTCACCTGGGATGGGCAGGACGCCTATCTGTTCGACATTGACGGCACGCTCACGCACAGCCGCGACCAAGTGCATCACAACGCCTTCGCGGCCGGGATCAAGCTGGCGACGGGACGCGACATCTCGATCACCGGCGTGAATACGTTCGGCAAAGCAGACACGGGAATTCTGCGGGAAGCCTGGCAGCAGGCCGGCCTTCCCGCGGAAGCATTTGAAGCGCAATCTGAAGCCATTCTCGATGCCATCTGCCATTTTGTGGCCGAGCACCGCCACGAGATGGACCTGGTGCTGATGCCCGGCGTGGAAGATGTGCTGGCCCACCTGGCGAGTAAGGGCGCGCGGCTGGGCCTGGCCACGGGCAACCTCGAAAGAATCGCCTGGGTCAAGATGGAAGAGACCGGACTGCGCAAGTGGTTCAGCTTCGGCGGCTTCAGCGATCAGTACCCCGAGCGCGCCCAGCTTGTGGGCCACGGCGCCCGCGTGGCCAGAGAGCTGGCCGGTCCCGAGGCAAGCGTCTGCGTCGTCGGCGATACTCCGCGCGACATCGCGGCGGCCCGCGCCAATTCCCTGCCCGTCATCTCCGTCGCCACCGGGAACTTCAGCTTCGATGAGCTGCTTGCGTACCGGCCCGAGGTCTGTGCCTCCTCGCTGGCTGACCTGCTGGCGCAGGCCGCATCGTAATGCCCCGCTGCACCCCAATCCGCGCCGCCGTTCGCCGCCGCATGAACGAATTCACCGCGGCTTTGCTGCTGGCGGTCTTTCCCGGCGCAATGCTGGCACAGACGGCAGTTCCCCGGCCCGGCGCACCCTCCGCTGGAACGGCTGCGCAGGCCACCGTTGCGGCCCCTCAAACCAAACCGCCGACCGGCAAGGACCGTCGCCGCGCGGTCAAGCTGTATCTGTCCACAAGCAAGCTCTACACGGCCGGGCGCTTCGAAGAGGCAATGCACGGCTATCAGCAGGCCGCCGCGCTGGACCCCACCAGGACCGACTACCGGCTGGCGGCCGAGGTGGCGCGCAGCCACGCGGTGACAGCGCTGGTTCAGGCCGCGACCAAGGATCGGATAAGCGGCAACCCCGCCGCCGCCCGCGCCGCACTGGCGCACGCCCTCGAACTGGACCCCAGGAACTTTGAAGCAACCCAGCATCTCTACGAGCTGGGCGACGACGCCGTGCGTGGGCTGCCAAGGCCTTTCTACGATCAGGAGGCAGAGAAGCTCGGCCCGGCCGAACAGCTTGCGCCGGTCGCGGGCTTGCATAGCTTCCACTTCCGTTCCGACCAGCGCCAGATCATCCAGCAGGTTTTCAAAGCCTACGGCCTGGAAACCACCCTGGACGAAAGCGTCCACAGCGCGCGGATCCGGTTCGACATCGACGACGCCAGTTTCAGGGAGGCCGTGGGGGCGCTGAATCTGATCACTGGCACTTTCTACGTGCCCCTGGACGCGCATCGCGTACTGGTAGCTCGCGACACGCACGAAAACCGCCAACAGTTCACGCCGCTGGAGGTGGAAACCGTCTACCTGCCCGGACTCGCCACGGCAGATTTGACCGAGGTGAGCAATCTGGCCAAGAACGTCTTCAGTGTGCAACAGGCGACCATCGATTCCACCGCCGAGACCATCACGCTGCACGCCCCGGCAGACACGCTGAGCACCTTCAACACCACCCTGAGCGAGCTGTTGGACGGGCGCAGCCAGATACTACTGGATGTGCGCGTGATCCAGGTTGCGCACACCAGCACGCGCGACACCGGAGTCGTGCCACCGCAATCCTTTACCGCCTTCAACATCTATGGGGAGGAAGAGTCCATCCTGAGCTCCAATTCGACCCTGGTCAATGAGATCGTCTCCTCCGGGCTGGCCTCTTCCAGCGACCCGCTGGCGATTATTGCCATTCTGCTGGCCTCCGGCGAGGTGTCCAGCTCCCTGTTCTCGGGCGGCATCGCCCTGTTCGGCGGTGGCATCACGGAGTCCGCCCTGTCTTTCGGTTCAACCACAGCCAACTTCAGCCTCAACTCGTCCGAGTCGCGCGCGCTGGACCAGCTTCAGTTGCGTCTCGGCGACGGCGAAGAGGGCACGCTGCGCCTGGGCGAACGCTACCCCATCCAGACCTCTTCCTACTCCAGCTTGACCACGAGCAGCTCCAGCATTGCCGGGCTCACCGCGTCGGGGACCTCCAGCAGCCTCTCTTCGCTGGCCTCTTCGCTGACTAGCACGGACACGGTGCCCCAGGTGGAGTACCAGGATCTGGGCCTGACCCTGAAAGCGACCCCCGGCGTGACGCGCAACAACGAGGTTGCGCTCTCCATCGACATGAAGATCACGGCCCTGTCCGGAAGCTCCGTCAATGGCAATCCCGTGCTCAACAACCGCGCCTATTCCGGAGTGGTCACGCTCAAACAGGGCGAAGCTGTGGTGGTGGCCAGCGAACTGAACAAAACCCAGAGCCGCGCCATCAGCGGAACCCCCGAAATCAGCGAGATTCCGGGCCTGAACGACCTGACCGGCAAAGACATAGAGAAAGACTATGCAACCCTGTTGATCGTCATCACGCCGCACGTGATTCGCGGAACCCAGGCGGCCGGCCACTCGCCCATGATGCACGTGGAGAAAAGCACCACGCGCTAGAGCGGAACCAGAGTAACTGTGTCCTGTTGAGTTTTGTGCAGGGTCGCCGCTCCCTGATGGTCGCGTCGACTTGAACGCTGCGGTTTCGGGATGCATCGACTCTGGTTCCGCTATAGCGTGATTCTCCGAACAGGCAAAGAAAAGCCCCCTTTCCGTCGCAATCCTGCATGGGGTTTGCGCCGGAAAGGGGGCTTGCTTCTCTGATACTGGAACGACCTGCTTACTCCACGCCGTCCAGCTTGGCCTGGTACGCCACGATCTTCTTCAGCGTCTCGTAGGGGATGCTGGCGGGAATCTGGCGGCCATTGATCACCAGTGTCGGAACCTGACCGACGCCGGCATCCACAGCCAGCTTCACCGACGCTTCAACCTCCGCCTTGGTCTGCGGAGTCGCGGCACAGGCGGTCACCTTCGCCAGATCCAGCCCGGCCTTGGTCACTGCGCTGTTCAGGGTAAGCGCGGCGCCATCCGGCGTGGCCAACCCATCCTGCCCCTCAAAAACAGCCGCTGCGTACTGGAAGAATGCGGTGCTGCCGCCCAGCTTGGCTACACAAACGCCGCGCTCGGCAGCTGCCACGGCCTGAGGATGAAGCGAGGAAATCGGGTCAGCCTGGAAGACGATGCGAGCCTTGGGAAAGTCCACCAGCAGCCTGTCTATGTTGGCCTGAGCTTCCTTGCAATGGGGGCACTGGAAATCGGCAAACTCAACCAGCTCCAGATCCTTCGTGGCCGATCCGCGGTAGGGACCAGTGGCACGCTCCTGCATCAGCGCACGGAACTCGGCATACGGACGCTCGCCGAAGGAGACAATCTGGTCGCCCGTAATAATGTGCTTGCCGTCGGGAAGCACGTGGAAAACCAGCGGGAACGGCTTCTCCTTGCCGGTCTTGTTACCGACAAAAATCACCACTTTGCTGATGCCCTCGACAGGGGTCTTCAGAATGGCCTGTACCTGCCACATGCGGTCTGCGTCATAGCCCCAGTTGGCATTCAGAAAGGCGTTGACGGCCTCCTTGGTGGGAGACGTTGCGGTAAAGTTGGCCGGATCGGGCTTGGGAAACACGGGCGCCGCGGCGGGGGCCGGTGCGGAAACGGCCTGCGCGGGCGCGGCCGGAACCTGCGTCTGAGCCGAGACCTGAAGTGCAGGCAGGGACAAAGCAGCCAGCACGGCAATGCTGGCAAAACATACGGATGGACGAATCAAGCTCTTTCTCCTTATTTCGCGGGAATACACCCAGACTTTAGGTTATACCTGAACCTTGACAGCGATGGGAAATCTGCGTCCCATGCCAAACGACTTGGAAGTGACCTTCAGAACCGGCGCGGCCTGCTGGCGTTTGTACTCGCTGCGCTCCACCAACCGCACCACATGCTGGACAAGTTCCAGGGGAAATCCGTGCTCCCCTGCAATGCGCTCGGGAGTCTCATAGCGTTCCACGTAAGCTTCCACAATCGGATCCAGAACTTCGTAGGGCGGCAGCGAGTCCGTATCCTTCTGGTCCGGCCGCAGCTCGGCCGAGGGGGGCTTTTCCAGGATGGCCGCGGGAATCACTTCCCGCTCCCGGTTCAGCCAGCGGCAAACCGCGTACACACGCGTCTTCACCAGGTCCCCGATCACCGCCAGCGCTCCCACCATGTCGCCATAGAGCGTGCAGTAGCCCATCGCCATCTCCGACTTGTTGCCGGTGGTCAGCACCAGGGCCGAGTACTTGTTGGACAGCGCCATCAGCAGGCAGCCGCGAATCCGCGACTGAATGTTTTCCTCGGTCGTGTCCGCCTTCATCCCGGCAAACAGCGGCTCCAGCGCGCGGGTAAACTCGCCGAAAAGGCCGCTGATCCCGATCACTTCAAAGCGAACGCCAAGGTTGGCGGCCAACCGGCGGCTGTCGTCGATGGAGCCAGCCGATGAGTAGGGGCTGGGCATGCCGACGGCGATCACGTTTTCCGCGCCCAGCGCTTCCGCGGCGATAACCGCCACCAGCGCGGAGTCTATGCCGCCGCTGAGGCCCACCAAGGCCTTTTTGAATCCGCACTTACGCACATAATCGCGCGTGCCCAACACCAGCGCGTGCCAGGCAGCTTCGGTTTCGTCCTCTTTCGGCGCGGGCAGCGGCGGCGCATCGAAGGGATCCACCACCACCAGATCTTCCTCGAACGAAGCAGCCTGCGCAATCAGCTCTCCACGCGCATTCAGGGCCAGCGACGAGCCGTCGAAGATCAGGCTGTCATTACCTCCGACCTGGTTCGACAGCAACACCGGAATGCCGTCGCGCCGCGCAATGGCAGCCAGCATCTCCCTGCGGACGCCGCGCTTCGAGTGCCAGAAGGGCGACGACGACAGGTTGATGTGCAAAGCGGGCTGCTGGCTCATCAACTCTTCCATCGGATCGACTGTGTACAGCCGCCGCTGCCAGAAGTTCTTGTCGTTCCATGCGTCCTCGCAGATGGTAATGGCAAGCCGCACGCCGTCCAGCTCCACCACCTTCTGGCCGCGCGACGGCGCAAAGTAGCGCTGCTCGTCGAATACGTCGTAAAAGGGCAGCAGCCGCTTGTGCTGCTCCAGCAGCAACCGCCCGCCGTCCAGCAAAACCGCGGCGTTCACGGCCGGCTTGCCCGTTTCTTCCGTAGCTGGCAGAGCCACGCCCGCCAGCACCGCCGTAGGCAACCCGCGGGTGGCCGCGGCCAACTCGTCCACCGCCATCTGGCAACGGGCCAGGAAGCTGGGCTTCTCAAGAAAGTCTGCGGGCGGATAGCCGCAGATGGCCAGCTCGGAAAACACGGTGAGGCGCGCGCCCCGCGCGGCTGCGCAGCGGCTGGCGGCGACAATCTTTTCTACATTTCCGATAAAGTCCCCAACCGTGGGATCAATCTGGGCCAGTGCAATCTTCACATTTTCAGTTTAAGGCAAATAGCAAGGGTTTCCCGGACCTGATCGCCGCACGGCACAAAAAGGCCGCCCCATTTGGAGGCGGCGCTTGAAACGGCAAAACGATGAAGAGCGCTAGGAGCCCGTCCCGGCAAATACCACGCCGATGGTGCGCATGATGATCTTGAAATCCAGCCAGATGCTCCAGTTGTCAATATAGGTCATGTCCAGCGAAACATAGCTCGCGAACGATGGATCCTGACGCCCCTGCACCTGCCAGAGGCCGGTGATTCCGGGCGTTACGTCAAGCCGGCGCAGATGGCTCAGCTTGTACTCCTTCACCTCGCTGGCAATAGGCGGACGCGGGCCGACTACGCTCATGTCGCCGCGCAGAACGTTGAAGAACTGCGGCAGCTCATCCAGCGAATACTTGCGCAGGAAATAGCCCACCCGGGTGATGCGCGGATCGTTGGTAATCTTGAACAGCACACCGTCGCGCTCGTTCATGTCCATCATGCTGGCGCGGCGCTTCTCCGCATCGCGCACCATGGTCCGGAACTTGATGCAGCGGAAAACGTGCCCCTTCTTGCCGATCCGCTCCGACCAGTACAGGACCGGCCCCGGCGAATCCAGCTTCACGGTAATTGCAATGACCAGCATGATCGGCAAAAGCGCGACCAGAACCGCGCTGGAAAACAAGATGTCGAGGAGGCGCTTGAAGAACAGCCCCGCCTCAGGCACATGGCCGCAATGCAGCGGAATGGTAGGAAACTGGCCGATGTACTCGACGGGACTGTTCCAGGTCAGGCCGTCGTACATATCGGGAACCACGCGCAGGTCCACGCCGTGGATGCGTGCCTGCGCCAGCACATTCTGCACAATTCCGCGTTCGCAAGGAGTGCTGAAGAATATCTCGTCCACAAACTGCTTGCGGGCGCTCTGGAAGAGGGTTTCCAGTGTACCAACCACCTCGCCCGCGGCTGTGGCCAGGCGGGCATTGGAACCGGGAAGCTCAATGAAGCCCTTGAAGGTATAGCCCAGATGCCGGACGCTCTCCAGGTGATGACGCAGGGCATACGCCTCCGGCCCAGTGCCGACAATCAGCACATTGCGAGTTCCCAAGCCGCGGTCGAAACGGCGATAGAGCATTACCCGGTACGCCAGTCGGCGCAGGCTGAGACACACGGTAACCAGCCCCACCGTAATCAGCACAATGCTGCGCGGAATGTCGTCGGCGTGAACCAGGTAGAGCGTCCCGGCCAACAACAGGCCAGCGCTCAGGCAGGCCTGCACACTCAGCCGCTGCTCATGCAAAATGCTGTTCATGCGCAACGGCAAGTACAAACGCATTCTTCGGCTGGTAAAGATCAGCGCTACGGTAAATCCACACAGCAGCGCCAGCAGAATCCACATCGAACGGCCCTGAATCAGGGTTCCATGCCAGAACCCCTTCGCGCCGGCCATCGGACCCATATGCCGCTGGTAAAGCGTAGCCAGAATCGCGGACCCGAGAACGGTTATTGCATCCAGCGCCATCCAGAGTCTGACTTTGCCGCGCGACCCGCGCACGAAATCTCCGGGCAGAGCATGCCCCCATTCTGCGGATGCAGAAGAGGCCATTGAAGCTGATAATCGTTGCCAGAATTCCGAAGTCGCCATGTACCTTCGCAAACCTCTCGCATTCAAAAACTACGAAACCACCCCGGGATTGAATCCCTGCGGATGAAAAAACTCTGAAAAGGAAACCGTGCAATGATAGCGAAAGTTATTGTTTTGATGGCAAAAGCATGACCAGGGTTGCCATCAGTTCTCAGCACCCGCGCCGTTACCTACAACCGGCCTTGCCTTCTTTGATTTGTCAGGAGGCAATTTCGTTCAGCATAGCCCGTTACCAGCACCTGGCAACTGAAGAGTCATGCCCTCCATCCATAGCATGATTCCAGCACTTATTAGCACGAGTCCACATGATAAAACGGATAAGAGCGAACAATGTTTTTCCGGACCCTGCAAAAGCCGCGACATTAGTTGAATCCAATAAGAATCAATAACATACCAAGGATTCCTAGCGCGTCATTCAAGTGTTCCAAGTTCTTCTCCCTGGAAATTCAAGGGAAATCCTCGGAATCAAAGAGGATGTAACTCTTCAAGCATCGCGCCGTACGTCTGTAAATGCAAGAAAAATTATCCTCTTCTGATTACGAAATGACAAACTTCACATTATGTCGAAGGTAATAGATAGGCGTCCAGGGTTAGAAACTGCTCGATATGCGGATCGCTCGACGCCATGAACCCCTTCAACGGCCCAAAATAGCTTGCCTTGCCCTGGTCGAGGAAGAGCAGCGTATCGGCCAGCCGCTCTGCAAAGCGCATATCGTGCGTGACCACAATGCTGGTATATCCGAGTTGGTGCTTCAGCCGCTGGATCAGGTCGCCAAGGCGGCGGGCGATGATCGGATCCACCATGGTGGTTGGCTCGTCGTAAAGCACCACTTCGGGCTGTGAGGCCAGCGCGCGGGCAATGGCCACGGCCCGTTTGCGCCCGGTGGAAAGGCTGGACGGCAAGGCGTCCACCACATCTTCCGCACCCACCAGGCCAATCAGCTGTGTCACGAGCTGCTCCACCTGATCCTCGGCCAGACCGCCGCGCTCGCGCAACGGAAAAGCCACATTCTCGCGCACGCTGAGGGAATCGAACAGCGCGCCATTCTGGAAGACCATCGTGACCCGTTTGCGAATGGCCCGCATTCCCTCTTCGTCCAGGTCCGTAATCTCCTGGCCCTCGACGCGGATCGACCCCGCGTCCGGCTTGAGGAAGCCCATCAGCAGGCGCAGCGCAACAGACTTGCCCACTCCGCTGCGGCCCAGGATGCAGAGCGTCTGGCCACGGTCCACATGGAAGCTCACGTCCTCCAGCACCGGCCGCCCGTCAAAGGCGATATCCACATGGCTGAAAGCGACAATCGGCTCCTTGTCCGCCGGCCGTCCCAACTCGCTGGTCAGCACTTCACTCAGCGGCTCAACAAGCTCCGGATTGGATGCGGAATCGGACATGGCTCTAGAAATCAGCTTACGCGATCGAAGTTGACCTGCACGATAGCTGAAACGGAATCCGGCCAGGACAGCCCCACGGCGACCGCCGCCGAAGTGTCCTGGCCGGAACTGTCTTCCCTTGAAGCGAGGCCCGCCGTTCTAGCGTCCTACTTCTTCCAGGAAGCGGATCAGCGATTCGATTCCCAGCGAGAAATTCTTCAAGCAGAACTTCTCATTGGGAGCGTGGATGCTGTCGTCGGGCAGGCTGAAGCCCATCATTACGCTGGGCGCGCCCAGGTTGCGCTCAAAGTCGCCGACGATGGGCACCGAGCCGCCGGAGCGGATAAAGACCGTGTCCTTGCCCCACACCTCATGCAGGGCCTTCGTGGCCGCCTGCACATAGGGGTTGTCGACGCGGATCAGGCTGGGATCGCCGGCCGAGATCAACCGCACTTCCACATCCACGCCCGCCGGCGCAATCTTCTCCACAAAGCTCTTGTAGAGCGCAAAGGTCTTGGCTGGTGTCATGCCCGGAACCAGCCGCATGGAAACCTTGGCCAGCGCCTTGGCGGGAATCACCGTCTTGGCCCCCGCGCCGGTAAAGCCGCCGGGAATGCCATGCACGTCCAGTGTCGGACGCGCCCATGTGCGCTCCAGCACGCTGTAGCCGGCCTCGCCCACCAGTTGCTTTGAGCCCACTTCGGTGATGCGGTAGTGCTCCTCGTCGAAGGGCAGGCTCTTCCACGCCGCCAACTCCTCCGGGCTCGGCGGAATGATGCCGTCGTAGAAGCCGGGAATCAGGATGTGGCCGTTCTCGTCCTTCAGCTTGGCCAGCATCTGCGCCAGAGCGTTGAAAGGGTTGGGAGCTGCACCGCCGTACATGCCGGAGTGCAAATCGGTCTTCGCGCCGCGCACTTCAAGCTCGGTGTAGATCATGCCGCGCAAGCCCACGCACAGGGTCGGCAGGCCGTCGGCAAACATCTCCGTGTCGGAGATCAGCGCAAAGTCCGCTTTAAGCTCGGGCGGCTTCGAGGCGACATATTTCTCAATGCCCTCTCCGCCCACTTCTTCGTCGCCTTCCAGCAATACGCGGACATTGATGGGCAGCCGGCCGTTGGCCACCATCAACGACTCCAGCGCCTTCACCTGCGCCCAGACCTGCCCCTTGTCGTCGGCCGTGCCGCGAGCGTAAAGGTTCCCGCTGCGCTCCGTGGGTTCGAACGGCGGTGTAAGCCATTCATCCAGAGGATCGATCGGTTGCACATCGTAGTGGCCGTAGCAGAGCACCGTGGGCTTGCCCGCCGCGTGCAGCCAGTCGGCATAAACCAGCGGATGCCCTTGGGTCTCAATCAGCCGTGCATGTTCCAGACCGATGCGCGTCAGTTCCGCAGCCAGCGTTTCGGCGGTCTTGCGGCAGTCGCCGTCATGCTCGGGCAATGTGGAAATCGACGGAATGCGCAGCAGCGCCTTCAACTCGTCCAGAAAACGTGGGTAATTTTCACGCGCAAATGTAATTGCAGACGATGACATTGGAAAGCTCCCTTCAAAAGCCGAAAAACTAGGAAACAGACAGAAGCGAGTATAGACCGTGAAGGCCTTCCCCCCGCCTCTGTCATCTGACGGCAGCCGGCGAAGCCGCCAAAAGCGTACTTCGCCGGCCAGCCGTTCCACCTTCCTTCGTACCTACTGAACCAGTTCTGCAACCACTTCAATTTCCTGGCGCCGCGTGGTGCCCGGAAAATCGATTGACCCCAGCACAAACTCCTTGCCTGGCGTCAGTGGCGAGATTTCATCCAGAATGGTCTGGCGAATCACCGGATCCTGCGCACCCACGCCGGACTTCTCCTCCGCAAGGCTCGACTGTTCGACTTTTGTATGTAATCTCAGGCCATCCGCGTACCCGTTCAGAGATGCCTCGATATTCAGCCCAACATCGACATACTGCACCTGGGAGCTATGAGGCGAGGTCTCCGATTCCTGAGCCCCTGTGACAAGCGGAACCCGACTGCCTTGTTTGAGATACGCATTCCTTCCCGAGGCCGCAACGAGAACGAGGATGTAGTGTTCCGATCTGGTGCGCTTGCCGCTGTCTATCTCGGTGATCGTGTAGGTGAGGCGGTAGACCTTCTTGGGCCGGTCAATCTCCGACAGTATCTTCCGCGCCTGTTGAATATCCTCGGGAGTCGCGTGGATAGTGATGGCGTTTGACGATGCTGCGTAATAGATTCTGGCTTTCGGCAGCATATTGCGCAGATCGGTCTGGAGATCGTTCGCGTCGTTCTGCTGCGTGACGTTGGCAGGGTAAAAGGTCTGATAGATTTCCGCATCTGGTTTCGGTTCAGCAGGCTTCTGCTCTGCCGTCTGCGCCTGTGTGCCAGCGCCCGGCACGAAAAGCGTGAGTGTCAGCACGAGTCCTAGCAAACGGACACTGTGCATCATGCATCTTCCAGTATGGTCACTGTTCAATTTCATTTCTCCTTTCAAATTCGTTGCACTGAAGAACGCCAGACCGCGCCCCGCAATCAACATAATGGCTTCTTCTATGCAAACAGACGCTTGAGCGCGGTTTCCGCTCGGCAATGTTTGGATCGCTGCCCGGTTTGGCGCGGATGGAGCCCGGCGAGGCAAGACAAATTACTCTTGATATAGATGCCTCCCATTCTCAATGCCCAATCCGTGACCAAGCAGTTCGGCGCTCTGCCCCTTTTTCAAGACATTTCCCTTACCGTCGAGGAAGGCGACCGCCTCGGCCTCATCGGCCCCAACGGTGCGGGCAAGTCCACGCTGCTGGCCGTGCTGGCCGGGCAGATGGAGCCCGACTCCGGCGAGTTGGCCGTGCGCAAACGGGCCCGCGCCTCCTACGTGCCCCAGAACTCGCGCTTTGCCCCCGGCCTCTCCATCCGCCAGGTACTGGAGGCCGCTTTGGCCGCCGCTCATGTCAATGAAACCGAGCGCGAAGGCCGTTTGCGCGAGCTGGCCGGACGCGCGGGCTTTGCCGACCTCGACGCCCAGGCCGCCACCCTCTCCGGCGGCTGGCGCAAACGGCTCGCCATTGTCGAAGCGCTGGTCTGCGAGCCGGAAGTCATGCTGCTCGACGAGCCCACCAACCACCTCGATCTGGCCGGCATCGAGTGGCTGGAAGATCTGCTCGCCAGCTCCTCGTTCGCCGCCGTCACCGTCAGCCACGACCGCTACTTTCTGGAATCCACGTCGAGCGAAATTGTCGAGCTGAATCGCATCTTTGCCGGCGGACTGTTGCGCGTCAAAGGCAACTACAGCCACTTTCTCGAAGAAAAAGAAATCTATCTCGAAACGCAAAGCCGCCAGCAGGAGAGCCTGCGCAACCGCGTGAATACCGAAATCGAGTGGCTCCGCCGCGGCGCCAAAGCCCGCACCGGCAAGTCCCGCGCGCGCACCAACTCCGCCAACGCGCTGATCGGCCAGTTGTCCGCGCTGAAAGCCCGCACCGTGGTCTCGACCGCTGGCATCGACTTTGATGCCAGCGAGCGCAAAACCAAGCGCCTCATCTCGCTCCGCGGCGTCGCCTGCGCTGTTCCAGAGGGAGATGGTTCTTCCACCGACCCCAGTTCAAAAGGTAAAAAGAACCAACGGTTCCTCTTTGAGGGGATGGATTTCATTCTCACAGCGGGCATGAAGGTCGGGCTCGTCGGCCCCAACGGCAGCGGCAAAACCACGCTGCTCCGCCTGCTCCGTGGCGAGTTGAAACCCGCCGCTGGCGCCATTCGCCGCGCCGACGCCCTGCGCATGGTCTACTTCAGCCAGACGCGCGAGCTGGACGAGAGCCTGACCCTGCGCCGCGCGCTTGCGCCCGAGGGCGACTCGGTCATTCATCAGGGCCGCGTCATCCACGTGGCCAGTTGGGCCTCGCGGTTCCTGTTTACCGGCGAGCAGCTCAATCAGCCGGTGCGCAATCTCTCCGGCGGAGAGCGCGCCCGCGTGCTCATCGCCAAGCTCATGCTGGAGCCCGCCGACGTGCTGCTGCTCGACGAGCCGACCAACGATCTCGACATTCCGACGCTGGAAATTCTGGAAGAAAATCTCCTCGAATTTCCCGGCGCGCTGATTCTGGTAACGCACGACCGTTATCTGCTGGACCGCGTGGCTACAACGGTTCTGGGCCTCGATGGCCGCAGCCACTCCGGCCGTTTTGCCGACTACTCGCAGTGGGAAGACTGGCTCAAGGAGCAGGACGAAAACAAATCGGGCGCGCGCGAACAGGACAAGCGCGGACGCCATCACGACGGTTCAAGCTCCGCGCAGCGCACAGGCTCCGAGACGGCGGCCAGTTCCGGCGGCAAGAAAAAGCTCTCCTACATCGAAGCCCGCGAATTCGCGGCAATCGAGCAGCGCGTGGAAGTCAGCGACGCCCGTCTCGCCGCCGCACGCGCCAGCATGGAAAGTCCCGAAATCGCCACCGACGCTGCTGCGCTCCAGCAAGCGCTCGTTGAAATCGAAGCCGCGCAGCAGGAAAACGACACCCTCTACGCCCGCTGGGCCGAGCTGACAGAAAAGGCTGGCCCGCAGTAACAAATAGAGCCAGAAAGCGTGCGCCTCATCCTTCGAGTTTTTCCTGTTGTGCGCGCGGTCCACAGTTTCACAGAAACTGTGTGTGTGGGGG
>Ga0255356_1001645_pt1 | contig 13869 bp, 15 predicted proteins | sample HBST100metaG_FD_189944 | JGI IMG/M metagenome (GOLD analysis project Ga0255356, IMG submission 189944) | Peat soil microbial communities from Stordalen Mire, Sweden - H.B.S.T100 | ecosystem: Environmental > Terrestrial > Soil > Wetlands > Peat | place: Sweden: Norrbotten County, Stordalen Mire... | reverse complement strand
CCGGCAGATATTCCAGCCGATTTTTCCACACTGGCCGCAGGCAGAGGTCCCGATTGGCTCAGTGAGCAATGGCATTCATGTGCCGACCTGGGATTCGGTTGAGGCCGATACGCTGTGGACCACAGCTTGCGGCAAAAAGCGCTGGCATGGAGATCGCGCTGTCGAAGATGACATCCGGAACCTCACCGATGAACAAATCTGGCAGATGCGGTCCACGGAGCGAAAGACATTGATTGATTGGTTGCGCAAACGGTATGCCCGCCAGCTTGCTTCAGAAGGCGGAGACCCATCGATTGCGGATAACATTCTCGATGGAAATGCGCTGACTCTGGGTTTCGCGCGGCGCTTCGCAACGTATAAGCGTCCTGATCTTCTCCTGCTTGATTCTGAGCGGCTGGTTCGACTTCTCTCCAACCCACAACGGCCGGTACAACTGATCCTTGCCGGCAAAGCGCACCCTCAGGATTTGCCTGGACAGGCCTTGATAAAGAAGTGGCAGGATTTCATCCGGCGCCCGGAGGTTCGTTCTGGAGTCGTCTTTCTAAGCGACTACGACATGATGCTGGCGCAGCACATGGTTCACGGAATCGATCTTTGGATCAATACACCGCGCCGCCCGTGGGAGGCTTGCGGAACCAGTGGTATGAAGGTCCTTGTGAATGGGGGCTTGAACCTATCTGAGTTGGACGGATGGTGGGCTGAGGCTTACTCCCCCGAAGTAGGATGGGCCATCGGTGACGGCAAGGAGCATGGAGACGATCCTGCTTGGGATCACACAGAGGCTGAAGCCGTGTATGCTGCATTGGAGAACGAAGCTATTCCAGAGTTTTATCAGCGGAATGAAAAGGGTCTTCCTCTGAAGTGGTTGGGACGTGTCCGCGAGAGCATGGCAAGGCTCACTTCCGAGTTTTCAGCTACGCGAACCATTCGCGAGTATACCGAAAATCACTATCTTCCCGCAGCAATCGGCTTTCATGATCGCGCAAGCGACGAAAGCGCGATCGGCGCCAGTCTATCAGACTGGCAAAAGAACATCGTTCGCACTTGGAACGAAGTGCATTTTGGGAAGGTGAAGATTGAGACGCATGATGGTTGGCATGATTTTGAGGTAGAGGTAGCTCTGGCGGGCCTCAAGCCGGATGAGCTGAAGGTTGAACTCTACGCGATGGCCATTGAAGAGAATGGGCCCGCCATCGAAGTGATGACTGCATCCAATCCGTGCGCTGATTCTGACGGCTATCTTATTTATTCTGGAAAGGTGTCTGCAGCTCATCCAGCAACAGACTATACTCCGCGCGTCGTTCCCTGCCATGCAAACGCTTCTGTCCCCCTTGAAGCAGAACAGATCCTGTGGCAACGCTGATGACCAATCTCGGAATCATGGAACGGGCGCGGAAACTTCTGAATGCAGCAAGTCGTCGCGCCTCGAAACAAGAGGCAAAGAAAAGGAAAGTCACAGAAGCAACCAAGGCGAAGCGCAGTAACGACACTTCGCGATCCAATCCTCAGCCAATCTGGATGGAGACCGAGGCCAGAGTTACAGAGTGCCATCATGAGCTTTCCAGACTCAGGGCATCGGCTCTGCGAGTCACCGAAGATCCTGACGACGTGATCGTTTCCTTCACCTACTACGCACACGCGCAGATCTATTACGACGAAATCAGATCTCAAGTCGAAATAGCACAAGGTGAAGCCTTCTCTATTTACTACAACGCTCTGAATCCGCGAAAGAATACTCTCTCGCCATTACAATTGACGAACAGGCGCGCGCTATCGGATACCGCCATCCTCGGTTTCATACTCCTCTCGATCCTCTTCCTTGGCATAATTCCTGGGTAAAACTAGCGCTCAAGTGTTTGCACGCCGCAACAACACTGGGCCGAGTCAGGTCAAAACCGCAAGCACACTTGCACCAAAGCTAATCTTCCGCCTGAGGCAGGATCGTGCAGGCAACGAACTCATGACATCTTAGAGGCGCACATGCCACAGTTCATTCGGCATTGAGTCCGAGATGCGATAGCATGGTCCGTGTGGATTTGCTGTCCGTATGAAGAATGCCTTGAATTCCCAGGCCTTCCGCGATCTGAACAAACATCGGGGTGTTGTCGATGAATACAGCCTGTACAGGCTGCGCCTGAGCTATATCCAGTAGGATTCCACCCTTCTCCTCATAGCTTGCATAGACGTTTTCATTACCCTTGGGATAGTCGAATCCCTTGATCCTGGTTGAGATGATCTTGTACCCAGGCGCCTCCGATGCACCTCTCCTGTCGACTAAACCCGCTCCCAATCTACCGTTCAAAACGCCGGCCACAGTTCAACTGTCCTGTAGAGGATAAATGTTCTGGATATTACCAACAGAAGAAGCAAAAGAAAAGGGCGCGTTCCGCGCCCCTTTCACATTGAGGAACAATCAGACTAACCATGCAAAACCAAGCCGGACGGCCTGGTTTTCCGAAATACGATGAATGCCAGACCCAGAAGTCCAGTGCCGAGGAGGAGGAGGCTACTGGGCTCAGGCGTGGTGGTGGCATCGACCGTGAAGGACGTGGTCCCCGTGGTTGTACTGGTAAGGCTGAAATCGGCCGGCGTGTTGTCATACCCAATTTCGGTGAGAAGGCCGGTCCCCGAGAGATTCAAGAACGGAGTGCCATTCAACGAGCCATTAAAATCGACGACTATGCTCTCGATTGTGAATGTAGAAAGGCCGGACCCCACATTGAACAACTCCACTCCATTGGCTGCGCTGGCAGGGGCGAAGGTGAAACTGTTCAATTGCGCGGAGTCGCCTAGGAGACTGGCCAATGTTCCGGTGGCCTGATGGACTTGTCCGGTTCCAATGAATGTGACACCCGTTAAGCTCCAAGTGTCGGAACTGCTGAGAGATTCCCCAATGGCGATTGAGCCAGAAATTGAATCGGCCAATACAGCTGGGGCAATTGCAAGGGCCGTTGCCATTGCAAATAAGGCGAAACCAAATTTCCTCATCTTACCTCCTGGATCGCCCTTGCGGGCATTTGTGTCGTTTCCGCTCTCGCATCATGCTTGGGAGATAACGCGAGAAGTGGGGAAATTAGTGTGAGAGGGATTTCTCGTACTTTCGTGTTTACCCCGCCGGGGAAATCGATTTGGTCTCTGCGGTGGAGGGCTTCAGTACCTGGACACGAGACTAGCTGCAGCCCTCTGCCCCGTCTGGTCAAATCCGCACAGACGGATTTTCTTCAGTTTTCTCGAAATTGTGATGGTGCCGCGATCTATATCAGCCTGCCGCTTTCATCTTCATGCTTGATCTGCATGTTCTGCGGCGAAGACCAACCGCATTCACCTTATGATGCGCCTTCAATACCTTTAAGGAGATCGATCCTGGGGGACGGGTATACAGGTTTAGCAAGCTTATGAATAGGCCGCAGAATTGAAAGATCAATAAGTAAAGCTTTGAAATGGTCAATTTTGAACAGCCGTGAGATTCCAGCAGAAATATCGTGTGAGACGGCAATAAATCAACGGTCATGAAGACTTCAAAAGAAGAAGGAGCAGTCATGAAAACTGCAAGTGTTGTTGCAATCAGTATTATCATGGCAGCTCTTGCTGGCTGCGGGAGCGGCGGGGGCGGTGGTTCGACCTCAAATTCACAGTCGACTTCAACCCCAACCGTAACCCTTGCCATCAGTCCGACAAGCATCACAAGCGGTTCATCCGCGACCTTGTCGTGGACAACGACGAACGCGACGTCTGTAAGTATCAACAACGGCGTTGGCGTCGTCACTCCGGTTGCATCCGGAAGCGTCACCGTAACACCGTCCGCAACAACGACCTATACAGCAACCGCAACCGGAAGCAACGGCTCAGCTACGGCCACGGCGACCGTGACGGTTACCGCAACACTCCCGACCGTGACCCTTGCCGTCAGTCCGACAAGCATCACAAGCGGTTCATCCGCGACCTTGTCATGGACAACGACGAACGCGACGTCTGTAAGTATCAACAACAGTGTCGGCGTCGTCACTCCGGTTGCATCCGGAAGCGTCACCGTAACACCGTCCGCTACGACGACCTACACAGCGACTGCAACCGGAACCAACGGCTCGGCTACGGCCACAGCGACCGTAACGGTTGCCGCAGCGGCCGTTACGGTAACCATCTCTCCCTCATCCGTTTCTGTGCCGTCTGCAGGAAGCGAGCAGTTCACCGCGACCGTCATGAACACGACGAGTACCGCCGTCACCTGGTCGACATCCGCCGGCAGTATCTCCGCCACGGGACTTCTCTCCCTTGCGGGGGTTGCTGCAGGAACGAACGTCACAGTCACCGCCACAAGCGTTGCGGACACAACCAAGTCCGCAAGCGCAAGCGTCACCGTGACACAACGGGTGATCACTATCTCATTTGTCGCCCTGGATCCGAATGGCCTCCTGTCGCCAGATTTCATTCCTTCCGGTGCCCTGTATCCCATACACGTCGCAACGAGCGGGGCCCAGGTCGGCGACATCTTGACGATAACGGATTTCTCCGGATCGGCCCCAGTAACGATCAATGCTGCAAACATCACGGCGGGCTACGTTGGCACCGGGGTTGCTTTCTGTCCTTCAGGCGGCACCACATGCACAGTCACCAGCGGGCTCATAACGGTCTATGATCCCCACTTCGTAAAAATACAGGCTGCAAGCGCCGACGGGACCATTCAATCCAACGTGTTGTGGAAACCGCTCATAACGGATCAACCTACTCTTGCCATTAGCAAGGATGCAACGACGGCCTACTTCGCTCCCGGTTTCCCGTTCCTCGTTCAAGAGTATTTACTTGCCAACGGAACAAATACCAGCGGAACAAGTAATGCAACCATATTGGGAAACGATGACTATGCCATTGCGGTCGACAATCAGACTGGCGATGTCCTTACGGAAGTGGGCGGAACCGAGATCCAGAACTCCGGATCCACTAACATACTATCGAGCAGTAATACGCTTCTTGCAGTTGCCGCATTGAACAGCTACGGGTATGTCACGGCGCCAAATGTGGGAATGATCGGACAGATCAACAATCTTTCGCAGATGGCAATCACCGGTTCAGTAGCCGCTGGGAGCTATCCATGGGCAATCGATGCGGCGACCGTAAGTGGAAAGGACTTAGTCGCGGTTTACTCGGAGCAGGACACCACGATCAGGATCTTCGACAATAGCCTGACTCCGATCTCTTCCTTGGTGCTTACCGGCGTCTCGGAGGGAACCGCTCAAGACAACGCCGGCGGATGGCCGCTCCGGCTCTTCCAGTCAGGAACAGCCGCCCTGCTCTCGAGTTTTGACAAGGTCCTGGTCACGGCAACCCTCGATTCGACTCAAACCCTTCACCTTGCCCAGCAGGCGACCCTCACGGGCAACCCCATCGGCATTGCGAAAGATGAGACGCATCAGAAGGTCGTCGTTTGGTACGCCAATACGGCAACCGGCATGACGACGATGCGGTCGTTCGATCTCGCGACGCTCACGGGAACGAGCATCGCTTCCGCTAGCACACTACCGGTCGGCTTTCTTGCGTCCGATGTGGTCGTTTCAAGCGACGGGACCAAGCTCTACGTCGGAGGCATCAATTTCACCAACGGCAATCCGGCGTTCTACGTCCTAAACAATCAGTAACTTATCCTTTTGTTTCCGGCCGTTCCTCGGCAGAAATGCAGAAGCAACATCGTGAAGCGCGTTGTCATAATCCGTTTCGGTGAGCAGGTGTCAAGGGCGGCATGACTTAGGCGTCCTTGTGTTGATTTCGATTCCTAGTGTCATGACTGCATGAATAGGTAATTAGCCATGGACAAGCGCGGGCGGGGACGCCCGCACTACAGCCGGCCAGGAGGCCGGCGCTACATTCATGCAATTACCAAATCACGTGGTCACGGTACTAGTTAGCACCTACGACGCGCAGACATAGTAATCTACCAATAACCTGAACAGAAGCTATGGCGTGAGCACGATCTTGCCGATGCCACCCTTTTCGGCCAACTTCTGGGCTTCGCCTATTTGTGAGAGCTTAAGCCTTTTACTGATGGGTATGGAAAACACACCCTGTGCCACTTCATGGCCAAGCTGCTCCAATCTTGTTGAATCGGGCTTTGCCCAGACAGATACGACGCGCAGGTCGCGTCCCTGAGTGGATGCGGGAACGCCAAGCACAGTTGCGAGCACGCCGTTCTTCCTGATGTGAGGAAGAATCAAGTCAATAGTCTCATGGCCAACCATGTCGGCGACGGCATCAAGTTCAGGCAGACCGGAAATCTCCTTCTCGTCATCCAGTGCAATGTTGCGATCCGCACCCAGGCCTTCAGCCTCTTTCTTTTGGCTGGCACGAACTCCTGCAATAACATGAACTCCGTGCTGTTTGGCAACATGAACAGCGGTTCGACCGACGCCTCCGATTGCACCCGTGATGAGAATGGTTTCTCCCGGCCTCGGCTGAATACCACCTTCTATCACTTGGGCACCAGTGAGCAATACCAGAGGCAATACCGCTGCGTCGATGGCATCAAGAGCATCAGGTGTCCGAGCGAGATCCTCAGGCTTGCAAACGACGTATTCAGCATAGGAATGATTGACCAGACCAAAGACCCGATCACCAACCTTCAGGCCAGTTACACCTTCACCAAGCGCAACCACCTCCCCTGAGAGATCGCGGCCAAGAATAGCTGGGAACTCAAGGGGCATCATCTCCTTGAGGTCACCGCGGCGCAGTTTCCAATCAATTGGATTGATGCTCACCGCTATCGTCTTCACCAAGACTTCACCTGCCGATGGAATAGGCAAAGACACGTCTTCGTAAGAGAGTTGATTGACGTCTCCATAGAGACTCAACACCTTGGAGTCTTTGGGCGTTGGAAGTTCCTGGCTACCGACAATGGTATTGCGGATGGCAAACGATTCACTCCGGGATTTTCTATCGGCCTTCATGATCGACTGGTCGTACCGTGCCATAGCCGCCTTTTTATGTCCGGCAGTGGGGTGAACTTACTTCTGGACCATCCGAATGGACGCGTACCCAAGAAGAGCTGCGAGCGTTGGCAGGTCGATGTTCTCCTGCGCAACGCGGGTCGCAAACGTGTGCCGCAGATCGTACGGACGAAGCTGATCGTGATTCCCCCTTTGGTGGCCTCGGCGACAAGGCTGTCGTGCGCAGAATTGAACCCCTATCCGGCAGTTGATCCGCAGAAATCCTCTCCAACGATAGACTGGTAGCGACTTTTCTATTCTATGGGGGTGTCACCCGATGGGTGAGTTGGCGGGAGCAGAGATTTCCGTTTTTGGTTCCAAGTTGGAGTCGTTTTCAGTGGAGACACCGGGAGGTCGGATCCATATTCGCTGGGATAACGAAGCTAGCGCCACACCGAACGCGCAACTGGCGTTTTTTGCAGAGTTTCTTGCTACCGCAGGGGTTTACGAGTCCTGGGTGAACAGTTGCCCACTGGTCTATAGCAGCGGTAATGCGCCCCACAAGCGGGACGTTCTTGGCACTTGGTTTTTGTCGATTCTCGCCGGGCACCATCGCTACGCGCATATCACCGGCTTGCGCGGCGACGGCGTCAGTCCGCAACTGCTTGGCATGAGCAAGATCGTCAGCGAAGACGCGCTGCGCAGGGCACTGGCACGGATGAGCGCGGAGGAGAGCCGGAACTGGCTTCGGCCGCAGCTTCTGTCCAGCGTACAGCCCGCCTTGAACACTCCGTGGATATTGGATATCGACACTACCATCAAGACGCTGTTCGGCAAGCAGAGCGGTGCGAATGTAAGTTACAACCCGCACAAGCCCGGCCGTCCCAGTCATGCCTTGCATACTTACTTCGTGAGTCATCTGCGCATGGTTCTCGATGTCGTGGTCAGCCCCGGCAAGCAGCACTCCGCGGCCCACGCACGCCCCGGACTGAGCGATGTTCTGGATAGTCTCGGCGAGGAGCTGTTACCGGCATTAGTGCGTGGGGACTGCGGTTTCCCACCCCAGCAACAAAGACCCGTTGCTGGGGCCCCCGGTTTCGGTAACGAGCCGTTTATCGTCGAGTTGGAAAAGCGCCACCAGAGTTATCTTTTCAAACTGCGCCAGACCAGCGGCGTAAAAAAGATGCTCCGGCGTCAGTTCGCGCGCAAGGACTGGACGACACTCGGCCGCTCGGATCAGGGCTGAAGTGCAGTGGAAGATATGTTATTCCGCGTGAGCGGTTCCCTGAAGGACCGTTCGGCGAATTCCCTGGGAGTTACTCCGGCATTCGTGGCCAGAATCGGATCAAGGTCACAAGAGTTACGCACCGGACGAACCCGATCATGGAGACGCTTTATATCGGTCGCCCTTGGACTGAACACGACTGTATCGACGGTTTGGCCACTTCAATCACGCTTTACAAACAGTTGCGCGAGACCATGCCGGAAGTGGCGGCGGTCAACGCAAACTTCAATCATGGGCTGACCGTCATTGTTGCCACGGCGAATCGCTTTGGCGGCTATGCCAAGTCCGTTGCCTTCCGTCTGGCTTCCACACCGCACGGAATCTCTTATGCAAAGAACATCATTCTTGTCGATGCGGACGTTGATCCGTTCGACTTCACATCGGTGATGACTGCCTTGTCGACCCGGGTGCGCGCCGACAAAGACGTTGCGATCATTACGAACACACCAGGCATGCCCCTGGATCCGTCTTCCGAGCCACCTGGAATGGGCAATAAACTGATCATCGACGCAACCACTCCCGCTCCTCCAGATACCATGATGCGTGAGGTTCGCATGATCGATCCTGTGCCGCAGGCCAAAGATGCTGCTGCCTTGATTCGCAAGTTCCAGGACGACTTTGCAAGCCGCAAGTAACCCGCTGCGTCGAGCGTCGGACGAAAATACAGCCTAAGGTGGAGAGAGCCATGAAATGCATTCGTTGTTACGAAGACACAGCCAAGCAGATCGCTAAAGCCCCAGATGGCAGTAACGCCTGGGTGGTGAACTTTTGCGAGCGCTGCAATTTCAGTTGGCGCAACACGGAAGAGCCGGAAGTCATTACTCCAGAAAAGAGGCCGGCATTCTTTCAACTCAAAGGGGTCGATCTGACTAACCTTTTGCATCCGTGTCCGATCCCGCCGCTGAAGACGGCAGATTGAGCGGCACCCGGTGGCGCAGATGCTTGAAAAAGGATGATGCTGAAGTACGTGAGCTTGACTTACCGACAACCCTGAATGCTCTTCTTGTTACCGCCTAGTTAGAAACAACGTCGCGTAAGCCTGTTGGAAGCTCCCGACAAAACCCCTGACAAAATCCGAGGAAACGCCGAGCGGGGGAATAGACGTTACGACGTGCTGTCCAGCCATTCCCCTGCGCACGCGAAAGACGAAAATGCAATCCAAGTCACCAAATCGACTCGTGGTAGGAATGAGCGGAGCCAGCGGAGCACCTCTCTGCATAGAGATCCTAAAGGTGATGCAGGAAATTCCCGATTGGGAAACGCATCTCATCATTTCTGACGAAGCGCGATGCACCATCGAGTTGGAAACTACTTACTCGTTTGCCGACGTCGCTGCGTTGGCCTCCGAGTGTCATCCGCTGAATGACGTTGCGGCGTCGATCTCGAGCGGCACCTTTAAGACGGCGGGCATGGTGGTGATCCCATGTAGCATGAGGACACTTTCCGGCATTGCGCACGGATTCTCTGAGAATCTCTTGTTGCGCGCTGCCGACGTCGTGCTCAAAGAGCGCAGGAAGATGGTTTTAGTAGCGCGCGAAACTCCGCTCAATGCAATTCATCTGGCCAACATGACCACATTGGCTACACTCGGCGTCGTCATTCTCCCGCCGATGCTGACTTACTATAATCGCCCCGAAACTGTTCAAGATATGACACGCCATATTGTTGGAAAAGTCCTCGACGTGTTTGGGTTGGAAACGACGTGTTTCAAGCGCTGGGCAGGTGCGGAGATCTGTCGGTAGAATCCAGGTCTCATGGTGATCTATTGGCTCATACCCACTACGCTGGGTGGTGCGGTGGGACTAAAAGCACCCAAGAGCCACAAGGATCAACGAGGCTCCACTAGTACGAAATAGACTGTTCAATCAAAAGCATTGATTCTCCATCAATTCTCAGCCGGAACCCACAATCCCCTGGCATGTTTCTTGAACAGAAGGTCGGGGACTCTCAATCCGCTGAAGTCAAATGAGATACAATTCGCCAACAGCATCCCTTCTGGGCCAGGGATACCAAGGTCGGCTTGAGCACGATCAACGCCCGAGCCGAGGAAGCTGCCGCCAAGCCGGCCTACCGGGAGGCGCTCAAGAAGCGCCGTTGCCTGGTGCCCGTGGATGCGTTTTACGAGTGGCAGCGCCAGGATGCCAAGACGAAGCAGCCTTTCGCGATCGCGCTGAAAAGCGGCGCGCCCTACGCGTTCGCCGGCCTCTGGGAAAGTTGGCGCCCCAAGGACGGCGAGCCGCTGGAGACGTTCACCATCCTCACCACCGATCCCAACGAGTTGATGGTATGATTCACAACCGGATACCGGTCATCCTGGACCCCGGAAACTTTGATCGCTGGCTTGACGTCGGAGACGCGACGCGGCCTCCAGTCGATCTTCTCCGTCCCTACCCTGTCGACCGCATGTGTGCCTGGCAGGTCAGCGACCGGGTCGGCAATGTGCGGAACAATGACATGGCTATTCTCGATCCAGCGAGTCCCATCCAACTGCAAAATCACCTTCCATTGAACTGATAATCCCCGGATTGATCAGGATAGGACTGTGAAGGTGCTTCAACCAAATGCCGGGGGTAGTGACTCAATGGAGTTGCCCTGCCGATCTGATCCGGTCTTGAACTCACAGTTTAAGCATTGGCCAGTTCTCGTCAATCCATGATCATGCCCTGGCAGATCGGCGGATACTTGGCGACATTTGAGAACTTATCTGCCCGTCGATGAGCGCCTCGGCGATTATGCGCTCAATGAGCTCCTGACTAGGCAGCCAGAGGAGTCTTTCGTGTACCTGACCTTGCCATCGGAATCACTCACGGTGTCTATTGTGCTGAAATGACCGTGATGAGGATTCTCGCTCGCGTACGACAGCTATTCAGATCGATTTCTTGCGTAGGGATCGACCATACAGCCCAGTATGTGAGGGAGAATCGTCGAAATTTACGCCGATCGGGTATCGGAAACCGGTCCCGCTTCTATACTGGCTGCACATGCCGCTTTGGTACACCGTGTCCGTGAAAAGCTCTGTCGAGCGAATTGGCGAACGACGCATTCGAACTGACGCATGCTGAGAGAGGGCGCCTAAGAATCGCCGATCTAGACTGTTTGAGACAGGCTTGCGACTGGAGCGAAAGGAGCTTGATGCATCGTGTGGAGACGTTGGCAGAAGCGGCCACTCCGACGGAGGTCCCAGATGAAAGAGCCGGAAGATCAACTTCGCACGATTATCGATACGATCCCGACTCTTACATGGGCCGCGCACGCGGACGGCTCGGCTGAGTTCTTTAATAAGCGATGGCTCGACTATACAGGGATTTCGGAGAAAGAAGCTGAGAAATGGGGCTGGACTACAACAGTTCACCCGCACGACCGTACTCGGCTGATGGACTACTGGCATACGCTTTCGGCGAGCGGCGAGTCCGGCGAAATTGAGGCGCGACTCCGTCGTTGGGATGGACAGTATCGATGGTTCCATGCGCGAGTCGAGCCACTACTCGATGAACGGGGTAGCGTCATCCGCGGGTACGGCTTGCTGACAGATATCGACGACCTCAAACAGGCTCATGAGGATCTCAGGACACGTGAACAAGAACTATCACTGATTGTGGAAACTATCCCAGCGCTGGTCTGGTGCGCCGACAAAGACGGGAGATTGACTTATGTAAATCAGAGGGTCATCAGCTACATCGGCAGCCCATTTGAGGAGCTGGTGGATTGCGGATGGTTACGTTTTCTTCACCCGCAAGACGAGGAGATGACTCAGCAGGCATGGTCGGAATCTGTGGCAACAGGACACTTTTTTCAGGCTCGGAGCCGGCTGCAGCGATCCGACGGTGTCTATCGGTGGTTTCAGTTGATGGGCCAACCGCTGAGAAACGTGGAAGGTCTTATGGTGCGGTGGTATGGTTTGCTGATCGATATGGATGACTATGAGAAAACGCAAGAACTATTGCGCGAAAAGGAGACACACCTTTCGCGCACAATACGTGCTGCAACTGTGGGAGAGCTTGCCGCATCGATCGCCCACGAAGTAAACCAACCGCTTGCGGCGGTTGTGGCAAACGGCTACGCCTGCCTCCGTTGGCTATCAATGCAGTCGCCGAATCTTGTTAAGGCACAAGAAGCCGCAGAGAGGATCGTGCGCGACGGGAATGAGGCAGGCGAGGTGATCCAGCGCATTCGGGCACTCTTCAAGATGAATTCGGCCAAAGTTGCACGGATTGAGCTGAATGAGCTGATACGTGAAGTACTCAGGCTCATGAGCGACGAGCTAACGAGGAAGCGCGTCATCGTGCACACTGAACTTCAAAGTGACCTGCCAACCTTAACCGGGGATCGTATTCAGTTACAGCAATTGGTTCTGAATCTAGTCTTGAATGGAGTCGAGGCGATGGACTCGGTCGCCGATCGACAAAGGTCTCTCACCGTGCAGACGAGTCTTGACGATTCTGCGAATCTGCTCGCCAAGATTTCAGACTCCGGTACGGGCCTCAAGGATCCTGAGAAAGCCTTCGAAGCTTTCTACACCACAAAAGAGAACGGCATGGGAATGGGATTATCGATTTCCCGATCGATCATCGAAGCGCATAAAGGGCGGTTGTGGGCTGTTCCAGGTAAGACATGGGGGACAATGTTTTGTTTCAGCCTTCCAATTTCGAGTGGTCAAATTTCAGCTGGGACCACGGCGGCAACGTGCCCCCTCGACCAAGACTAAAGGAACATATAGTAGCCTGGCTCAAATCTCGCCGCTATCATGGAAGCCTCGACAGGGTGACCACCCGGGTGAGGACTATGGCCGATCAGTTTGTGGTAGCAATCGACGATGATCACCGGGTTCGGCAGTCGATTGAGAGCCTTCTGGAGTCGGCAGATTATTCACCCCTCGTGTTTGCATCCGCCAAAGAATTTATGAAATCTGGAATGCTCGCCCGGACCGCGTGCCTGATCCTTGACGTTCGCATGCCAGGGATGGGGGGTATCGAGTTGCAACACAGGATTCGAAGCGAGCGACCGCTTTTGCCAATCATTTTCATTTCGGCTCACTGGAACAGTCAGAGTCGGGAGCAAGCTCTTGGGGAGGGTGCCCTCGATCTTCTGCCGAAGCCGTTCGATGCCGCAGATCTACTCGAACTCATCCGGAAGGCTTTGATGCATGAATCGTGAAGATCAAATCGTTATCGTAATCGATGACGACAACCGCATACGGGAAGCACTATCCAGCCTCATCTCATCCGCTGGCTTTCGAGTAGCCGCATATGCATCGGCAGCTGACTTCGTAGCGTCTGAAATGCCAGACGTCCCTTCTTGCATTGTCCTCGATCTCCAACTTCCCGACATGAACGGCCTTGACCTGTAAAGGGAATTAGCGGAACTGCAAGGACTACCTATCGTATTCATCACGGGTTATGGCGACATCCCTTCATCGGTCCAGGCGATGAAGGCAGGGGCGATCGACTTCTTGCCGAAGCCCTTCGAAGAACACAAGCTTCTCGATGCCATCGACGCTGGCATCGCAAAACATCGCGAGATGAGGAAGCAACGATTGCAGATTGCGGAACTAACGGAGAGAGCATGTGGTGGCACGTTCTGTGCCGTCGCAGTCAAAAGCGTGGGGTGACGTGGGAACGCATGATCGCGATTGCCATGCTGTGGCTTCCTTCTCCACGCGTGCTCCACCCT
>Ga0255356_1001643_pt1 | contig 13895 bp, 12 predicted proteins | sample HBST100metaG_FD_189944 | JGI IMG/M metagenome (GOLD analysis project Ga0255356, IMG submission 189944) | Peat soil microbial communities from Stordalen Mire, Sweden - H.B.S.T100 | ecosystem: Environmental > Terrestrial > Soil > Wetlands > Peat | place: Sweden: Norrbotten County, Stordalen Mire... | reverse complement strand
CCCAATAATTTATTTATTCACTTTCTGTACAGATACAAAACAGCTCCGATTTCCCGGAGCCGTTTTGAGACATATGATTTCTGAACCGTTACCGCTTCGCCCACTGGGGTAGGACATTTGACCCTTTTTACGCGCCAAAGCGATAACTTCCGCTTGTTTTTGGCAATTTCAGCCCAAAGTCCACGCTCCGTCAAGACCGCTTTCGGATCCGCAAGCTGTTCCCTACTACGCTCACACTTGAAGCAGCCATCGCAGCTCCGGCGATCATGGGATTCAAGAACCCGAGCGCCGCCAGTGGAATCGCGGCGACGTTGTAGAAAAACGCCCAAAACAAATTTTGCCTAATCGTCCTGAATGTCTTTCTCGCAAGACCGATTGCTTCGACGACCTTCATTGGACTTCCTTTGACCAACACAATATCACCAGATTCGATGGCAATGTCCGTGCCAGTTCCCATCGCAATGCCGAGATCGGCTTGCACGAGCGCCGGCGCGTCATTGATGCCGTCGCCAACAAAGGCAACTTTCAATCCTTGTGCCTGTAGCTTCTTTATTTCCGCAGCTTTATCCTGCGGGAGGACGTGCGCAATTATGGTATCAATGCCAAGCGTCCTTCCGACCAAAGCAGCCACCGCCTCATTATCGCCCGTTATCATGGCTGTTTTTATCCCTTCCTTTTTCAGGGCATCAATCGCTTCCTTTGCGTCGGACTTAACCATGTCGGCAATGCCGAACACGCCTATTAGTTTTCCGTCCGCGACGACGGCCAAAATAGTTTGAGCTAGCGATTCCAATCTTTTTATCTCTCCCTCCAATGACTTGATGTCAATATTCCGCTCTACGGCAAGGCGGACGCTGCCCACAAAAACTTTCTTTCCCTTTATTTCGCCCTCGGCACCCTTGCCGACAACATTGGAAAATTTTTCAGCAACGAGTGGCTGTGCGTTCCTTTCCTTCGCTTTCTCCATGACAGCTCGCGCGAGCGGATGTTCGGAAAATGTTTCAACGCCGGCCGCAAGAGCAAGTAGTTCGCCTTCGGACATATCGACCGCGGTAACAATTTCGGCAACTTTCGGTTTGCCCTCCGTGAGCGTACCCGTCTTGTCGAATACTACGACATCAATCCGCTTTCCTTTCTCAAGCGACGAGCCGTTCTTGATCAGCACCCCGCGCCGCGCTCCCTCGCCCGTGCCCACCATGACCGCCGTTGGCGTCGCAAGGCCAAGCGCGCACGGGCACGCCACGACGATCACCGCGACCGCGGACGTTATGCTCAACGCGAAGTTATGCGTGAGCAAAAACCATATCAAAAAGGTCGCGACCGCGATCACAAGAACAACCGGTACGAACACGGAAGAAATCCGGTCAGCTAATCGTTCTATTGGCGCTTTCTCCGTCTGCGCTTCGGAAACCATTTTGACAATCTGCGCAAGCACCGTATCACTGCCCACCTTCTTGGCTTTCATGTCGAAACTGCCATTCACGTTGAGCGTTGCTCCAAAAACTTCCGCCCCAATAGTTTTTTCAACAGGCATGCTTTCGCCCGTGAGCATGGATTCATCAATCGTGGTATTACCCGCAAGTATCTCGCCGTCCACGGGGATTTTTTCGCCGGGACGGATGCGCACAACGTCGCCCATGACGACCTCCGCGATCGGAATTTCCTTCTCAACGCCATCGCGGACTACCTTCGCCGTTTTCGCGCCAAGTTGCATGAGTTTCTCTATCGCCTGTCCCGCCGCCCCACGGCTTTTTGCCTCAAAGTAACGCCCGAGTAGGATGAGGGCGGCAACTACCGCCCCCGTCTCAAAATACGAATCCATGCTGCCCGCGATAAGCCCGTAGACGCTGAATGCGAACGCCGCAATCGTCCCGATAGACACGAGTGTATCCATATCCGCTTGGAATCGCGTGAGCTTCTTAAACATCCCAATATGGAACTCGCGCCCAAACCAGAATATGACGACGGTACTCAAGGCCATCTGCGCTATAAGCGAGAGGTCGCGACTGAATACCGGAACGCCGAACCGCACGTTCGCCATAGCGAGCGCGGCAGTGATGGCGGCAAGCGACACCGCCCATATGGCGTTCAACTTTACCGTCTTCACCTCGCGTTTTGCGTGCTCATGCCGCATGGACATATCGCCCATATCCTCCACCTTGTACCCGCCCTGCTCCACGGCGGCATGAATCTGATGCTCGTTGGTTTTTGCCTCGTCAAATTCAACGCTTGCGCTTCGCATGGCGAAATTCACCGAAGCGTCCTTCACGCCGTCCACTGATTTGATTGCCTGCTCGTTCAACAGCACGCAGGAGGCGCAGTGCATACCCCCGATGCCAAAAGTTATTTTTTTCATAGTAGTGTTGCCTCCCTGTTATTCTACGACAGTAAAGTTGCCCGAGTACATACCCATGCTGCACGTGAAGCGGATATTGCCGGCCTGCGTGGGCGTGAATGTGATGACATTCTGGCCCGCCTGCAAGAACTGCGCGATATTATACGTAGGCATCCGGATGCTCGCGGCGCACGTAAATGCGTTTTGCGAATCAATCACCCATTTCACGGGAATTCCCTTTTTAACCGTAAAGTTATTCGGATTATAGCCGCTCGCCGTTTGCGTCATGTTCACAACCTGAACGCCATCCTCAACGGTCGCAACAACTGCCGGACCGCTGGCCGAAGAAAGGGAAGGCAACGAAAGATTGAACCCGCTGAGGCTCGCTCCGTTCGCGATATTCACAATCCCTAAAATCACGACCACCAACCCGACGAAACGGAAAAACACCTTTGCTTTCTGCCCTTGGAGAACCGATGTAATCGCCCCGATTCCCAAAAGACCGGGCATTGTGCCCAAAGCAAAGAGCGCCATGATAATCGCACCCGACGCGAAACTGCCCGTTGTGATCGCATAGAGCTGCATCGCCTGCGTGAACCCGCAAGGCAAGAAGAACGTCAGTGCGCCCGCCACGAACGATTCTTTATGCGAATATCCACCGCCCTCGTTTTTTATGCCCAGCATACGCCCCAACTTTTTCGGCAGCGTAAAGCTCGTATTGGAAAGCTTTGGAGAGATACCTGTAAGTTTGAGACCCATATAGAGCATCACGAGTCCGGCGGCGAGCACCAAGAACCCGGTAAACCCCGATGAAAGCTTCACCACCGATCCCAGCGCGCCGATCGCCCCTCCCAGCGCCGCGTACGAAACAAGCCGCCCCGCGTTGAAAAACAAGTTGGGCTTGAACCGCTGCCACCTCGTTGCGTACTGGTGCGTCTCGGCATATGACGCGGAAAAGCTCGCCACCAAGCCCCCTACCACCGCCATGCACGTTGAGATGCCCGCCGTGAGGCCGATCACGAATACGACAGGATAGGTCGGCGCCGAACTAAATGCCGCCCCAAAGCCATCAAACACGCCGACAATCTTCCCGATCATAAAGAGAACCATCAGCGCCGCAATGCCAAACGAAAGCTCGAGCCACGTATCGCCATCATGGGTCAGCCAAAAAAGTTTCCCGGCAAATCCCAGTGAATAGCCTGCCTCGTTCACTGCCTTTGCAACGGCAGCGTCATCCGCATCAGCGTAGGCGAAATCAACTTCCGCGATCCCCTTTTTGTAACTAACCTCGACCCTTCGTACTCCCTCAATGTGCGAGATATTTTTTTCAAGCAGGATCTCGCACGATTTACAGTGCATTCCTTTGATATTGTATTTCTTTTTCATGTTTTTTTTGTTTCAAAACTGCAAAAAACCGCGCCACGCAAAACAATGTGGCCGGAGGCGCGGAAAACCTAAAACCGGAAGACGCGAGAATGCAAGATGCCGTCGCTGATTAAGCCAAGCACGACATTGGACTGCACGCCAAGCGGAAGTTCACTGTTCCGTTGCCGCGAAAACAAATGGAATTTTCGTGCATCATTATCTTCGGCTAAATGGCTGGCAGCAAATCCAATAAGAACAACCAATGCAGTCGTGAGGGCAAGCACCTTCATCGCGGACGAGGCACTTGCCACCGCAGGCACCGATGCTGACATAAAGGGACATATTGCGCCAGTCCCCATGTTGTTCCCGCAGTTGACCATGGTGCTTGCCTGGCTCGAAGCGAGGCAAACCACAGAACCCGCCATCAGCAGGAACACGGACAGCACAGCGATTCCCATAATTGTTTTCGGCCTCGTCATTGATTTCATCATATGCCAAAATCCCAATCCGTCAAAGCATCTTATCCCTTCGTGCACTGAGGTGCGCCGCTAACAGATATAGAAGGGAGTCCTTATTTCAATGCCCTGACGCCCTCGTCGTGAACTCTCCGGATCTCCTTATCTAGCGACAGATTCGCTTGCGAAATCAACCCATAAATCCCATCCCTCTCGTCGTCAGACAAGATAACATTGTCACATGCCCCGATCTTCTGCACGATATCGCGAGCCGAACCTACCGAATCCGTCCCCGATATCTTCAACTTGTCGGCGGCGGGAAAGGTGATGAAAGAGTAAATCTTTGCGTTGGGATACCGGGAAGTCACGAGCTTTTCGACCGCCTTCACGTGGGCGTAATTCTGCCGCAAGGGGTTATAGAACCTCTCTTTATGCCGATAGATGACCTGGGTCCAGTATTCCTGACGGGCGTCCCCAAAAATCCATCCCTTGTATGTCTTGGTTTCGATGCAAAAAATCCCATAGTTTGAAACGACGACGTGGTCTATCTGGGTCGTGGCCAGATTGCCCTCAGAAGGGAGCAAAACGTTATCTATGGTTCTGTAATGGGTCGCGTCGAGCTGGCGCAGGCATCGGCTGACAAAGTTCTCCCCTCTCTGCCCGATCCAGAACGGAATTTGTTTCCGGACATAGAAGATGACTGCGAAGGCTACGACCAGTTCAACAAGGAGAATAAACATGTTCTAAATAAAAAGCTTCAGACGATGAGATAATTATAGCTCATCGGCCAGCTCAACCGCGTCATCCTCGTCCAGCCCCTCGTTAATCAATTCTCCGACTTTTTGAGCTGCATAACGTGTTGCTCGTAAATCTTCCACGCTTGAATAAATGAAAAGAACAGCACAATATAACCTTCCTTATCCTTTGTGCTGTTTTCTTCCACAATATCAAACACGGCTCGCCTTTCGATTCCTACAAGTTCTCGCCCGATATATTCTTGTAGGCGATCAAGATGCTGGTCGATTTCTGCTTCAGCCTCTACCATTGCCGCCTTGTGCTGCTCACTCTCGATCACATCATCGATAGTATACTTGGGCAGTATTTCTCCGAGAGTAAATTTCTTTGGTTTTTTCTTCATGGGATATGGGAAATTACATCTCCTCCGCTATTTCGACGGCCTCATCCTCATCTAATCCTTCGTCGACAAGCTCTTGGACTTTTTCTGCTTGATCTTCGTCTATGTCGTTTTCTTCCATGAGACGAGTGGTTTCATCGTCTTCCGCTTGGTCTGCGCCTTTTTTCTCAAGCTCATCGTTGTCGTCATCCATGGCTTATTTAAAGCTTGTCAAAACTCTCGTTTAAGTTCCATTGCTTTTTGCGAGGTTACAGCCAGCACAAGCTACCTGCCCATTTGCGACGGTTGTTGCACCACCTTTTGAAAAGGGAACGATATGGTCGGCATGCCAATCATCGTCCCATCCCAATTTCTTACCAGAACACTTGATCTTTAATTTGCAGATACCATGATCTCGTCGGAAAATCGCAAGCTTCTGTTCGAAGGTGAAACCCCGCTGCTTATCTAATGGGGCGATATCGGGAAATGCTTCAAAGAATTCTCTTGCTAAAATCTTGTGGCGATACTCCAGTGAATCGACTGAATCAGTCGCATGACTGGTTTGATTTTGATAAGAAACCATCTCGTTGTCGCGTTCGTCTTCTGGGAGTTGCATTTCGCTCCGCCGTTTCGTCTCGAAATTCAAAAACCAATTGTTAAAGTTTTTCTCTGATCCCCTGACCGCGTAGTTCTCTAATAAAATCGACGCAAGTATGTATAGCGAATTAGCGTTATACGGTGATAACTCCGGCATCTTCTCCGGAAATGCTTCGTTCAAAAAATTCAGAACTTTTTGAATCTTCTTCGCTTCCAATGAATTCTCATCGAATTCAAGATTTTCCAGATACATCTTCTCCAATTCCGTATTCTTCACATTACATGGACCGCCGTTCAATTCAAGGCACATCATCTGCGCCGCAACTTGTTGAAATTGGAAACGCTTATTCTCGAATCCGCAGTGTGTAAAAAACTTGTGCTCAGCAATTTTCCGAATGAAATACTTCATCTTCCCAGGCAACGCATTCCTTTTTTCTGCTGCCTTGAGTGTCGTGCCATTCTGTAACCTTAAAAACATCTCCTCGACATCTTCTAGCGAAGCGTCATGTAACTCGACTATATCTAACTGATATTCATTAAACTGATCCTTCAAATCATCAGAGAATTGATCATAATATAGCCCTGCGATTTCTTTGCCGTCATCCAAGACGTCTGCATTCGCATCCAACTTATATTTATTGTGGACAAATTCCCAAATGGCTCTCAGGCGTTGCTGACCATCTACCACCTCATATTCAAACTCAGCGTTCTTTAAAACACGGAGGTAGAATTTCGGAATGTCTAGGTCTCGAAGGATCGAATCAATAAGAAGCTGCTTCTGCTTCACCGACCAGCGGGGGCCCGTTTGATAGGCGGGCTTCGGGTCGGTCTTCAACTCGCGGCGGATAACCCCGGATATTGTTAATGGCTTTGTGTTACGTCTCATTTAATTGAATGGCGTTAGGGAAGATTCTATCTTTATCATATATAGGATATTAGCATTTAACATCAGTGTGTGAAAATGACCCTTGGTTGGAATAAAGACGGTCAATTTGCTACTCTTTAGACAATATGACGCTTGCGGACTTTACATCAAAATTTGGTTCGAAAATGGGTCACTTAGAGACCGTGTTTCTTAGATATGTCTATTACGCAGACTACGGAGAAAAAGGCCTAGATCTGATCGAGCCCGAGGTTAATATCTCGCGAAACGACGGGACTGATAGAAATTGGAGATTGGATTTCGTCGTCACGACCCCCTCAAGAAAATACGCCATAGAATGCGACGGTTTTAATTATCATGCGGCAGGCATGGTTTCACGAGATAGATTTGATGAATTAGAAAGCAAAAGGAACGAAACCATCAGGCAGGGCTATACCCTCATCAGTCTTTCCCGGGATCAAATAGAGAATAGCCCAGAAGACGCCATCTACGAGCTGCGCCGATCATTTAACTCAGATGAAGAACTTTTTTCTATATTCTTAAAAAGAAATACCGGTCGCATAGAACCGCATGACGTACAGCGACAGGCCCTCGTCGCCCTAGAGGAAACAAGAAAAAAAGGACACAACCGCGGTCTCGTCGCCCTCGCTACTGGACTTGGGAAAACATACCTTGGAATTTTTGACACCCAAGCCATGCGGTCAAAGACGATATTATTCATCGTTCACGTAGATCATATCCTTAGACAGGCAAAAAATTCATTCGAAAACGTCGTTCCCAAGCGAACCGAAGAAATGGGTTTCTTTACTGGAAAAGAAAAAAGTCACGAAGGGAAAAAGATAATCTTCTCGACTATACAGACCATTAGCAGAGAGAAAAATCTTCTTCAATTTTCGGCAGATCATTTTGACTATGTGATAATCGACGAATCCCACCATACGGCCGCTGAAAGCTATAAAAAAGTGGCTGAATATTTCAAACCAAAATTCTTCTTAGGTCTCACCGCCACTCCCGAGAGGATGGATAAAAAGGATATTCTTAAATACTACGGGGATAACCTCGTATTTGAGATGGGACAAGCCGAAGCCATCCGACAGGGTTATTTAACAAATCTGGTTTATAAAGGGTTCAAAGATAACGTCGACTACTCGGGCATTTACTATAACGGGTTCAGCTACGACATCGATGATCTTAACAAATCCTTAATGATCGAAAAACGCGATTCGGCGGTTTTATCAAAATTCAAAGAACTCGCGAGCGCTAAGAAAACTATCGGATTCTGTGTTTCTATTGACCATGCGGAATGGTCTGCCCAACGGTTTAGAGATGCTGGCTATGACGCCGTAGCAATCCATTCCAAAATCGAAGATAAAAATACTGGAGGAGCCTATCAGTCAGCGGGTGAAATTATTGAGGCCTTTGAAAAGGGTAAGCATCAGATTGTCTTTGTTGTGGACATGCTCAACGAAGGCATAGATATCCCCGATGTTGAGTGTCTCTTAATGTTAAGGCCCACAGAATCTTCGACCATTCTCACCCAACAGATCGGTCGCGGATTAAGGATTGCTCCCAATAAGTCGGGGGTGTTAGTTCTCGATTTTATCGGCAACTATAGAACCTCTCCGAGGATATTGCCAGCTCTGGGAATTGCGGATATTTCTGAGCTCAAAAAAAGTAAGGAAAAGGACATCTACTATTACGACAACAATGGCAGGAATGTTGAATTTGAAAGTGAAGTTGTTGATATTTTTAAGTTAATGACCAGCAGGAGCAGTCGGGAGGTGCAAGATAGATTGATATCTGACGAATGGAATTCGTATGGCGAATATCTGACAGAAAATACCCGTCCTGGCAATAATCTGTTTTGGAGTATAGGAAAAAAGAATAATGACATAAGTCTGCAGCTGTGGGCACTAAAATTTTTGAACAGCAATCAAAAAAAATATTCCAATAACGAGGATTTATCCGAGGCGCTGAAAGCCGCATCCCAATCAATCTCTCCCGATTCCACAATGGAGGGTATCCGAGCTTTATTTTTCAGTAAATTAATCGGATTATTAGAGGATACAAACCCGATAATATTTTCCGGTGCGTACGAGTTAATCAAAGACCTCAAACCTAATGATGCTCTTGTGAGAAAGGTGATTACCAATCAACTTGAAAAATTTTATTTCTACAACGATATATCCAACTTAACCGATCGACATACCGAAGGTGGGCGAAGAAAGGTGGATGAACTATTTCACGTTTATCCAATATTTTTTATATACCAAGTCATCTTGATGCTCAGAGATTTTGGATATGAGGGTAACCATCTCACGAAATTCGAGATTGATAATTTCGTCATCCTAAGTAGGAGTCATGATGATCTTAGAGAAACTACGGAACGCATTGTGGCGTACCGCGAATATACCGAGAGATATGAACTTGAGAAGTTTTTGAACCTGAAATCGACAATGGACGCGAGGTTCTATAAAGTGCTATCTAATATCGAATACCTTAGTTTTACCCCTGAATCAATATCTATCAAACCAGAAAGTATAAGCGCCATCGAAGAAAAAGTGGCTAAATTTAACGGCTTTCTAGATTCATCAAAGCTTATTGTTTATACAGCGAACTCAAAATCTGAGTATAGGAAATTGCTATATTCCCCTCTCTCCTTGTTAGATTTTCACGGGTCTATCTGACAAAGCCTTTTTAATCGTTTTCGCCAGCGCTTGGGCCAGTATAGGAGGTACAGCGTTGCCGACTTGCAGCATTTGGCTTGATTTGTTTCCAAGGAAAATAAATCTATCGGGGAAAGACTGAAGTCTCGCAGCTTCTCTAACTGTTATACATCGATCTTGATAAGGCAGCGTAAACTGTCCTGATGATGGCGTGTCGAATCGCGTGGTAATTGTTCTTGCGAAACCGTTTGGCTTTAAGCGCGTCCATGTTCCACTATGTATCGATTTTGTTTTATGCTCATCAGGAAGATCGGCTCTTGTTGTATTAAGTTTGACGTATTTCAATCGAGCAAGCGCCGCTAAGCTATGCTTTGTTGCAGTATGATTATAAATGGCCTTCGATCCCATTCTCATCATTTTTTGATACGAATTTTGAGCATCAACCAAGTAGCTTTGCACCTTATCGCCCTGTCCCGATTTTAACTTGGGCAGGTCGCCGATTGCGTCAATCACGGTCGTGACCTTACCATTTCCTATCGGTATTTGTATATTTAGCTTCCCTTTTCTACCTAGAAATACAGCCCGTCTCCTCGTCTGCGGAACGCCAAAACCTTCTGCCTTGAGTACTCCAGTTTTAACATCGTAGCCCAATCGAGCAAAACGCTCTATTATTTGATCTCGAAAATAACCAGACTCGGATGTAAGAATATTTGGCACATTTTCAAGCACGAAAAACTCTGGACTGACCACTTCAACGACTCGTGCAAATTTCTCAAACATAAAGTTCCTTTTATCATCTAAGCCAATCCTTTTCCCCTTCTGAGAGAAACCTTGGCACGGTGGTCCGCCCATAACAACTGTTATTTTGTTTCTATATTTTTTAAAAACTTTTTCAAACTGAACCTTTGTGATATCAGTGGTATCAACGATTGTCTTGGGATGGTTGTATTTATAGGCCTTGGCAATTGATTCATCGTATTCATTCGCATACACAACATCAAAGCCCTCGGCAATAAATCCTTGGGATAAACCACCTACACCAGCAAAAAGGTCGATTACTTTCATATGAGTTTTGGAGTTTTAATTAATTCTAATATTCGTCTCCTCGATAAATCAAAATAACTTTTATCGAGCTCGATCCCGTAAAATTGCCGATTATTTCTGATTGCCGCAACCCCGGTTGATCCACTACCCATAAAAGGATCAAGTATGAGATCGCCCTCATTCGTCAAAATATTTGTGAAGTGCTCCATTAATGACAGTGGTTTCTGTGTTGGATGTTTCCCGTTCTTTTTTTCTCCCACGTTGATCACCGAGGTTTCCACATAGTCATGGAGTACCTTCCCTTTATTATTAAATGTCCCCGTCTTTCCCTGGTGAATAAAATAGACCCACGCTTCGGTAGAATTAACAAAGTGAAGATTCATGTTTCTTGGCATAGGATTTCGTTTGTGCCAGACTCCGGTTGTTTTATAATAGAACCCGTTCGCTTGCGCGATTTTTATTAAGGTTTCCACTTTAATAAACGACATAAAAACGAGCGCTGCTCCACCTTTTGTTAAAACGCGGGCGGCTTCCCTAAAAAAATCGTCCATATTTATTTCCCACTCGGCCTGCTCAATGTGATCCCAGTAGGATGCAGCAAAATGATTCTCTCTTAGAGCCCCTAGATTCGTATCTCTGTCTTGCATGAACAACCCTAGATTATACGGGGGGTCCGTTAGTATAAGATTAACAGAGTCAGTACTGATGGCTTGCATCCCCTGAAGACAATCTCCATACACTAGAGTGCATCCATCCCTTAATTTTAATGGGTCAGAAGATTTAGGGATCGCTACCTTCTTTTTTAGAGTCTGCCTAGATGAATGCTCTATGTTTAGTAGCTCATCCGGCGAGACGCCGACGGCGCTGCAAAGTCGAGCAATCGTAGATAATGTAGGATTCGTCTGACCGTTTTCAATTTTGCAAATAAACGCCCTATTCACCCCAAGTGATTTGGCAATATCGCTTTGGGTTACATTTTTTAAAACCCTGATTCTTTTTAAATTCTCTCCTAAAACTTGAGATTCCTGCATTACTGATTAATTTTATTTGATGTTGCATTTTAAAACAACACATCCCCTGTTGATAACTCTAGTAGTCGCCCCCTCTTGCCGCTCCCATCAAAGGGGAGGGACAACCACTCGTTTTACCTCACAAAGCCACCCTATCAGAGCAAGTCATTCATGATGTCCTGATGGATGGCTTTCGATCGCTCCTTATCTACCCCCGCATAGTTCTGGAGGGTCGTCCGTTCGCTCTTGTGCCTCGCAAGGTCCTTCACGGCCATGATATCCGCCCTCCGTTGGAGGAGATGCGTCACAAAAGTCTTCCGGAAGATATGGTGCGTGATCTGCTTTTTGATGCCAAGCCCCACCGCCACGGCAGGAATCAACCGATGGAGGCATTTGCCTGAGCCGCTCCGCGACATCCGCTTCCCGCAAGAGACGAAGAGCGCAGAATCTTTGTCGTCACGACCGTCAAGATACCGCTTGAGCCAGTACAGACTTCGGTCGGAGAAGTAAACCTTCTCTTGTACTTTCGATTTTACATTCGTCACGATTGCTTCTTTGTTCTTCCAATCGACATCCTCTTGGTTCATCGAAAGCGCCTCGCCTATCCGCATGCCGGTCGCATAAAGGACTTCAAGAAGTACGCGAGTGCGAAAACCCGAGGGATCGGCAAGGTCGATGGTGTCGAGTAGTCGCTCAAGCTCGTCCTCGGTAAGATACTCAACCTTCTTTTGCGAGACGGTCGGGATTCTGATATCCTGCCAGCGGAACGGGATCTCATGACCCGACTCCTTGAGATATCGCAACACCTTCCGGAGCATCACAACCCCTCGCTGTGGGCCATATTTGCCGCATGACCGCCCCGCCTCAATGACCTTCGATACGTCGGTTCTCTTCAAATCCATCACCTCAATGTCCTGAACGGAGTGCGCAAGCGAGCCTTCAAGATAGTACCTATCATTCTTGATGGTCTTCCGGCTCATACCTATCTTCTGCTGCCAGATGAAGAATGGCTCGAATGCGTCTCCGATTTTCATGGTTGTGAGGTATCGTTATCGACCTTATCAAGCGTCAGGTTCATGATCTCCTGATGAATATCCTTTGAACGTTCCTTGTTCACCGCCGCATAAAACCTCAAGGTTGTCCTTACGTCTCGATGCCGCGCCAAGGAACTCACCATCGCAAGGTCGGCTCCCTTCTCGATCAAATGCGTTACAAATGACTTCCTGAAGATGTGGTTCTTGATATGTTTCTTAATCCCAAGCTTCTTTGTATGCTCTCGTAGATAGCATCGCGCCGTAACCGTCGGCATTCTCCCCTTCCCCGATACGAAGAGATACGGCAGATCATCCGTCCTCGCGTCGAGGTACCGCTTGAGCCACAGAAGCGACCTATCAGTAAAGAGCACCGGCTGTTGGTCGCCGTTCTTTGCGTTTATGACGAGCGCTTCTTTTGTTTCCCAATCGATGTCGCGCTTGTCGAGCGAGAGAGCTTCCGAGATGCGAAGTCCCGTCGAGAAAAGTACCTCGCAGAGTGCTCTTGTTCTCAAACCATGCAATTGGGTAAGATCGAACGCTTCGAGCACCATCGTCAATTCCTCCTTTGTGAGATACTCATTGATTTTCCTCCTCACGTGAGGTACTTCAACATCGCGCCAATCAAAGGGAGTCTCTTGTCCGTTTTCCTCAAGATAGCGGAAGAACTTCCTAAGCACTGATACCGAGCGCTGCGGCCCGAACTCCCCGTGAGCGCGACCTGCTTCGATCACGTCGGCAACATCCGTCATCTTAAGAGACATAAGCTCGCGCTCGGAAATAGAGTGCGAAAACGAGCCATACAACATCTTGCGGTCGTTCGCCATGGTGATGGGCTGCATGCCCATCTCCTTCCTATATTTGAGGTATCCCTCGAATGCGTCTTTTATTTTCATATCTTTTCAATTTCCTTATGGGTCAAGGAAGCCGCAACGGCGTGGGGAAGTCCAGCCCCCGAAAGCCCCCATTTTGCTTGCCTAGGGGCGCTCATGAAATATGAGTGTCCTCCCCTGCATCGGCCTTTGGCTCTTGATTGATGATCGGTTCCTGCCTCGTAAGCCCTTCAAGTTTCTCCCGAAGCGGCGCGAGGTCGTAGGTATTCGTCCTCTTCTTATTCCTCTCGTTCAGAATCTTGATGAAACCTTTGCCGACCAACCCTCTTTTTGCCGCATGGATGGTTCCCGGAGCAAACCCCGTTGCCCGATGCATTTCTTTGAGCGACGGCGATACGTGAGGATTCCCTTCGGAGACATAAGAGAGGAGATAGCCCAACAAGATGACCTCGGTGGCGGTGAGTCCCAACGCCTTCATGTTGCGGACGAGAGTTCCGAAAATATCGTCTTTATCGTCTTTATCGCCGCAACCTTTATAAATCGGGGATTTCATAGCGGCGGT
>Ga0255356_1001641_pt1 | contig 13903 bp, 15 predicted proteins | sample HBST100metaG_FD_189944 | JGI IMG/M metagenome (GOLD analysis project Ga0255356, IMG submission 189944) | Peat soil microbial communities from Stordalen Mire, Sweden - H.B.S.T100 | ecosystem: Environmental > Terrestrial > Soil > Wetlands > Peat | place: Sweden: Norrbotten County, Stordalen Mire... | reverse complement strand
GCACCCACGAGCATGCGTGCCGCCAATATCGCCAGCTACAATCTCCGTCATACGGAGAAGTATTTGGCCTTTCTGTTCAGCACGACAATGGCGCTGGTCGATTGTTCCGGGTGCAGCTGCGATTCATCCGAGAGCGAGACGCCAATGCGCTCCGCCCCCAGCAGTTTCAGCAGCTGCGCCTGGTCCTCCAGCTTCGGGCAGGCCGGGTAGCCGAAGGAGTAGCGCGAGCCACGATAGGATTGTTGCAGCATCTTCTCCATGTCGCGGTCGTCCTCGGCGGCGAAGCCAAGCTCGGCGCGGATGCGCTTATGGGTGTACTCCGCCAGGGCTTCGGCCATCTCCACCGAGATGCCGTGCAGATAGAGGTAATCCTGGTAGCGGTTGGCCTCGAACCAGTCGCGTGCGACTTCCGAGGCCCGCTGGCCCATCGTCACCACTTGCAGGCCGATGACGCCACGCTGGGCGTCATCCACATCTGGGAAGAAATCCGCGATGCACTCGCCATCCGTCTTGGGCTGGCGGGGCAGGGCGAAGCGAGCGGCCTCGGTGGTGCCGTCTTCCTCGAACAGGATGAGGTCGTTGCCCTGGCCGGCGGCCTTCCAGTACCCGTAAATCGCCTGTGGCTTGAGGATGTTGTCTGCCTCGCAGAGGTCGAGCATGCGCTTCATCACCGGCCGCAGCTCCTGCCGCGCCCAGGCGAGGAACTCTTCCAGGCTTTTACCCTGCTTGCGGAAGCCCCATTGGAACTGGAACAGCGAACGCTCATTGATGAACGGCACCACCGCTTTCGGCGCGGCCTCGATCACCCGGCTGCCCCAGAAGGGCGGTGTGGGGATGGTCTCATCCGCGTTCAGTTTGCGGCGGCGCTTCTGCACCTCGGCCACGTCCACCGGGGCGAAGGCTTTTGCATCCGCCTGGCCCAGCGTGCGCTTGGTGTTGCGCGCCTTGCCCTGGCGCTTGGACTGGATGGCGGCGAGGTAGGCGTCGAACCCGTTAGTGGCCACCTTGTCCATCAAGTGCAAGCCGTCGAACGCATCCCGCGCATAGGCCACGCGTCCGCTGGCATAGGCCCCGACGCATTCGTCCTCGACATAGTTGCGGGTGAGCGCGGCGCCGCCCAGCACCACCGGAATATCCAGCCCCTGGCGGGACATTTCTTCCAGATTTTCGCGCATGATGACGGTGGATTTCACCAGCAGGCCGGACATGCCGATGGCATGCGCCTTATGCTCCTTGGCCGCCGCCAGCATGTCCGCCAGCGGCACCTTGATACCCAGGTTGATGACCTTGTAGCCGTTATTGGTGAGGATGATGTCGACGAGGTTCTTGCCGATATCGTGCACGTCGCCCTTCACGGTGGCGAGCACCATGATGCCACGCTCCTCACCGGCCACGCGCTCCATCAGCGGCTCCAGATGCGCCACGGCGGCCTTCATCGTCTCCGCCGATTGCAGCACGAAGGGCAGCTGCATCTTGCCGGAGCCGAACAGCTCACCCACCACCTTCATGCCGTCCAGCAGGATGTTGTTGATGATGTCCAGCGGGCGGTGGATTTTCAGCGCCTCGTCCAACTCGTCGGCCAAGCCCTTGCGGTCGCCAGCCACGATGCGGTCTTTTAGCCGTTCCTCTACCGTCTCGGCGCGCTTCTTTTTGGTCGCATCCGCGGCTTTGCGGTCGGCGAAGATTTCCAGAAGCTTTTGCAGCGGGTCGTAGCCCTCTTCGCGGCGGTCGAAGATCAGATCCTCGCACACTTTCACTTCCGCAGGGTCGATGAGATGCAGCGGGCGGATCTTCGAGACATGCACGATAGCGCCGGTCATGCCAGCCTTCACCGCATGGTCCAGGAACACCGAGTTCAGCACCGCCCGCGCGGCGGGGTTGAGGCCGAAGGAGATGTTGGAGAGGCCGAGGATGATCTGGATATCCGGGAACTCATCCCGGATCATCCTGATCCCTTCCAGTGTCCACTGGCCGAGCTTGCGGTCGTCCTCATTGCCGGTGGCGATGGTGAAGGTCAGCGGGTCGATCAGCAAATCAGATTGCGGCAGGCCGTATTTGTTGCAGGCAAACTCCACCAGGCGGCGGGCGATGCGCAGCTTGTCAGCCGGCTCTTTTGCCATGCCGACTTCGTCAATGGTGAGAGCGATGACCGCGGCGCCGAATTTCTTCGCCAGGATCAGGCGCTCCGTGGCGTGGCCCTCGCCATCCTCGAAATTGATGGAGTTGATGATCGGCTTGCCGCCATGCAGCTTCAACGCCGATTCGATGACCGGCGTTTCGGTGGAATCGATCACCAGCGGCGCGTTCACCGAGGAGGTGAAGCGGGTGATGACCTCGTTCATCTCCATGGTCTCGTTACGGCCGACGAAGGCGGTGCATATGTCAAGCGCGTTCGAGGCTTCCGCTACCTGCTCGCGGCCCATGGCCACGCAGCCATCCCAATCGCCGGCCTCCTGCAGCTCACGCCATTTTTTCGAGCCATTGGCGTTGCAGCGTTCGCCGATGGAGAAATAGCTGTTCTCCTGGCGCAGCGGCACCGCGCCGTACAGGCTGGCAACCGATGGCACCCAGTGGAACTTGCGCGCCACCGGGGCGGGGCGGGGGTTGCCCAGTTTCTTCAGCATCGCGTCCAGCGCCTGGATATGCGGGATGGAGGTGCCGCAGCAGCCGCCAATGAGGTTCACCCCATCCTCAACCACGAAGCGCTCCACCCAGCTTGCCATTTCGGCGCCGGCCAGCGGGTAATGGGTCTTGCCGTCCACCAGCTCGGGCAGCCCGGCATTGGGCTGGACCGAGATTTTCCCGGGCCAGTTCTGGCTGAGCCAGCGCACATGCTCGGCCATTTCCTGCGGGCCGGTGGCGCAGTTCAGGCCCATTAGCGGCACGTCCAGCGCATTGATCACGGCGGCGGCGGCGGCGATGTCCGGCCCGACCAGCAACGTGCCGGTGGTCTCCACCGTGACCTGCACGAAAATGGGCACGTCGCTATTTGCCAAGGCGCGGGCGCGTTTGGCGCCGTTCACGGCGGCCTTGATCTGCAGCGTGTCCTGGCAGGTTTCGATGAGGATGGCGTCCACGCCTCCGGCGATCAGCCCCTGAGACTGCACGAACAGCCCGTCTTCCAGCGGGTCGTAGGCGATGTTGCCCAGGCTCGGTAGCTTGGTGCCCGGCCCGATGCTGCCCACCACGTAGCGGGTGCGGCCATCGGCGAAGCTCTCGGCTGCCTCGCGCGCCAGCTCACCGGCGATTTTGTTGATCTCAAAGGCGCGGTCCTGCAGGTCGAACTCACCCAGCGTAACCGGTGAGCCGCCAAAGCTGTTGGTCTGCACCATGTCGGACCCGGCCTCGTAATAGCCGCGATGGATTTCGCGAACGAGGTCCGGCCGGGACAGGTTTAGCACTTCCGTGCAATTTTCCTTGTCCCAGAAGTCTTTTTCTGTATCCAGGATAAGCGCCTGCACGCGCGAGCCCATGCCGCCGTCGCAGAGCAGAACATTATTGGAGAGAGCGTCGAGAAGATGTGGTTTGGCCATCCCTGTCAGATACACTGCGCCGTTCCCATGTCCAGATAATGAATCGAGATACCCGTATACCCGTGATGCTTGGGCAACAGCCTGGGGCCGGTGATGCTGTGCTGGTGGAGCAGGGGTTTGCCCAGCCCGCATGTGGCTATGCCGTAAGTTTCAGCGCCGGGGAGCTGGGCCATGCCCTGAACTGCGCCTGCTGCACGCGGCAAAGCCCGGCGGCGGATGCGCTGAGCCGCGCCTTCCGCGCCCGTGCCATGGGGACGGCTCCGTATTTCACCCGAATCGCCGTGCTTGCCTCCCCGGCGGGCGAGGCGCAAATCCGCTATGCCCTGGCGACGGATGTGATCGCCAATGCCCGCTACCGTCTGGTGGAGCCGGGCTAGGCCGCGCGCAGCGGGTGGAAGAGCTGGTCGTAGCGGTCGGGGAAGGTACGGAAGCCAGCATGTGCGTAAAAGGCGCGGGCGGATTCGGCCGGGGCCTCGGCAATGACGGCAAGGGCATCGCTATTGGCGGCGCGCAGCCGGGCCAGGGCATCCTGCAACAAGGCGCGGCCATGGCCCTTGCCGCGATGGCGTTTGTCCACGGCTAGGCGGGTGAGATAAGCGGCGGAGATGGCTGGGTAGCGCGAGACCTTGCGCGTGGCGCCGCCGAGTAAGTCCGGCAGCAGCACGGTGGCGGTGGAAAGCGTATAGAAACCGCCGATTTTTTCATCAGGCAGTACCAGCACGAACACGGCGGCCAGCTTCTTGGCTGTGTCTCGCCCCGCCTGGCCACGGAAATATTTGTCCAGCGCCGGTACGCCAGCGCGGAACGCGGCGCGTTCATGCGCCGGGGCTAGGGGCTCAATCCTCACGCGGCGCCACCGGCTTGCGCAGGGAGACCAGCGCCTCGACGAAGGCGCGGCCATCCTGGACCGAGAGGGTGAGGCGCTGATGCTCATCAATGGCGCGGGACGCGGCCTCCTGCACCGAGGCCAGCACGAAATCCGTGACTGAACGGCCTTGCAGCGCCGCGGCGTGCTCAATGAGCGCCTTCTGCGCTGCGGTTATGCGCGCTTCCAGGCGCTCGGCCCGTGTGCGCGTGGATGCCGGTTTTGTTGCGGAATCCGCCATAACTACCTCCAATTGTAGGCAATCTAAAGCTGCGGCCTTAAGGTGGCAATGTCGTTAAGGTAATGGCGCTTAAGGAATTGCCGTATTGCCGCGATCGATCAGCATATGGAACCAGCTCTTCGGCCGCTCTGCGAGTTTGGGGGCTGGTTCTGCTTTGGCGGCGAGCGCCATGGCTAGTTTCGTTATCCGATATGCGGCCTCCGGATTACGCTTGAAACATGCCCGGATGATGGCCTCCGCCTCAAGGTCGACAGGAATCTGCTCACCGCCCGTCGCGCGGTCGATGAAGGAAAGAATGGCCATGTGCTCTTCGTGTGTCACGACCTCTTTAAGCGGCAAAACACCCCGCCCGCGCAATCGGGATTCGACCGTATAACTACGATTTCATCCAGAATATCGGCGGCGAATGGATTGATAAATAAAGAGTAGATTACCGTCGCGATAAAAATCACCGATTTGTGACATGCCGATGGCCCCGAGCACTGCGCGCGAGGCGAAATTCTCATCCCGCGCCACCGCCACCACATGGTCCAGCCCGGCGACCTCATGTGCGTAATTCAGCGCGGCGCTGGTTGCCTCGCTCGCCAGCCCGGCGCCCCGCGCTTCCGGCATGAAGGCGAAGCGCAGTGCCACGCCCCGGCCGTCTGGCCGGTGCATGAGGGCTGTCATGCCCAGAAACTTGCCCCGGTGGCCCCGTACGCTCCACATGCCGAAGCCAAAGCGGCCCCAGTCCTGAATGTCGTGGGCCAACTCCTCGGCGACCTGCACCGGCCCGCGCACGCCGCCAAGCATAAAGGCGTAGGCCCGCGGGTCTCCTTTCAGGCGGATCAGGTCGGGCAGATCCCAATACCCGACCGGTGTCATCCGCAGCCGCGCCGTGGTTATCACCCAGGCCGACGACACGCTCATCCCCGGCCTCCTTTGATGTGGGGATTACCGGGTCAGCGGACGGTATTTGATGCGGTGCGGCTCGGTCGCATCCTGGCCCAGGCGGCGGCGCTTATCTTCCTCATAAGCCTGGAAGTTGCCTTCGAACCATTCGACATGGCTGTTGCCCTCGAAGGCCAGGATATGCGTCGCCAGACGGTCCAGGAACCAGCGGTCATGCGAGATGATCACGGCGCAGCCGGGGAACTCCATCAGCGCCTCTTCCAGCGCCCGCAGCGTGTCCACGTCGAGGTCGTTGGTTGGTTCGTCGAGCAGGATGACGTTGGCTTCGGTCTTCAGCATTTTGGCCAGATGCACGCGGTTGCGCTCACCGCCGGAAAGAATGCCGACCTTCTTCTGTTGGTCCGAGCCCTTGAAGTTGAAGGCGCCGACATAAGCCCGCGAGGCCACGGTGCGCTTGCCGAGATGGATGACATCCGTGCCGCCGGAGATTTCCTCCCAGACGTTCTTGTCCGGGTCCAGCGAGTCGCGCGACTGGTCGACATAGCCGAGCTTCACCGTCTCGCCGATTTTCAGCGTGCCGGAATCAGGCTTGTCGAGGCCGGTGATCATTTTGAACAGCGTGGTCTTGCCGGCGCCGTTGGGGCCGATGACGCCGACAATGCCGCCCGGCGGGAGCTTGAAGTTCAGCCCGTCTATCAGCTCGCGCTCGGCGAAGCCCTTGTGCAGGTCGATGGCCTCGATAACCGTGCCGCCCAGACGCGGGCCGGGCGGAATGACGATTTCGGCCACGCCGGTCGCCAACTCCTGGGATTGCTGCAGCATTTCCTCGTAACGCTGGATACGCGCGCGGGATTTCGTCTGCCGGGCTTTGGGGGAGGAGGCGATCCAATCCTGCTCCTCGGCCAGAGCGCGCTGGCGGGAGGATTCTTCCTTCTCTTCCTGCGCCAGGCGCTTGCGCTTCTGCTCCAGCCAGGCGGAGTAGTTGCCCTCATACGGGTAGCCGCGGCCACGCTCGATTTCGAGAATCCAGTTGGTCACGTTGTCCAGGAAGTAGCGGTCATGGGTGATGAGGATGACGGTGCCGGTATAGTCTTTCAGCGTGCGCTCCAGCCAGGAGACGGATTCCGCGTCCAGATGGTTGGTCGGTTCGTCGAGCAGCAGCATGTCCGGCTTTTCCAGCAGCAGGCGGCAGAGCGCCACGCGGCGGCGCTCGCCGCCCGAGAGCGGGCCGACAGCCGCATCCGGCGGCGGGCAGCGCAGCGCGTCGAGCGCAATCTCGATGCGCCGGTCGAGGTCCCAGCCATCCTCGGCGTCGATCTTCTCTTGCAGGGTCGCCTGCTCGGCCAGCAGGGCATCCATCTTCTCCTCGTCCATCGGCTCGGCGAATTCTTCCGAGATGGCGTTGAAGCGGACCAGTGCGCCGCGCAGTTCGGCGAACGCCTCGGCCACGTTCTCGCCGACGGTCTTGGTGGGGTCCAGATGCGGTTCCTGCGCCAGGTAGCCGATGCGCGCGCCCTCCGCCGCCCAGGCCTCGCCACCGAATTCCTTGTCGATGCCCGCCATGATCTTCAGCAGCGTGGATTTACCGGCGCCGTTCACGCCCAGCACGCCAATCTTCACGCCCGGGAGGAAGGAGAGGGTGATGCCCTTGAACACCTCGCGCCCGCCCGGATAGGCCTTGGTTAGGTCCTTCATGACATAAACATACTGATAACTGGCCATGGCGCGCGTCCTTCAAACTCGGTTGCCCAGGGTATAATTGCGGCGGGGAGGCGCCGCAACCTGCCTGCCCCACGGCTTCCGCCAGGGCGCGCGCGCGGGGGAGGGTTTCGTGAAATGTTCGCCCGCATGGGTGGAATTACGGCCGGTAGCGGCCTACATGAGAACAATTATCAAAGTTGCGATTGGATTGGATGATATGAAGGAATTGGCGTCAGCGCCCACGCCATGCCCGCCGCACTGCCAAGATGCGGTAGAGATAGCTGTCAGCAGGTTGCGCCGGGATATTGAGCGCTTCAAGCCCGACCGCCCGGCTGTCATCTATGCCCTCATCGGGGAGACGCATAAGGCGATCATGGAGGATTGGCGCGAGTCTGGGGACTTGGCCGAGCATATGGAATGTCTGTTGGAGGAGATGACCGCGCTGATGCGCCGGCTCCATGCCGCCGCGGTATCGGGTTATCCGGCGAATGGCGGCGGGATGGCCGACAGAGTCAGGTTGGAGATACAGGCGGATGTAGCGCTAGAAGAGGTGCGGCGGATTGAACTGGAGTTGCAAGCGCTGCGCCCGCATCCGCTGGATGCCTGAGGTTTTTGGTGCGCCGGGCAGGAATCGAACCCGCAACCAAACCGTTATGAGCGGTCCGCTCTAACCGTTGAGCTACCGGCGCTTGCCCGCAGCGGGCTGGCGCAACATAGCCGCCGTGCGCGCGTTGGCAAGATGCCGTGCGGCGGGCTATATGCGCGTGAGTTTCAATAGGGAGTTTTGGCAATGGACGTAAGCAAGCTTTCGCCTGGGAAAGACGTGCCCCACGATATTAACGTGGTGGTGGAAATCCCGGCTGGTTCGGGCGTGAAGTACGAAATCGACAAGGAGAGCGGCGCTCTCATCGTCGACCGCGTGGTTTTCACCCCGATGACCTACCCCGCCGCTTATGGCTTCATCCCCGGCACCCTGGCCGATGACGGCGATCCGGCCGATGCCCTGGTGTTGCTGCCCGTTGCCGTGGTGCCGGGCGCGGTAATCCGCTGCCGCCCTATCGGCATGCTGCAGATGGAAGATGAATCCGGCCAGGACGAGAAGATCGTCTGCGTGCCGCATGACAAGGTGCACCCGCAATTCACCGGCGTCACCGAGGTCGCGCAGCTGCCTGCCATCACCCTGGATGTCATCAAGCACTTCTTCGAGCACTACAAAGACCTCGAGAAGGGCAAATGGGTAAAGGTCACCGGCTGGGCCGACCGCGCCGCCGCAGAGGCCGCTATCTCTGAAAGCCTTGCCCGCGCCGCCAAGTAAGGCCGGACGGAGGCTGAGCCAATAAAAAGGGGCCCTTTCGGGCCCCTTTTTCCGTTCTGGAGGTGTTGGCCTCAGACGAACTTGGTCCGGCGCACCGTAAGGCGCACGCCGATATTGATGGCAAGCACCACGAGCATGACGAGGAACGCGGCGGCGAAGGCCAGCGCATGAGATTGCGCGTCAGGCTGATCGATGAAGGTCCAGATCACGTAAGTAAGGTAGCCGACCGGCGAGTGGGTGAAGCGGCCATCCCATGTATAGTTGGACCACCCGGCGGTGTAGATCAGCGGCGCGGTCTCGCCCACCGAGATGGCCAGTGCCAGCAATGCGCCGGTGATAACGCCGGAGGCGGCGGCGGGCAGCACCACCTTGAACACCACGGTCGGGTCCGTGGCGCCAAGGGCGTAGGCGGCCTCGCGCATGGTATTGGGCACTTGTTCCAGCGCCAGTTCAGTGATGCGCGCCAGATAGGGGACGATGAGGATGGCAATGGTGATGGCTGCCGCCGCCAGGGAGAAGCCCCAGCCGAACGAGATGATGAAGATGATGTAGGAGAAATAACCGAGCACGATGGAGGGGGTGCCGGTCAGCACGTCCGAGAGGAAACGGATGGTGGAACCGGTCTTGTTCTTGCCGTACTCGGAGAGATGAATGCCGGCGCCGATACCGATGGGTACGGCGATGAGCATGGCGAAGATGGTGATGAGTGCCGTGCCTTCGATGGCATTACGCAGGCCGCTCGATGCGCCGGTGGTGTCGGTGGTGAACAGCTTCACCGAGAAGGCCGAGAGCCCGTTAACGGCTATGACCCAAACGATGTCCAGAAGCGGGAAAATGACCAGCAGCAGTGCCAGCCCACAGGCCACCCAGCCGAGATTGCTGTAAATGACGCGCTTCATCTCCAGCGCGGAGCGGAAGGGTTTAGGACTGACGCTTGCGGACATTGAGCGCTCCTGAGGCAAGGAGTTTGGCGCCGGCGTTCACCGCCAGCGTGATGAGGAACAGAACCAGAGCGACCTCGGAGAGGGCGCGCACGGACATGTTGGTGGGGTCGGCCTCGGCGCTGTCCAGCTGGCCGGCAACGAAGGAGGCGATGGTGGAGATGGGCGAAAACAGTGAGGTCGGCAGGATGTTGCCGCCGCCGCCGGAGACCATCAGCACGGCCATGGTTTCACCTAGCGCGCGGCCTAGCGCCAGCACGATGCCGCCGATAAGCGTCGCGCGGACCATTGGCATCATTGCTTTGGACACGACCTCGAAATGCGTGGCGCCGAGGGCGAAGGCGGATTCGCGGTTCTCCTTGGGCACTTGCAGCAGCGCATCGAGCAGGGTGGAAGCGATGATCGGCGTGATCATCAGCGCTAGCACGATGCTGGCGGCCAGCAGGCCGTAGCCGTTGCCGGTGGGGCTCAGATGATGGCCAATGAAGGGAACGAGCACGGCGATGCCCCAGAGGCCGAACACGACCGAGGGTACCACGGCAATGAGCTCGACGAGCATTGAGAGCACGGGCCGGATTTTCGCGGGCACGGCCTCGGAAAGGAAGATCGCGGCGCCGACGGAGAGCGGGACGGCAATGAGGATGGCCAAGCCGGAGGAGACCAGCGTACCGACGATGAAGACCAGGATACCGTATTCCGCGCCGCTGGGCACGGAAACCCCATGCACAGTCACGGGGTCGTCATACATGTCGCCCAGATTCCAGGTCACATCGGTGAGAAAGTGCAGGCCGTTGAACATTATGGCCTGGCCCGAGTAGATCATCAGAAACAAAACGACCGCGCAGAGCGCGGCGGGGATGAGCAGGCTCAGCGCGAATACCGAAAGACGAAACGGTCTGATTTTCATGGTCCACCGTACGTTGAAAGATGACCCCCTTCCGGCGGAAGTCCGGAAGGGGGGAAGCAGGATAGCGACTTACTGGATTTTGGCGATCTGCGCCTGGGAGAGCGCAACCACGGCCGCCGGCAGCGGCAGGAAGTGCACTTTAGCCATGAAGCTCGGGGCGTTACCTTCGGTAATGGCCCAGCTCAGGAAGGCGCGAATAGCCTCGGCGACGGCGGAAGCCGGCTGGGTGCTGTTCACCACGGCATATTCGTAGTTCACGATCGGGTAAGCGTTAGGGGCATCGGTGAAGATCATGCTGATGCGCTCATCGGCCGGGGTCGAGTTGGCGACGCTTTCAGCGGCGGCGCTGATGGAGTCCTTCGTTGGCAGCACGTAGTTGCCAGCCTTGTTCAGCAGCGCGGCGGTGCCCAGGCCTGCGGAGGCAACCTTATCGGCGTAGGAGATGCCGATATAGGCGACCGAGTACTGGTTGGCGGCGGCGGCGGCCAGCATGCCGGAGTTGCCCTTGGCGCCGATCTCACCGGAGATCGCGGGCCAGGACACTGCGGTGCCATATTTCAGCGTGCTCGCCCAGCCGGAATCGGAGGCCGAGAGGTACTGGGTGAAGATGAAGGTGTCGCCCGAGCCATCCAGACGATGGATGGGGACGATGACATGGTTCGGCAGCGCCACGCCCGGGTTCGCCGCGGCAATGGCCGGGTCGTTCCACTGGGTGATCTTGCCTTCATAAATGCCGGCCAGGATCGGGCCGGAGAGCTTGAGGTTGGTCACGCCCGGCAGGTTATAGTTCACCTCCTGGCTGGAAATGGCGAGCGGGATGCTCAGGATGGTCGGGTTCTTGGCTTCCAGGGAGTCAGACACATAAGCGTCGGAGGCGCCGATATTGATCAGCCCCTTGATCGCCTGCGCGATGCCCGCACCCGAGCCGGTGGAGGTGGTGGTGATATCCGCGCCGGGGTGGTCGGCGGAATAGGCGGCAACCCAGTCGTTGAACAGCGGGTAGAGCAGGCTGGAGCCGCTTTCGATCAACGGCACGTCGACAGTCTGCGCCTTCGCGGTCCCGGTAACGCCAGCCAGGCTGGCGATTGCCAGCGCCGCAACGCCGGTGCGGCGGAGCTTGTTAAGAATGTTCACGTTCGCGTTCCTTAATGTTGAGTCCCTGAGTGGAATCCCTGTTCGGACAGCGGGGGTAAGCCCGCGTGCCATGGCAATAATTGAACCATGTGACAATAGCGACGGGGGTTGGATTGCAGTTCCATGACATTTCTGCCGCCTCTTAACATTGCCGATGGCGCGGGTAGGCAATAATGACGTCAACCATGAATGAGCCTTTGCCGCGAAAATTATCGCACGGCGCTTTGTTCGCCGGGTTCTTCCAAGCGGGCATTTTGGGCTTCGGCGGCGTGCTGCCCGTCGCCCGGCGGATGATCGTGGATGAGAAGCGCTGGCTGACCCAGGCGCAGTTCAACGATCTGTTCGCGCTGTGCCAGTCGCTGCCCGGCGCCAATATTGTGAACTTTGCCTTTGCCTTTGGAGCTCGTAATCAAGGCGTTACGGGGGCGGGGGCGGCGGTGCTCGGGCTACTCATGGCCCCCGTGGTCATCGTTATGGGGCTGACCGGACTTTACGGACGCTTCGGGGGCCTTGTGCCGGTGCGCCATGCGCTGGCTGGACTAGCGGCTGCGGCGGCGGGCCTCATGCTGGGCGCGGGGGTGAAGATTTCCGGGCCTATTCTCTCCATTCCCCGCAATATTTTTGTCGCCGGGGCGGTCTTCGCGCTGGTGTTTCTCTGCCGTTTGCCTCTGTTGCTGACCATGGCGCTGGTGTTGCCGGTATCGCTTATCCTGGGCTGGTGGGCGGAACCGTGACTCTGCTGATGCAATTAGCGCTACTCTTCGGGCATCTTTCGATTCTGGCCGTGGGCGGGGCGAGCAGTACGGTGCCGGAAATCTCGCGCCAAGTGGTGAGCATGCGCCACTGGCTCACCGCCACCCAATTCGCTCAGCTTTACGCCATCTCCAACGCCGCGCCGGGGCCGAATATGATGATCGCCACCGTTATCGGCGCACATGTGGCTGGGGTGGAGGGCGGTGTGGTGGCCACGCTGGCGATGATTTTACCCGCTGGGGTTCTGGCGGTGCTCGTCTCTCACGTGTGGGAGCGCTACCGTGAGGCGCGCTGGCGGCGGATCGTTCATGCGGCATTGCTGCCGATCACCGCGGGGCTGGTGGTGGCCGCGGCCTGCGTGCTGCTCCGCCAATCGGATACGGGGTGGCTGACATTCGCGGTGTCGCTGCTCTGCGCCGGGCTGAGCTGGCGCACCAAGGTCCACCCGCTCTGGCTGCTGGGCGGTGGCGCGGCTTTGGGGCTACTACTCCTTTAGCGCGCGCACATGCTCGGCAAAGAACGCCAGGCTGCGCAGTTCCGCCAGTTCCCAGTCCTTGGCGCTGTAGCTCGCCCGCGCTTCGCAGCCAAAGCCGTGCTGGGCGCCGGGATATACGAATACGTCCAGCCCCGGCTGCGCGGCACGGATGGCCTCCACATCGCTCAGCGGAATGCCCTTGTCATGTTCGCCGAAATGCATCTGTACCGGGCAGTTGGGCACGTTGTCCTTCTGCGCCGCGATGCCTGCGCCGTACCAGCACGAGGCCGCCCAGAAGCTCGTGGTTTTGGTCGCGGCCAGCCAGGCGAGCGTGCCGCCCCAGCAATAGCCAATAATGCCCACTGGCTTGCCGTTGAACGCCGCCGCCGTGGCTTCCAGGTCCAGTAGCGTCTGCGCCTCGGGGATTTTTGCCCGGAGCGCCACGCCGCGCTGCACATCCGCCGGCTCGTAGCCCAACTCCACACGGGGCTCAGCGCGGTCGAACAAAGCCGGGCACAGCACCCGGTAGCCGTATCCGGCCAGACGTTCCGAGACGGCACGCATATGCTCGTTTACGCCGAAGATCTCTTGCACCACCACCAAGCCGCGCGGGGCGTTTACATTGCCGGCCTCGAAGACATTGAATTTATGGCCGTCGGCGGCGGTCAGTTGCATCATTGGCATTGTCCCACAGGATAAAATTTTTAACGCTGGGCGTAGACCGCGAAGTCCCGCGCCAGCACCTCATAGATGTCCCGCTTGAACGCAACCGCAAGCCCCGGCAGCTCGGCCAGGGGCACCCATTTCCAATCCTCGAACTCGGGATGCGGGTCGGCGTCCAGCCGGATGTCCTCATCCCCGCCCAGGAATTTCAGCGCGAACCATTTCTGCCGCTGGCCCCGGTACTTGCCGCCCCAGGCCACGCCCAGCAACTCCGGCGGCAGGTCGTATTCCAGCCAACCCGGAAGCTCGCCCAGAATCTTGGCCTTGCCGGTGCCGATTTCTTCTTCCATCTCCCGGAAGACGGCGACATGCGGGTCTTCGCCCTTGTCGATCCCGCCTTGCGGCAGCTGCCACGCGCCGGGGAAGCCTTTGCGCTTGCCCACGAACACGCGGCCATCCGGCCCGAACAGCACGGCGCCCACAT
>Ga0255356_1001637_pt1 | contig 13917 bp, 12 predicted proteins | sample HBST100metaG_FD_189944 | JGI IMG/M metagenome (GOLD analysis project Ga0255356, IMG submission 189944) | Peat soil microbial communities from Stordalen Mire, Sweden - H.B.S.T100 | ecosystem: Environmental > Terrestrial > Soil > Wetlands > Peat | place: Sweden: Norrbotten County, Stordalen Mire... | reverse complement strand
CAATCGTTATCGCAAACTTCTGGTCAGCTTCGAGAAATCGGAGGCCAGCTACTTCGCCTTGCTTTCCTTAGCCGCAGCCCTGATTTGCTGGAGACAGACCATATCTATTTACGGATAAGTTCTTAATATGCCGGGGGCAGGGAGGGGTCGCGGAAGACGGACTTGGAGCGGCTGATATCGCCCACGGAGCCAAAGTTAGCCAGGGTAAAGCTGTAGAGGTACTGCGTCTCGTCGCGGACCGATCCGAGCTGCAAGCGCCGGTAGCCGAAGCTGAGGCCGCAGCAGTTCCAGTTGTAGGTTGCCTGGGCTCCGGCATATTGCAGTTGGCCGAGCACGAAGTCATAGCCGCCGTTGGCCGCAAAGTTGAAGCCGGTGCCGCTGGGCTTGCCAATGGAGAAGAATGGCTGCAACTGCTGGCTCTGGATGGTGGAGGCGGAGCTGCCGTTCTCATCGACGGCGTTGAGCAGGGCGTGGCCCAGGCCCACGGTGGTGCGGCCCCAACTGTAGCCGGCAAAGATGTTGTCCGCGTCCAGCCGCCCGCCCTTGGGGTCGTAGTCCAAATCCCATTCGACGCGGAGATTGTCAATGGCCTCGAAGCGCAGGCGCGAGGTGACAGGAGAAACATTGCGCGGCGAAGTGAGGAAGGCGATGCCGGTCAGGTCCAGAGTGGCATCGAAAACATTGCGCCGGCCGGGGATGAGCGCGCCGCGGAAGTCAGGGGCAATGAAGAGCTTTTGCGCAATCTGCCAACTGGCCCACTCGCGCGGCTTGGCAGGGCAGCCGCCGGAGGGCAGTACGTCCTCGGGGGCGCAGGTCTGTTCGCCGGTGGGGCGCAGGTAAAAGCGCTGCGTGAGCGAGAAGCCGACTTCGTTGGTGTCGGTGGCGATGTCTGTGGTGTCAAACAGCAGCACGTTGCGGGCCTGCTCGCCAATGCCGCGCACATACCGGTAGGTGAACTCGGGTTCAATCACATGGCGCAGTTCCATGTTCCCACGGGCCAGCGTAAAGTCGCGTTCGATGGCCGGCGGCTGGATGTCCACGGAGGCCTCTACATCTGTGCGGTTGAGCGGATCGTGGCTGACGGCAGGGATGCCGCCCCGGGCGCCTGTGAGGTCGGGGTTCTGGCTGATGGTGTAGGAGGTGGCGCGTACCGCGGCCTCGGGAACCACATTCCAGCCGCCTGCCGAGAATGGTACGGAAAGGTGCGGATAGAAGTCGAAGCGGCCCACGTTGCGGGGGTGGAAGCCGGGCTCCGAGCGGTCTAGGTAGCTGAGCGAAGATGCCAGCCCCCAGTAAACCGGCGAGGCTTGCAGCGGCCGGTCCAGCACGTCGTAGCGCAGGCTGGGCAGGTGGAGAATCTTGGCCTCGTCGCCGTTGCTGGTGCTGGCAAAAGTCTGGAAGCGGTCCAGCGCAATGGAGGGAACAAACCCATGGTGCGCATGGGTGAGCGAGAGGTCGCTGGCCACCTCGGAGCTGACCGCCTGCGAATAGTTGTCGTTGAAGACCAGGCGGTAGACGTAGTTGGAAAGATATTCGACGTTGCCGGCGATGCGGGTCTCGGGAGAGATGTCTTTGCGGCCCAGGGCGAGAATATCCACGCCGCCCTGGTTGACGAGTTCCATGCCGGCCGGGCCCGGCAGGTGATCGGCGGGCTGAACGGTTGCGGGAGTAGCCGTGGCGCTCACCTGCTGCTCCACGCCACGGTCCAGCAGGGCATTCCAGCGTACGATCAGATGATCGATGCCCGGTCCCTTGTAGCGGAAGTCGCCATTGGGCGCCCAGCCACGTTTGCTGTAGTAGTCGGAACCGGCCACCATATCCATGCTGCGGTTGATGACCCAGTACACCTGTTCGCCCACGATGAAGCCCTTGATCGACGAATTGCTGAGGACCGGGATCAACAGCCCGCTTTCGCGGCCGGTATCGTCCACCGGGTGGCTCAGGTAGGGCAGGTAAAAGACGGGTACGCCGAGAAATTTGAACAGGGAATTCGACGTGGAGGCGTGGCCGTTGGCGAGGGCGATGGAGCGTGAGATCAACTGCCAATCCGGCTTGGGCAGGCGGCAGTTGGTCATGGCCCCGTCCACGATCCGGTAGCTGCCTTCGCCGGTCTGCAGAAGAACCCTCCCGGAGAAGAAAAACGGCGTGGGCGTGGAGTAGACGACCGTGCGCCCCGTCCTGCGGACTCCCAGCGAGCCGTTCACGTCGTAAAAGCGCGCGGTGTGCATGCTCAGCCGCATGTCTCCGTGCGTGGCGTTGATGACCACGTCGCCCGGTCCACCGGCGACCTGCAAGTGCCCCTCGGCCTCAAGCTCCGATGTGGACTGGTGATAGATCACCTTGTCAGCACGCAGAATGTAATCGCGATAGTGAACCACCACATCGCCGGAGAGGATCCTGAGATCGCCCGCCCAGGTCTGGCGCTGCGCCTCCCACTGGATGGGCACCCCGGCCACGGGCGCGGGTTCCGGTTGGGCAAGAGGCAGAACTTCCTGGCTGGGGTCGTCGGGAAGCGCAGGGGCGAGCGGTGCAACCGTGCTGTCTGCGGCGGGTCCGTCTGCGTTTCCGGTACTTTTCAGGTCCGGGGGTAACGCATTGGTCAACGTCTGCCCCGCAAGTTGCAGGTGACAGAGAGACAGCAGCGTGATAAACACTAAATTACGAGGATGCATCCCAGGACCAAGACCAGTGCAAGGCTCAGCATAGCAAAAGCCAGCCACTTTGGATCGGACGCACGCCCCGCAGCTCTGGCAGCAGGTGAAATTTCGGGTTGTCATGCCGTGCACGGGTCTCACGATCCGGGCCACACCTGCATTTTCTCGCGAAACCTCCTTTCTCTCTTGAAAACAACGTCCGTCAGGCCCCGATTGCCAAGGGTTTTGCGGACCGGAACAGCGGGGCAAGTCATGCAGGCAGCGGTATTGCAGACAGGCTTGGGCGCCGCATCGGAAGGGACTTTGGAGCTTTGAGCACATCAGCCAGCCAGGCCAAACTTGCACCCTCATGGAAGCAGGAAGTGAACCAGCGCCTTGCCGCGCACAAGAGTCGCAAAGACTCTGCCGTGGCTGGGCCTGCGGCGCCGCAGGAGTCTCTGCACGTTGCGGGCAGCCGGGCCGCGCAGGCGGCTGCGCGCGTGGCCGCGCGCTATGCCCAGGCGCCCAGCTTCAGCGAAATGCTGGCCGAGGAGGCCCGCGCCGCCGTGCGCGCCGCCGAGGCTGCGTCCAGGGCGGCGCTCAATGCACAGGCCGCCGCTGAATCCGTGCTGGCCGGGCTGGAGGCCGCGTCTGAAGCCGAGCCTGCGTGGGAGCCGGAGGTCAAGCCCGCCGTGCTTTTTGTGCGCCCAACCGCTGAGGAACAATCGTTTGGCATCCGCTGGGAGCCGGATATGCCGGTGCGACCGACGGAGCCCACGGCTACCCGCGCGTCGCGCGGAACCGACAGCCTCGAGATGCCTGCCGAGGGCTGGTGGGAGTCGTCTTCGCCGGAGGAGGACACATTGGGGGCCGAGACGATTGAAGCTGTCGAGCCTGCCCAGCCGATCCATGCCAACCTGATCGAGTTTCCGCGCGAGATTGTGGCCACGCGCAAGGTGCGTCCCCGGCTGGCCGAAGGGGTTTATGGCGCGGCAGATGAGCCCAAGAGGCAGTTGAGCATCTTTGAAGTGGACCCTGGGAGCATTTCGGTCGAGCCCGCGGCAGAAGCAGCGGCAGAGCCGGCCGAGTCCGCGGGTTCAGGCCCTGAGTGGTCGGGCATCGAGCTGGGTGCTCAGTCCCTTGAGGAGATGGAGCTTCCGGCCGACCCGGCCACGGCCGCTCCAGCCTTGCAACTGGCGCCGATCGGCCTGCGGCTGATGGCGACCGTGGTGGATGGCGCGCTCACCACAGGAGCTTTCCTGGCGGCGGCGCTGATGGCAGTCTCCAACGTAAAAAGTCTGCCCAGCCTCAAGATGATTGAACTGGGCGCGGCGGCGGCGCTCTTCCTCACCGGCATCCTCTATCAGGCGCTGTTCTACACGCTGGCCGAGGCAACGCCGGGCATGAAGTACGCTCGCATCTCCCTCTGCACCTTCGACGACGAAAAGCCTACCCGAGCGCAGATGCGCAGCCGGCTGGGCGCGCTGCTTCTCTCCGTGGCGCCCATAGGGCTGGGCGTGGCCTGGGCCATCTTTGACGAGGACCACCTGAGCTGGCACGACCGGCTGTCGCGGACATATCTGCGGAGGTGCTAAAAAGCGCGTAAAAGCAGGTGAGGCGCCTCGTGCCGCCGATGCTTTTCGATTTTCAAAAAGTCGCCGATTCCAAGCAGTCAGAGTTCGCATATACTTGTGTATATGCCAACCGGACGGAGGGGCGCGATGCAGCGTACAGCCAAGATATTCATGAACAATCGGAGTCAGGCGGTTCGGCTGCCGAAGGAATTCCAGTTCTCAACCTCTGAGGTCTTCATTCGGAGGCGGGGAGACGAGGTGATTCTCTCCGCGCGGCCCGAGGACTGGTCCGCTTATCTGGCGTCGCCCGCGGCCTCGGAGGAGTTCATGGAAGGGGTTGAAAATCTACCCGTGCAGGAGCGCTCGCTCTGATGCCTGCGTACATGCTCGATACTGACATATCGTCCTACATCATGAAGCGTTCCAATGACGCCGTCCTGCGAAAGCTCCAGACCGTTTCTGTCAGCGATGTCTGCATCTCCGCGATCACCAGGTCTGAACTCTTGTATGGGGTTGAGATTTCGCCGCGGCAGCAGAAGGATCAGGCGGCGCTGGACGTGTTTCTGCGGCATGTGGAAGTCCTGGACTATCCTGCCGAGGCGGCTCTGGATTATGGCCGTATTCGCGCCGATCTAAAGTTGCGCGGAACCATGATTGGCGCGAACGACCTGCTGATCGCGGCTCATGCCCGCTGTTTTGGACTGACGCTGGTTACCAACAACACGCGGGAATTCAGGCGCGTCCAGGGCCTCAGAATCGAAAATTGGGCTGAATCCGTCTGCTGAGGGTCGCCCTCCAAAGGATTCAGGCTTTCTTACCACGCCAGCGCCCGCAGCGCGCTTACTCCCGCGCCGATGAGTGCGGTTTCGTCGTCGGGCGGCAGAATTTCAAGCGAGTAGCTTTGCAGTGGGCTCATCTTGACCATGGACTCCAGGTGGCCGCGCAGTAGAGACAGCTCGAGGAAGCCCACGTTGTGTCCCGTGAAGTAGAAGCGGCCGGGGCCGGCGAGGTGGATGAACGAAGCCGTTCCGGCCGCCAGTGCGCGGTGCCACAGATCGACGAATTCGCGGCAGCGGTCGTCGCCCTTGCGGGCCAGGGCAAAGACTTCTTCCGGCTCGAGATCGAGGAAGCGCAGGCGCATGGCGCGATAGCCCATGATGCCCTCAAGGTGGCCCACGCCGCCGCAGCCGCAGAAGCGCTCTTTGGCATCGAGCGTAACGGTGATGTGCCCGCCCTCCCAAACGCCCTCGACGTAAGGCCAGCGGCCATAGCCGATGCCGTTGCCGATGGTCCACACGCGGGTGAGCTTGTTGAGTTGGCCGCGGGTGGCGGCCACGCCGGCGGCGATGGCGTCGGCATCGTTGGCCACATGCACCGGGGCCGCTATTCCGCGGGCGGCCAGAACCTTGGTGAGCGCCTCGGCCAGCCTCATTCCCTTGATCTGGGGCAGGTTGGGCGAGTCCTCCACCACGCCGGAGCGGATGATGCCGGGAACGGCGACCCCGATGGCGTCCACCGAGGCGGGATCGACGCTGGCCAGGCTGGCGATCTGCGAGGCCAGCAGTTCGACCAGTTCGCCGCCAGGGACGGCCGCCAGTGCATCCAGCGCGCCGGCGTCGTCGGGATAGCGCAACAGATTGCCGGTCAGCCGATGGTCCTCGAGCCTGCCGGCCACGATATGTTCGGTCATTACGACGCCGATGGCGGTGGTCATTCAAGCCCTCCTTGGGGATGGGGACGCTCTCTTACTCCGCCTGGTAACGATGTAGTCGGCCCAGGCCGTTGAAGGCCGCCACCTTGTAGCACTCCGCCAGGGTGGGGTAGTTGAAGACGGTATCGATGAAGTAGTCCACCGTGCCACCCAGGATCATGACCGCCTAGCCGATGTGGACCAGTTCGCTGGCTTCTTCGCCGATGATGTGTACGCCCAGCACCTTGCGGGTTTCGCGATGGAAGACGAGCTTGAGCCGGCCGGTGGTGTCGCCGCGAATCTGGCCGCGGGCGGTCTCGCGATAGTAGGCCATGCCCACCTCGTAGGGCACGTCCTCGTCGGTCAACTGCTCCTCGGTCTTGCCGATGAAGCTGATCTCCGGGATGGTGTAGATGCCGTAGGGATAAAAGCTGGGGTTGGATGCGGCGGCGCGGTCGTTGAAGGCGCGGGCGGCGGCGATGCGGCCCTGCTCCATTGAGACTGAGGCCAGCGAGGGAAAGCCGATCACATCGCCCACGGCGAAGATGTGCTCGACCTTGGTCTGGTAGTGCTCGTCCACAGGGATGCGGCCGCGCTTGTCGGCCTCCAGGCCGGCGGCGGCCAGGTTGAGGTCGTCGATGTTGCCCTGGCGGCCCACGGCATAGAGCAACGCGTCGCCGGAGACCTTTTTGCTGCTGTGCAGGTTGGCTACGACTGTGCCGGCAGCCGAGGGCCCGGGCGGCAGGTCTTTGTCGCCGGGTTGCGCGGAAGGCTCCTCCACGCTATCCACCTCTTCGCCCAGCCGCAGGGTCACGCGGGAGTCGCGCAGGTGATAGCTGAGGGCCTCGACGATCTCCCGGTCGGCGAATTCGAGCAGCCGGTCGCTTTTTTCAATGAGCGTGACGCGGACGCCCAGTACGGCGAACATGCAGGTGTATTCCACGCCAATGACGCCGCCGCCGACCACAATCAGCGAGTGAGGCAGTTCCGGCAGGTCGAGAATCTGGTCGCTGTTGACGATGGTGCGGCCGTTGACGGGTACAGTGGGCGAGACGGCGGGGCGGGTGCCCACGGCCACGATGATGCGATCGGCCTCCAGCGTTGCGTCGGCCTGGGGGCCCTCGATGCGCACCTGGTGGGGGTCAACGAAGCGGGCGATGCCATGCACCACGTCAATGCCGTTGCGCGAAAGCTGTGCCTCGGTCACGTCTACCTCGGTCTTGATGACCGCCTGGACGCGGAAGGACAGGTCGGCCATGGAGATTTTTTCCTTGACCCGGTAGTTCAAGCCGTAGATCGAGCGGTAGTTGTAGCCGGAGAGGTGGAGCACGGCCTCGCGCATGGTTTTGGAGGGAATGGTGCCGGTGTTGACGCAGACGCCGCCCACAACGGAGCGGGCCTCGACGACGGCCACGCGTTTTTTCATCTTGGCGGCGGCCACGGCGGCGCGCTGCCCGGAAGGCCCTGAACCGATGACGATCAGGTCGTAGTTGACGGCGCTCATGCGAGTGTCTCCCTCCCGGAACAGTTCTTTGGGTTGGATGCGGCGCGCCCGGCCGGGAAGCTGCGATGGTCCTCAACCGGAGGCTACCATAGCGCGGAGTGGCTCGAAAGAGCGGAATTACATGAATCCAGAGAAAGCGGAGATGAGGGAAGAGAAAATGAGGCGGGGGTGAGGCAAGAGCGAGATGCGGCGGTGAACCGGGGCCCCAGCGGCAGGTATATGCCGCTGGGGTTTGCAGATCTGGGGCCCGGTCGCCGCCACCTTCAACCCCGGCGACGAAAACCTGACGCCGGGGAGAGCGGGGTGACGCAACTGGCTAGAGCGTTTTCGGTCTTATTGCTTACGGTTGAGACGGATCTTTGTTGCCTCCCACCCTTGAATCAAAAAGCGATTCAAGGATGGGGCACCCAAAGTTTTGTTAACACTTGAACCGAAAACGCTCTAGAAGTGCGCGGTCCGCAGTGTAGGTTGGAGGGCCGGTTTTGCGTGGTTCGCAAAGGCGCCGCCGGACTGCCGGTCGCTTTCCAGGCGGAACTGGCGGATGATGCCGTCCAGGTCGCTGGCCAGCGAGGCCAGGTTCTTGAGGCCTTCGACGGCTTCCTCGGCGCCTTGCGCGTTTTCCGCCGACAGTTGCGAAATCTGACTGGCGGACTCCGAGATTTCTCCGGAAGCCGAGGTCTGTTCGGTGGCTGCTGTGGCAATCAACTCGATCTGGTGCTCCACCTCTCTGGACGACTCGATGATGGCTTCCAGGCTCTTGCGCGCGTTGGCGGTCTCTGCCATGCCGGTTTTGACCGCAGCGTGGCTGTCCTGCATCACCTGGAGGGTCTCCCGCGTTTTCTCCTGGATGCTGCCGATGGTTCCGGCGATCTCTTCGGTGGCGCTCTTGGTGCGCTCGGCCAGGCGGCGGACCTCGCCGGCCACCACGGCAAAGCCACGTCCGTGTTCTCCGGCTCGGGCGGCTTCAATGGCCGCATTCAGGGCCAGCAGGTTGGTTTGCTCGCTGATCTCCTGAATCACGCTGATCACTTTGCCGATCTCCTCGGTGCGGTGGGCCAGTGAGGTCATCTTCTCTGAAACCGAACTGGTGGCCGCTGCGATCTTTGCCATGGTGGCGGCTGCGGCTTGCATCACGGCGCCGCCCTGGTCGGCGGTCTCGGCCGAAACGCGGCTGGCTTGTGCGGCGTTCTCGGCGTTGTGGCTGATCTCGCCGATGGTCGCGGTCATCTCCTGCGCCGCGGCGGCAATCTGGTTGGTCTTGCTGGACTGGGTATGGGCGTTGCCGGCGCTCTGGACCGAGCGGGAACTGATTTCCGTGGTGGCGGCGGAGAGCGTCTCCGCGCCCTGGGCCACGGACTGCAAGACGGAGCGCAGCGAGGAGTTGCAGGTGTTGAATGCTTCGCCAATGCTGCCAATCTCATCGGTCCCACTCACCACCACGCTGGCGGTCAGATCCTTGTCTGCCAAATGTTGCAGAGCGTTCATCACCCTAGCCAGCCGCGGCGCGATCTCCCGCGTGAGAATCCGGCCGATCAATGAGCAAAGCAGGACGATCAGCAGCGTGACCCCTGAACTGATCCACATGGAGCGGTTGCTGGATCTGGTAGCGGCCTCGGCACTATCCATCCCGGTCTTGACGCTGAGTTCCAGATCCTGGTTGGCTGCCGTCAGGGTGTTTTCCAGGGAGGTTCTCACGGCGTCTGAAAACAGCAGGTCCAGCGCATCGCCGGTCTTGCCGGCCGCTATGAGCGTGCTGGCGTGATCGCTGGACTCCTTGTACGCGGCGAGATTTATCGAGATCTTCTGTAGGAATTCGCGTTCTTCCGGACGGGTGATAAGCGGTTCATACGCCTTGGCAGACGCCTGGTAGCTGGTGAAGGCCTGCTCGCGCTTTGTGCCCTCCTCGGTCAGGCATGCCGGCGTGGTGCACAGCAGGAGGTGAAGGTCTTCCCGGCGCAATGTGTTGACAGCATCTCGAATCCCCGCCAACTGCACTGTTGAAGGGAAGCTCTTCTCGCTGACTTCCTGATTTTTTGATGCGATGCTCTGAAACGTGAGAAAGGTGTAGCTGCCGAGCACGATGCAGAGACCGCACACGATGCCGAAGGCGTAGGTGAACTTGCGGGAGACGGAGAGATTGCGGAGCCATTGCATAACAGGTTCCCTTTCTAAAGCGATTCCTTCATTTCATCGGCGCTGTTTTGCGGGACTTGAGTGCTTCGGTTCTTGGCGGAGAAGCAAGAGCCGGCCGATTCGCCGGAACCGGGAGTTGCGTGGTATGGCGGGAACCCTGCTTGCCCAAGCCGGAGTGAATCGATATCCTTAGGCCGTTCCCGCCTCCGCCAGGGAGACGGGCTGGGAAAGAGGCGCTCCGTGTGCGTATTGAAGCCGATTGCCTATCGAGGATTTCAGGCGATTGCCCTGTCTTTGCTTTTTTGCTGTGGCGTATGCCGGCTGGTGGCACAGGCTGCCCCCTCCACTCCTCCACCGCCCCCGCGGTTCACGCCCACCCCAGAGCAGTTGGCCATCCAGGCAGCCACTGAGAAAGATCACCAGCGGTTTATGGACCTGCTGGGCATCAAAGAGCTGCGCCGCGGAGCCGCCGGGGATGCGAAGTCGCCCTACGCGGCCAACTACGACGAGTCGAAGGCAGCGGTCTACCCCAACCTGCCCGACCCGCTGGTGCTCGAAAACGGCAAGCGAGTGACCTCGGCCAAGACCTGGTGGACGAAGCGCCGCCCGGAGATTGTGGAGGATTTTGACCGCGAGATCTATGGCCGCGTCCCCGCCAATTTGCCCAGAGTGACCTGGGAGGTAGTGAGCAGTACGCAGGAAAAGAACGGCGACGTTCCGGTGGTGACCAAAAAGCTGCTGGGCCACGTGGACAACTCGGCCTGGCCGCAGATTGCGGTCAGCATCGACCTGACTCTGACCACCCCAGCCAACGCAACAGGACCGGTTCCGGTGATCATGGAACTCGGCTTCAGCAGGCTGCCCATGGCGGCAGGCGCGCGGCAACTTCCCCCCACGGCTCCGGCAGTTCGCGCTGGCGATGATCCCACATGGCAGCAGCAGATATTGGCGCGGGGCTGGGGCTATGCCGAGTTGATTCCCGTCAGCGTGCAGCCGGACAACGGCGCGGGGCTGGCCGAAGGGATCATTGGCCTGGCCAGCAAAGGCCAGTCGCGCAAGCTGGACGACTGGGGCGTTTTGCGCGCCTGGGCCTGGGGCGCCAGCCGGGCACTGGATTACTTTGAAACCGACAAGAGCGTCGATGCGAAACAGGTGGGCATTGAGGGCCACTCTCGCAATGGCAAAGCCGCCCTGGTAGCCATGGCTTATGACTCGCGCTTCGCCATCGGCTACATCAGTTCATCCGGCGAGGGCGGCGCCAAGCTTTACCGGCACATCTTTGGCGAGCAGGTCGGCAACATAGCCGCTGCCGGCGAATATCACTGGATGGCCGGCAACTTCCTCAAATATGCCGGCCCGCTGACGCCCGGCGACCTGCCGGTGGATAACCACGAGCTGATTGCGCTGGTCGCGCCGCGCCCGGTGTTTATTGGCGCGGGCGCGAGCGCCAGGGATGGACATGGCAATCCCGGTGGAGATGCGTGGGCCGACGCCAGAGGCATGTTCCTGGCGGAAGCCGGAGCTGGGCCGGTCTACCGGCTGCTGGGCAGGAAAGACCTGGGCGCCACGGAATTCCCGCCCATCGAAACCGCGCTGATCGGGGGTGACCTGGGCTTCCGCCAGCACACCGGCGGGCACACACCGGCTCCCAACTGGCCGACTTTCCTGACCTTTGCCAGCCGCTATCTGCACGTTTCGCCGTCGCCTGTAGCTTCCGTGCCGGCTGCACATTGACGGCGAACTGTCCGCGCCGTAGGCTCATACCATGGAATTCAAGGTTAGCGAACTGGAACGGGAACCGATCGATTTCGACTTGGAACTGGCTCCAGGAGCAATCGATTTTGGCGAAGAGGCCGAGCAGACCGGGCAACTGGCCACGGCCGGGCAGGCTGAAGTGCTTCAGGAGTACCGCGGTCCCAAGGATATTGTGGCCGATATTCGGCTCAGAGGCCGCTTTGCGGGCAGCTTCAGGGTTCCGTGCGCCCGCTGCGTCGAGCCGGTGGAGATTCCGCTGGCGGCCGAGTTCGACCTGATCTTCCGGCCCACGAGCGCGGATTCCGACGCCCCGGAGCGGTCAATTACTGCGCCGGAGACGGAAATCGGGTATTATCAAAAGGACAGTCTGTCGCTTGAAGATGTGCTGCGCGAGCAGGTGCTTTTGTCCCTGCCGGTCAGGACACTGTGCAAGCCGGACTGCAAGGGACTTTGCCCGCGCTGCGGCGAGAATCGCAACAGCCAACCGTGTTCCTGCGATGAGGGTCCGAGCGACCCCCGCTGGCAGGCGCTGGCTGGGCTTCGCGACCGGACCAAGTTCTGAGAAACTAACCCCAAGAGATTGAGGGTGTTCCGCTTGTGCCGGAAGGCAGCCAAGACTCCCCGTGTGGCTTGAGACTGACCGGGACCGAAATGGGCGGAGACACGAAAGGAATTCGACTATGCCTAATCCGAAAAGGCGCCATTCCACGCGCCGCACCGCACTACGCCGCTCTCACGATTTTTTGACGGCTGTGGGACTCTCCGAGTGCCCCACCTGCCACGAGAAGAAGCTGCCCCATCGCGCCTGCCCCAAATGCGGAGCGTACAAGGGCCGCGCCGTTCTTGAAGTCAAAGAACCGGCAAAGTAGCCCTGAGCGCCCACGGCACTGCCAAGGATACTGTATCCTGTTCAAATGTCTGCGCGACTGTCGGCTTGCTGGTGGCCGCGTAGACTTGAGTGCTGTGGCTTCGAGAAGATCATCTCTGGTAGTGCGATATGCTCATCGACATTGCGCTTGATGCTGTAGGTTCAGACAAAGCTCCGGAACCGGAGATTCGGGGGGCGATCCTCGCCTGCCGCGCTTTGCCTGTCCGGGTCCATCTGATTGGCCCCGAGGCGGAGCTGCGCGATCTGCTCGACGAGCACCTCGACAACGAAGATTTGCCCATCGTCATCCACCACGCCTCTGAACGCATCGAGATGAACGAGAAGGCTGCGCACGCGGTGCGCACCAAGCGTGACAGCTCGATGAGGGTGGGGCTCAAACTGGTGCGCGAGGGCAAGGCTGCCGGCTTTGTGACCGCGGGCAACACCGGTGCGGCCATGGCCACGGCCAAGATGGTGCTGGGCGCGCTGCCGGGAGTGGACCGGCCAGCCTTGGCAAACCCCATGCCCAGCTCGACGGGAAATCCCTGCGTGCTGCTTGACGTGGGCGCCAACGTGGACTGCAAGCCGCACAATCTCGAGCAGTTTGCGCTGATGGGCGAATTGTATGCCCGCAGCGTACTCAAGATTCCCGAGCCGCGGGTGGGTCTGCTCTCCATCGGCGAAGAAGAGAGCAAGGGCAACGACCTCACACGCGAGGCTTTTCCGCTGCTCAAGGCGCTGCCCATTCACTTTATCGGCAACGTCGAGGGCCGCGACATCTTCAGCGGCCAGGCCGACGTGATTGTCTGCGACGGCTTTGTGGGCAATGTGGCGCTGAAGACCAGCGAGGGAGTCGGCCGCTTTGTGCGCGACGTGCTGCGCGAGTCGCTCACCCGCACGGTCACCGCCAAGGTGGGCGCTCTGTTGTCGCGGCAGGCCTTCAACGAGTTCCGTCGCCGCCTGGACTACCGTGAGTATGGCGGTGCGCCGCTGCTTGGGGTGCGGGGAATCTGCATCATCGGCCACGGTTCCTCGAACGACCGCGCCATCTTCAATGGCATTCGCGTGGCTTATGAGTTTGCCAAGGCGGGCACCAACAAGCGCATCGAACAGGAGTTTGCCGGCCGTCCGAAGCGCGCTGCCGCGGTTGGCTCGGATGCCGCCGCCGCTCCCGCCGAGGCAACCGCCAACCCCGATGCAGCCATTCAGTAGCAACCCCGATGCCTGCCGATTTCAGCAATCAATTCGCCTTTGACGCGGCTGTCCTCGACCAGTTGGCCTGCCCGGCCTGCCTGGGCGCTTTGCGCCTGGACGAGGCTCACTTGGTGTGCGCCGCCTGTGGGCGCGCCTATCCGATTGTGGATGGAATTCCAGTGTTGATTGCCGAGCGCGGGCACAATCCGCGGAACTGATCGGCAACGCCCTCAGAGCAGAACCAGAGTCCCTGTGTCCTGTTGAGTGAATACGAGGTCGCCGCTTCCTGATGGTCGCGTTGACTTGGGTGCATTGCTTTCGGGATACACCAGCTCTGGTTCTGCTATAGCCCAATAACAACAGCCAACGTGGGGAATGCCGCCGCATATTCTTCGGGATACGCCTGACTTTTCTTCTTGAGCGGGATACAGATCGTAAAGCTAGAGCGTTTCTAATTTAAGTGAATACAGTTTGTGCTACAATTAACCTGCCGGAGAGGGGCGGCACGGATGCAATCCTATTCGCAAGATTTACGGGATCGCGTATTGTGGGCATTGGATCGCGGA
>Ga0255356_1001634_pt1 | contig 13927 bp, 10 predicted proteins | sample HBST100metaG_FD_189944 | JGI IMG/M metagenome (GOLD analysis project Ga0255356, IMG submission 189944) | Peat soil microbial communities from Stordalen Mire, Sweden - H.B.S.T100 | ecosystem: Environmental > Terrestrial > Soil > Wetlands > Peat | place: Sweden: Norrbotten County, Stordalen Mire... | reverse complement strand
AATGAGGGCAGCTCCACCTGATCGCTGCGGTTCGCGGTCTTCATGCGAATCACCAGCGGCCCGTGCTTCTTCGCGACGGAATAAAGGTGATAAACCGCTTCAAGACAGCCCGGCTCGATTCGCTTGCGCGTTTCATCGACGGTTTCTTCCATCTGCTGCTCGACGCCATCGACGGTCTTCGTCACCGTGCGCGTCACCTTCACTTTTTCCGCAATTTCTTTGTCGGGCCAGTCCACTCCCGAAACATTGGACAGGAAGTCGAGGGCCAGATCCGCGTCGTCGCGCAGGAAGGTAACCACGGCAACGGCGCTCGCGGGCGCGAGGCGCAGCGAGTGCTCCGCGGCAGGCCCGGGATTGCGCACAAACTCCACCCCCGCGCCGGGAACCGCCGCCTCAATCGCCGCCTTGATCTCTTCCACCGTCTTCATTTCAATTCTCAGTTAGTCGCTTCGCTGTTGCTTGTCCGTAGTCCCTTAGTCCCTGTATCTGCACCGGCCACACGCCCTGATTCGAAGTTGGTTCCAGATCGTGCTCTCCCCGTTCGGGCACGGGAAACTCGCCCTGCGCATTTGCATCCAGATAGCGCGGGCGATCCGGGCCAGTCAAATGCTGGCCGTCAATTTTCTTTTGCAATGTGATGAAGGCCTGGAGCAATGCCTCCGGCCGCGGCGGGCAACCGGGAATGTGCACATCGACAGGAATGTAACGGTCGATGCCCTTGAGCACGTTGTAGCCCTGTTTGAACGGCCCTCCCGAAATGGCGCATGCGCCCATGGCGATGACGTAGCGCGGCTCGGCCATCTGGTTGTAGAGGCGCACCACCTGCGGCGCCATCTTCTTGGTCACGGTGCCCGAAACGATCATCAGGTCGGCCTGGCGCGGCGAGGGACGAAAGACCTCGGCGCCAAATCGCGCCAGATCGTAGCGCGCCATGGTGGTCGCGATCATCTCAATGGCGCAACACGCAAGACCGAACTGCATGGGCCAAACCGAGCTGCGTCGGCCCCAGTTGTAGAGCTCCTGGATGGTCGTCACCAGGACGCCCTGCTTGCCCAGCTCGATCTTGAGGTTTTGATCAACTGCCATCGTTGCTCTGCTCCGAGGGTTCAGGTTTCAGGTGTCAGGTTTCAGGAATACCCGAATCCCGCCCTCACTCTCATCCCGGTCACTTGTCCTTACCGCGTTGTCTTTCCCAATCGTCCCCTTGTTGCGGATTCCTCTGCGGCGTGTTCATGCACGAAATGCCGATCTCTGAACCCTGACACCTGTCGTCAAGACCACGTCAGCACACCCTTTGCCCAGGCCCAGGCCAATCCCTCCACCAGGAGCAGCACAAACACCAGCATGGCCGCGCAAGCCGCCGCGCCCAGTCCCGTAAATGCCACCGCAAAGGGCAGCAGAAAAACCGCTTCCACGTCGAAGATGAGAAAAATGATTCCGTATAGGTAGTAGGCCGAGCGGAACTGCACCCAGGCGTCGCCCTTTGACACCAGGCCGCACTCGTAAATCGCGTTCTTGATCGAATTTGGCTTGGGCGGCGAAAACACTCTGGCCCAAAGCCATGCCAGCCCCAGGGGCGCCAGCCCAAAACCCAGCGCCGCCACAAACAAAACTGCTAAAGAAAAGTATGGACTGGAAGTCATTGCGGGAAAGAAAGCCCTTCTAGTTCAAGCTACCAGTTTAGGGCCGGTTTTGGCGATGTAGTCAGGGCCGTTTTCTGCCGTTCAGGTCTCGAATCCGACCATTTATCCCATTTTGTGAACCATTGGCTGCTGAGCCGCCAAAGGCTCCCGGGAGCGCAGGCGTCAGCACACCTGGTGGAATCCAATCCCCATCAGCGCCGCAGTCTTGCGCAGCGTCGCCGCCTGGTGGCCCACACCCACAGCGCAGTGGTGCGCCGGACCCTGCGTGTTCCAGGCCTCGACAAAGCCCCGCGCGCCCAGCGGGAATCGGTAACGGCTATTGGTATTCCCAATTTCGAGAATCGCGCCGGCCACGGACTCGCCCTCCGCGGCAACCAGCTTGAAGCGCGAGACGGGATCTTCGACAACCGAGAGCAGGGTGACCGGACCGTACTTGACGCTCATCTCCACCGACAATCCGCGGCCAACCTTGCCGTGGTAAACCTCGAGCGGCCGCACCTTGGTTTTGCCTTCCGCAATCGCAATGTGACCGGGGCCATCGTGGCCCATCAGCACCAGGTCGGCGTTGAAGTCCATCGCATAGTACTCGGTGAATGAGCCGCCGGCTCCGAGCAGGTCCATGATCTTCATGGCGATCGCATTCTTCACTTCGTACTCGCCGGCCACGGGGATGTGCCGTGCGGTCAGCAGCGACGTGCCCAGGATGATGGAGCTCATGGTGTCTTCATTGGCAGCGTTGCCCGAGCCCTTGTAGTAGTAGGCCAAGGCGTCCAGATCGTGGCGCGCGATAAACGCGTCAAGCGCTGCGGACGTACGCGCAGCGCGGCGCAACTCCTCGGCTGGGCAATCGGGCTGCAAATCGAATGCAGCGCAAAATTCTTCGAGGCGGCGGGCGATATCTGCCTCGCTCACCTCGGCGCAGAGCGCGCTCAACTCATCCACTTCCAGCAGCTCCGCATGCACTCCGGTTGCAATCGACAGCAGCGTGACATCGGTCATGATGTCGAGCATGCCGCTGTAGTAGTGGCCCATCAGCCCGAGCCGCGCCTCCGCAAGTGCGGCGCGCACGCGAGCGGCCGCCAGCCACTCCTCCATCTCGCGCCAGGTTGCGGCGTCGTCCAGAACGCCCGTCACCTGGTGGAAAGGAGTCCTCGCTCTCGTAAAAAGGTTCGCGATCTCCGGTACCGGGCACGCGGAACAAAATGCCAGCCACTCGCCGGTCATCGCGGTGCGGTCGTTCAATTTGTTGAAGGCTTCGTAGTCGATCGCGGCTTCAGGCTGAAGATTGAGAACCACCACCGGCACGCCGGCGCGTTGCACAACAGGGAGAACGGTGTTCGAGAGCGCATAAGTGGTGACGTAGAGGAAGAGCACGTCGATATCTTCGCGGTGGCATTGATGTCCGGCTTCAAGTGAGCGCGCAGGCGTATCGATGAGGCCAAGATTAACCACTTCTACGCCGGGGCGCGTCAGTCGCGACGCCACCTGCGCCACGTAGCCCTTGAGCCGCTTCTCGAGGCCCGCAAACTGGCTCCAGTAAGCATCGAGGCCGATGCCGCACAGGCCCACACGAAGAGAACGTTCACTCGTCATCGGCTTTTCCATTTCAGAAGTGCCTACCAACTGACCACCGCTACGGAGAATGGTTCCAGTTTAATTGTGCCCGCGGTGAGCTGCACGCCGCGCGCCGCATTGTCACCGGTCTCCGTATCGACAGCAAGCGCGGTGGCCTTATCCGCATCCGGTAGTGAAACTGCGATCTCGCGATTGCGTTTGTTTACGAGCAAGAGCTTGCGCCCGCCGGGAGTGACGAATGCCTGTGCGCTCACGTCGCCCGAATGAAGCGCCGTTTCCACAAGCTTGTCGCCGGGATGAAACGAATCTTTGATGAGCTTGAGCACCCAGAAACGCGCATTGGGGTGGTTCGTGGTCCAATCCATCATGCTCACGCTGGGAAATTGCGTGGGATAGCCCACAAGCTGCGACTCACCCACAACATCGATCTGCAAGCGCGAGAGTTCAATGAAAAGATCGGCATAGAGCGCGCCAGCAAGATTCCAATACGCGGCGGGAGGCGGCACATTGTCGTCAGCCTTGTTGTCCGTGGGCAGAATCACGCCCAGCTCATCCAGATCGGTCTTCGTGTTTGGCGAAAGCCGCTTGCGAATAGCCTCGACATAGCGAACGGTGTTCAAAAATCCGGCTTCCTGATCGAAGAACGTGTACTGCCAGTGGTCCAGCGTCTCCCCGCTCGCTGGTGAAGCATAGAAGTGATACGAAATCATGTCGAGCGGAATGCCGGGCTTGTGGTTGGCGGGATTCAGGAAGTACTCAAAGAGCTTCTCGTCGCGCCCCGGCTCCGCCAGCGCCAGACCGACGAATTTTGTCTCTGGCGACACTTTGTGGATCGCGCCGGCAATCGCGTCGTAACGCTCCGCGTATTGCTCGGGCGTCATGTTGTGCTCGAAGTCGACCTCGTTGAGCACCTCCCACCACGCCAGCTTGTAGTGATAGCCGGACTCGTGCCGCACGCCGTTCTCGTCGCTGAATCCCCCGTTGACGTACCAACTGACCAACCGCGCGTAGTAGTCTCCCAGTTCCCGTCCGCTGAGATCGCGCAGCTCCGTACCTTGCGTATAGTTCCAGACGGCCAGGTTCGGGTCCGCCGGATAAGTAACGGGCTTCTCGGTCTTGAAGAGCCATGCCGGAATGGTGCTGAAGTTCATCACGGTCGAGTGACCATCGGTCGCCGCGAGAAAATCCTTCGTCATGGGATCGATGAGGCTGAAATCCCAACTGGTCTTTTGCGATGTCGGCGGTTCGAGCTCAGCGACGGCGAGCTTTGGATAAGGCAACCACGGCACATAGCGCACGTAATCGGCGCCAAGCTCCTTCACGGCCTTGTAGGAGGCTGCGCTCAGCGGCTCGCCGGGACGCAGCGGCGGATTGACAACCACTTGCAGCGTCGGTGTCGTCTTTGAAACCGTCGTAACTTTGTCCCAATGAATGCTCACCTGCAATGGCTGCTGGGCTTTGAGCGCAGCATTACCAACTGCGCAGGCTGAGACGAGACTCAGAAGAAATAGACAAGAAGACGTTTTCACAAAATCCAGCTTTCTCAGGGAACATTGCTCCCGCGCGATGCATTCGAGTCCGCCAGCCATCTTAGCACTCGAACGAATGAACCGTCCGAGGCGATCAATCGCTGGCAGTGTACTAACTTGCCGTGCTTTGTATCAGGGCACGGCTTCAGCCGCGCCGAAGGTTCAGCAAAAATAATCCGGGCTTTAGCCCCGCAAGAAAAGCTCTAACCGAGTTTAGGACACTACCCAATCCCTACTCGCCGTCATCCGCGGCGGATTTCTTAGTGCGCGCCTTCAACATCGCCGGCACCGGCGCGTTGCCCATCGCATCTCTCCACAGAATCACGTTGAGCTTTTCCGTTGGCGCGCGATCCTCGCGGCTGAAGTCCATCTTCATGCTCGCCTTTGCGCCCACCGCGTTTTTGGCGTTGGCTGTGTAGATCAGGCCGTTGTCGCGATTCGTGGTGTCGGCAACGTAGGGCGGCTGATCGCCGGGGCCCGAGAACAGCGACGCAATCAGCGACGAAAAGGCGTCGTTATTATTCATCGGGGGCAGTCCGAGCAGCGTCTCCATGGTGCGGACGACGCTGACCGTCGAATAAAAATGGGAATCGACAAAAGGCGCGCCATTGAGGCCGTGCGGCGCGTACTTGCTGATGACAAATGCAATACTGCGGTGCGCGTCCACGTGGTCGGCGCCGTTCTGCGCATCGTCTTCCAGAATGAAGAAGGCGGTATCGTCCCAGTAGGGCGAGTGCGAGATGGCTTCAACGGCGCGGCCGACGGCGAGATCGTTATCGGCGACAGAAGATCGCGGCGTAGGTCCGCCGGGCCGCGTTCCCGCGGTGTGATCGTTGGGCAACCGCAGCATGACGAAGTTGGGCATCGTGTCGTCGCCTTGCGCGCGATCGGCGACCCACTGCTTCAGATGGCGCAAAAAGACTTCGACGCGGACCTGGTCGGGAACGGCCAGGTTGAAGTCCGGCGACTCCGGCGCGAAGTGGCCCACCAACTCCGGCTTGGTAGCCGTGTTGCCCGCGATGAGCGGAATGGGCCAGGGAAACTTGCTTACGCCGCCGCCCCACTCCGCGGGCAACGGTTCGCCGGGCGCAATGGCCTTGCGCGCGCAACTGGGCCCGGCCAGCACGGCGCCCTGCGTGGCATCGGCGACCGCGCCCTGACCGCAAAACTTCGTTGAGATGTACTCGCCGAAGTGGTAGTAGGTCTTGCCGTGCGCGGCGAGATTGCCCCAGAGATAGCCGCTGGCCGGCTCCTCCACGTCGGGAATCTTCTGCAACAGCGGATAGCCGTTGGCCACCACGCCCTCATAATCGTACGTGCGTTCCGAACTGCGGTATCCATGCGGCCAGGTCTTCTCGAGATAGTCGGTGCCGATGCCTGCATTCGACCAGACATGGCCGTCGCCCGAAACTTCGCCGGAATCGAAGAAGTTGTCGAGCACGCCGAATTCGAGCGCCAGCTTGTGCAAGTTGGGCGTGATGGATGCGCCGTATGTCGCCCACTTCGGATCGCCGTTGCCCACGGGCTTCCCGTCCTGCGCCAGGTCGCCGAGGATCTGATCGTATGTGCGATTTTCCTTGATGATGTAGATGACGTGCCTAATACGATCACTGCCGCCCGCAAAGACGATCTTTTCCTGCGCAGCCTTCATGCGATTCTCGGCCAGAACGGTCGCGGTCCAGTCGGAGAGGCTATGGTCAATTTCCTTTTCGCCGAGCGTCGCCAGTGAGCCGTAGAGCAGGTTTCCGATGTAGACATTGGCCCGGGCGTTGACGCTGGGCGCGGTTTCAACACGGCGGGGAGGAAAATTGTTCGGCCCTGTTCCCCTGCCTTTGGCGGTCGCGAGGTAGAGCGTGCCGCCGGAGGGTGAAGAAAGGAATGCGATCGAAATCGGCATCCATTCAGTGGGGATGAAACCGTCGGGCTCAACCATGCCGTTCTTCGCAACCCGCGGCGTCAGCTTGCTGGTCTCGAACACAGCAACGGAATCGGTGCCCATGTTTGCCACGTAGAGCCGGCTGCCGTCGCCGTTGACGGCGAGAGCCACCGGCTCCGCGCCGAAGTAGCTCTGCCCAGGCAGCCGCGTATCGAAGTAGCCTTTCACCGAAAACTGTCCGCTGCTCACATTGACGGCGGCAACGGCGTCACGATTGGCAAGCGCCACGTAAAGTGTTTTCTCGTCGGGCGAGAAGGCGAAGTCGCAGGGATGTGTGCCGGGCGCGATGGGGCTCGCGGGCTTGAGCAAAGCCAGCTTGCGCGCCACTGTTCCGCGTGCGAGATCGAGCTCCACAATCTCCGAAGCGTTCCAGAGAGCGACGAAGGCGCGTTTTCCGTCTCGTGTTACAGCGACCGCGATGGGATAGGTAGCGGGAACAGCGTCGCTTTCAGAGAGGTCGAAGCGCTTTTCGATGGCGCCGGTTGCCACGTCGATAAGCACCGCATCGTCGGAGAGATTTTCGGCAACCAGCAATTCTTCGTGGCCGGCCACACCGAGCACCGCAATCGCAGCCGGGTAAGGCACGCCTTGGTCGCTTTCCGATCCGCCCGGCAATCGAGTCTTTCGCCCCGGCGGCAGTTGCGCAACAGGCAGAGGAATCATCCGCTCGGGCGCAATCCTGCCCTCCTTGAAGCTATAGACAAGAATTCCGCTGCCCGTGTCGCCCGGACCTTCACCTTTAGGGTCGGACATCGAAGCCATGCTGGCATAAATGTGGCTGCCATCGCGGCTGAAAGCCAGGCCGGAATAGAGCGTCTGCTTGTTGCGCGGCGCGGTGCGTTGGTCGGGGAAATCGGCGAGCGCACCGGTGCGCGTATCCAGAACCGCGAGCGACTGGTTGTACTGCGACTCGAAGGTTCCGTAGCCGGCATTCACCGTGACCACGGATCGGCCGTCGGGCGAAATTGCCATGGAAATTGGTAAGCCGTTCATGCGCTGCGGATGGCCCGGCGCCTCGCCGATCAACTGCTTGCTCGATGGCAGATCGATGATTGGCGGGCGGGTTGGCGCGGGAGTTTGCGCAGCGAGAAATGAGGCAGAAAGGAAAAATAACGCGGCGAATGGAAATGCTGAAAACCTGGCAGACATGCAGTGCGGCCCTCGGATCGATTCAATAACATGCCGATGAATTGACAATAAAAAACGGCCGGGCGCGCATGCGTCCCAAGCCTATTTGCATTGTATAGGCGCAGCCGAGACACCTACGCCCTACCCTCTCGCGACCAGCGCGGAAGAAGTAGGGCGTAAGAACGGTGAGCCCGGTTTACGGATAAATACCGCGAATCTGCACCGCCTCGGCCACGCGGCCGATGCCGAGCATATTGGCGGCAATGCGCATGGGTACCTTGCGCTCAACATGGATTTTGAGCACATCGCTGAAAGCGGTCTTCATCACCCGCTCCAGGCGGTTGTAGATGTCCTGAACTTCCCAGAACAGGTGCTGCTCGTCCTGCACCCACTCGAAGTACGACACCGTGACGCCGCCGGCGTTGCACAGAATGTCGGGGATGACAAAAGCGCCTTTGCTCTCGAGAATCCGGTCGGCGGCCGGCGTAACCGGGCCGTTGGCCGCTTCAGCGATGATGCGCGCGCGCACCGTGCCCGCATTCTCGGCAACAATGGTGTTTTCAAGAGCAGCAGGCACCAGGATGTCGCACCCCAACGCCAACAGCTCGTGCGGCAGAATCGGCTCGCTCTCAGGAAAGCCGTCCACGTGACCGCAGAGGGCCTTCATGTGCATGAGCTCGGGAACATTCAGACCGTCGCGGTTGTAAACGCAGCCTGTGGAATCGCTGACCGCGATAATCTTCGCGCCGGCCTGATGCAACAGCTGCGCGGAGATGGAGCCGGCATTGCCGAAGCCCTGCACGGCAACGGTGGCGCCCTTGAGCGGCATGTGAAGATGCACGCAGGCACTCTCAATGGTGTTGAAGACGCCGCGGCCGGTGGCCTCGTTGCGCCCTAGCGATCCGCCCAGGCTGATGGGCTTGCCCGTGACCACGCCGGGAACAGCATAGCCCTTGGTCATGCTGTAGGTGTCCATGATCCAGGCCATGGTCTGCGAGTTGGTGTAGACATCCGGCGCGGGAATGTCCTGCTCCGGTCCGATGAGCGGCAGAATCGCGCTGGTGTAGCGGCGCGTCATCCGCTCCAACTCGCCCTGTGACATCTTTTTCGGATCGCAGGTGATGCCGCCCTTGGCGCCGCCGAAAGGAATGTTCACCACTGCGCACTTCCACGTCATCCACGTGGCCAGCGCTTTCACTTCGTCGAGCGTGACCTGCGGATGGAAGCGGATGCCGCCTTTGGCAGGTCCACGCGCCGAGTTGTGCTGCACACGAAAACCCTCGAAGCGATGAATGTGGCCGTCGTCCATACGCACCGGCACGCCGACCGTAAGCATGCGCTCGGGCCGCTTGATCATTTCACGCGTATTGTTGTCCAGGCCGATAGCGTCAGCCGCGGTATCGAAATTCTCCATGGCAACGTCGTAGGCATTTGCTTGAACGATTGTTGTTGGCATTCGATTTTTCCTCCTTGCCCGGGCCTCGGTTGCCGGCACGGTTGCCCCATCCTTTTCCGCAACCACGTCCTCATTCGCGATACGTGGTCTCGTTGCGGCAAGGGAAGGAACCGCGAACGCCGGCATGGGCTCAGGCCAAGCTCGTTTCCTTCTTCAAAGCCTCATTGCGCTCGGCCGGTTGCGCGCCGCGATAAACCGGCAGCAGCCATTTGCGATACGCGGGCATCCGTCCATGCGTGGCGTCGACGTAGAGCTGGCGCAAACTCCGTGTGACCACGCCGATGGCGCCATCCGCGACCGCATGGTGATCGACGCGCGTCACCGGGGCCAAGCCCACCGCGGTTCCGGTCAGGAACAGCTCGTCGCACACGTACAGCTCGCTGCGGTCGATGGGCCGCTCCACAATCTCCAGGCCAAGCTCGCGCGCTGCGAGTTCCATGATGGAATCGCGCGTGATGCCTTCCAGTACGTTCTCCGTCACGGCCGGCGTAATCAACTGCCCCTTGCGGCGCATGAATAGGTTGCAGGTGGCGCCCTCGGTCACATGGCCGCTTTCGTTGAGCAAAATGGCTTCATCGAAACCCGAGCGGCGCGCTTCATCGCTGGCCAGAGCGCTGTTGGCGTAAGCGCCGCAGATCTTGCCGCGCGCGGGAATCGCGTTGTCGTCGATGCGCCGCCAGGAACTTACGCCCGCATGCAGTCCGTTCTCGCTGTGCAGATACTCACCGAAAGGCAGCGCCACAATGAAGAATGCGTCCTGGTCGTCCATGGATACGCCGATGCGCTCGGCGCACTTGTAGGCCAGCGGACGAATATAAAGATCGGTGCGGAATGCGTTGCGCTCCGCCAGTTCCACCGTAATGTCGCTCAACTGCTCCGCGGTCAGCGGCACATCGATGTGCAGGATGCCGCCATTCTGTTTCCAGCGCACGTAGTGGTCGCGCGGCCGCATCACAAATAGCTCCTGCTCCGCCGCATTCCAGTAGGCGCGAATACCTTCGAAGACCCCGGTTCCGTAATGCAGCGCATGAGTCAGGATTCCGATATGCGCCTCGTGCATCGGCATGTACTGCCCGCCAAAGTAGACAATCACATTGGGATCGACATCCGCTTTCATATCAAACCTCCGCAAGCGCTTCCTTGAACAGTTCTCTGCCCCGCGCCAGAGCGCGCTCGTCCAGTTCCACCCAGCGCGGATTCTTAATCAGCCGCCGCAAAGCCGCGTCGATGCTGGCTTGCGGCAGCACGCCCGCCATCTCCAGCACTGCGCCCAGCATCACCATGTTGGCCGCCCGCTTGTCGCCCATGGCATCGGCCAGCCGCGTAAACGGGAGCGCCAGCACACGCACACCCTCGCGCTCGCAATCAGCCGGAAACTCGTCACCGTCGTAAATAATCCATCCGCCGGAGCGAACGCTGCGATCGAACTTGCGCAACGAAGGCTCGTTCATGGCCACGAGCACGGTGGGCGCCGTCACCAGCGGTGAATCGATAGCCTGGCGCGAGATCCGCACATGGCAGTTCGACGTGCCGGAACGCATCTCGGGCCCGTACGACGGCAGCCATGACACCTCAAGTCCTGCATCGAGCCCGGCTTCGGCCAGCATTTCACCAAGCAGCAACACGCCCTGCCCGCCAAAGCCCGCAATGCGCACCTCGAGATCGATCTCCTGCTCTTTGGCCATGGCAGCGGCGTTGCCGTCGGGCAAATTCTCCTCAGCCACGCCGAGTATGCCCGGCAGCTCGCCGAGCGCGGGACCCGGCGCGGATTGCGCAACCGGTGCGGCAAGCCTCTCTTTCGTCCGATCGCAAAACACGCCTAGTGGAAAGGTCTTCTCCATCACATCCCGCACCCAGTGCTGCGATTCCACCGGAGTCTTCTTCCAGATGGTCGGGCAAGGCGAGAGCACTTCGATGAGCGAAAAGCCCAGGCCGCGCACCTGGTTATCCAGGGCGCGCTTGATGGCGCGAGACGCCTGAGCAATCTGCTTGTTGTCGCCCAGGCCCACGCGCTCAATGTAAGCGGGCGCCTGCAACGTGGAGAGCAGTTCGCTCATGTGCAGCGGATAGCCTTCGGTAGCAGCGTTGCGCCCGTTGGGCGTGGTGGTGCTCTTCTGGCCGAGGAGCGTGGTGGGAGCAGCCTGGCCGCCGGTCATGCTGTAAATCGCGTTGTTGACGAAAATCACGGTAATGTTCTCACCGCGATTGGCAGCGTGCAGAATCTCCGCCGAGCCGATGGCCGAGAGATCTCCGTCGCCCTGGTAGCTAATGACAATGCTTTCGGGGCGGCTGCGCCGGATGGCCGTGGCCACAGCGGGCGCGCGCCCGTGCGCCGACTGCACGTTGCCCGTGTCGAAGTAGTAGTACGTGAAGACCGAGCAGCCCACGGGACCGACCATGATGGTGCGGTCCTGCACGCCCAGCTCGTCGATGGCCTGCGCCACCATCTTGTGCACAATTCCGTGGCCGCAGCCGGGACAGAAGTGCGTCTGATGCTGAAGCTCTTCCTTCCGCTCGTAGCGCGGGTAGAACGATTTGGCCTTGCTGCGCGCGACCTCGTACTCCGCAGCCGATCGATCCGCCGCTTCCGGCTGAGTCGCAGGCGCCCGGTCCAGCTCCGCTAACTCCGCCAACTCCGCTAACCCCGCTTGTCTTTGTTCAGACATTGGCCATGCGCTCCTCTTCCGCAGTTTTCCTGTCGGGAGTTTTTTGCTCCAGTCCCTCGCGACGCGCCAACTCTTGCACAAAGCGGAGCACTTCCTCATGCGAAGGCACGTTACCGCCCATGCGATTCAGGAACTCGACCGGTCGCGAACCGTTGAGCGCCAGCTTCACGTCTTCCAGCATCTGGCCGTTGCTCATCTCCACCACCACGAAGAGGCGCGCGTTGAATGCCAGGCGCTGGAACTGCACCTTCGGAAACGGATAAAGCGTGATGGGCCGCAGCACGCCCACCTTCAGTCCTGCGGCGCGCGCCTCCGCGGTCACGGCCTTCAAAATGCGCCCCACAATGCCGTAACCCACCAGCACAATCTCCGCATCGCCCGTCATCCACTCTTCCGCGCGAGTTTCACGCTGCTCGGCGAGCTTGTACTTGGCCTCGAGCTTTTGAATGTGCTTCTCCAATTCATCAAAATCGAGAGACAGCGAGTTGATGAGGTTGCCGCGCGAGGCCGCAGTGCCGGCCACCGCCCACTCGGGCAGGTGCGTCGGCGTGGCGGATTGCGGGAACTCCACCGGCTCCATCATCTGGCCGATGAAACCGTCGGCCATCAGCACCACCGGATTGCGATAGCGGTCGGCTAATTCGAAGGCCAGCGCGGTCAGATCCGCCATTTCTTGCACAGAGTGCGGAGCCAGCACGATGGTGCGGTAGTTGCCGTGGCCGCCGCCCTTCACCACCTGGTGATAGTCGCCCTGCTCGGCGCCGATGTTGCCCAGGCCCGGCCCCGCGCGCGTAATGTCGGCGATGACGCAAGGCAGCTCCGCGCCCGCCATATAACTGATGCCTTCCTGCATCAGGCTGATGCCGGGACCGCTCGAGGCCGTCATCACGCGCACACCGGCCGACGCGCCGCCGTAGAGCATGTTGATCGCCGCGACCTCGCTCTCCGCCTGCACATACACGCCGCCGGTCTTGGGCATAAACTCCGCCGCGGCCTCTGCGATCTCGCTGGCCGGGGTAATGGGATAGCCGTAGAACGCCCGGCATCCCGCCAGGATGGCGCTTTTGACGATGGCCTCGTTGCCCTTCATCAGTTGTTTTTTCATGCCGCCGCTCCCCCACCAGCGATGGTTGCCCCATCCTTTTCCGCGGCCTTATCGCGGAAAGGGTGGGGAACCGCACTCAACAAACGCAGCACGGTAATCGCGCCCGGCTCCGGACATGCCATGAAGCAAATGCCGCAACCCGTGCAGCCGCTGCCCTGGTAAAACGCCGTGCGGTAGCCGTAGTGATTCAGCCGCTCGCTGAGCGAGATCACCTTAGGCGGACAGGCTTCGATGCACAGGCCGCAGCCCTTGCACTCTTGTTCATCGATCCGCAACTGGCCCCGATCCGGTTTCTTTTCATCGGTCATTCTGTTCGCTCCCTCAACGTGACTCACAGCGCCCCGTGCCCCATCCATTCCGCAGTTTCATCGCGGAATGGGTGGGAAACCGCGCTACGCAGACGCCAGCTTCCGCTCAAACATGTAACGCCGGTCTCCAGACCGGCTGTCGTGCGGGAGTCCACGCCCGCACCTGCTGTTGCCCCATTTCAGCCGTGACTTACCAGCGCGTTTTCTTGCTCCCTCGCTCCCTTGCTCCCTCGTTCCCTGTCTAAGTAGTGCGACCGCACCGCAAAATCCTCCAACTCCGTCTGGAAGCGTGGATCGGCAATCGCAATCAGCGCCTCGGCGCGCTCGCGCAAAGTCTTTCCGTGCAGATAAGCAATCCCGTGCTCGGTCACAACGTAATGCACATCGGCGCGCGAAGTCACCACACCCGCGCCCGGCTCCAGCACCGGCACAATGCGCGACACCGTGCCGCCGCGCGCCGTTGCGGGCAGCGCAATAATCGGCACGCCGCCTTTCGAGCGCGCCGCGCCGCGTATGAAATCGATTTGCCCGCCAAACCCGCTGTAAGGCCGCGTGCCCAAAGAATCGGCGCAGACCTGCCC
>Ga0255356_1001631_pt1 | contig 13937 bp, 5 predicted proteins | sample HBST100metaG_FD_189944 | JGI IMG/M metagenome (GOLD analysis project Ga0255356, IMG submission 189944) | Peat soil microbial communities from Stordalen Mire, Sweden - H.B.S.T100 | ecosystem: Environmental > Terrestrial > Soil > Wetlands > Peat | place: Sweden: Norrbotten County, Stordalen Mire... | reverse complement strand
GAAGTAAAGCGCGAAGCCGACGAGCGCAATGACGATGATGCCGCCCACAAAAACTAGCCCCGTGCGATCTGGCTTCTCTTTTTTTCTACGTCGCCGATGCCGCCTATGCGACACGGCAGCGCCCGACGTCTGCGTCACAACTGGCCCCGGAACAGCTTGCGGCGTGTCGGAGGGCACAACGGGCGCAGGCCGGCCAGCCGAGCGTTTATTCTGTGCGGCGCGAATTTTCGCGCTCACAGCCTCTAAAATCTGGTTCTTTGTGCTCTCCCACTCGTCATGATGCGCGACAATATCGGACAGTGGTTTGAGCGGATCTGGCAGAATCGGCATCGACTCGATCCAACGACCTCGTTCTGTGGATGTCGCCGAGAACGGACGGACGAGGATCGGCATAACAGTGAGATGACCTCGGCGCTGCCGGTCTTTGATCAGCGGCACCTCATGATCTCCGATCCGCCTCGACATCGTATACTCCTTGCTGACGAGCAGGATCGCGATATCGGCCTCCATGATTTTGGACCGCACAAGCTGCACGTTCTCTTCCTGCGACAGCGAACCGCTCAAGTTGTACCAAATGTCAACGGAACCGTCTCGTTCCGCCAGTGCCTTTTTAAGCCAGGCAATGACTCCCGCTTCCGGATCGTCCACCCATTGGCGATCCCTGCGGCTGCAGCTCACAAATATCTTAATCGGTTCCATGTAACTCCAGAAGGCCACTTACCAATGGCATGCGCACCATCGGATTACCCGATGTGCTTAATGAAAATCGCACTTTCGGTAACGTCCCCCCGTATATTATCCACATCTTGTGAGCAGCAGCGCAATTGACAGCCTGTATGTTGGTGTCGCCCCTTACCCGCCGTCGACAACAAGCAGATAAGGATAATCGACTGCCGTGAGAAGCATCGTGGCGCCGAGACCGTTCTTGGCGACAACCTTGACCGGCACGGCACGGTCGTTCATGGGGTCGTACGCCGTGATTTTTGCGCGATTTCCGTTAAATCCAGAAACAGCAACCGTAAACGCCTCTGGAGCGAGATCCTTGTACACATCGCGCGTCATCACGTAGTACGGGATGACAAAGCGCTTCGCGCTCGATTGAAACGGCAGTATCGCGAGAACGTCGCGATCGTACAAGTTTGGATGATTAGGCGCCGCGTCACCGGCGAACTGAAAATGATCGTGCGTGTCGGAGACTGAGTCGACGGTAAGTGGACGAGTGGTGGTAAGCTTCGGGTCGATTCCCGCCTGCATCTGCGCGACGATGCGGCCAACGATGGTCAACGGCATGGACGTGTAGACGGTATCGGAAACAGGATAACTCGCGCCTTTTTGATTGGCGTATGTCAAGAAGCTGTCTTTGACCATTCCGAGATCGGTGTCTCCGCCGGCCGCCGCGAAGAGATCGACTTGCGTCACGCCTTTGTTGACATAGAAACAGAAATACCGTGCCGCATCCTTGGCCTTTATCCACATGGCCCGGTCGGGCGCGATGTCTGGAATATCTTCCTTGGGCCCCAAGTTTACTTCGGTTATCCAAACAGAACAGGGATTGCCGGGCCGCGCGTACCGGCCATGCGGTGTGCCGTACAGGCTTGACGTGATCGGCCCGCAGTCTCGGATGACGGTTTCCGTTTGAAGGTCAGTGCCGAAGTACTCGGGAAAGACCGCAGAGTACGACGGTTCGAAGCCGGACGTGTCCACATTGCCCAAAGCATCTATCACCGTCCCGTGCTGATCCTTTGCCGGCTCGCCATAAGTGCTCAGCCCATGGTACGGATGCTTGTCGATCGCAGCAATGCGCGACGGCTCCTGCGATGACGCCGGCCATGGGATCGTGTTCGCAAAGCCGTCCCCAAACTGAACGCCAGCAAAGTCGGCTGGGTCGTTTGTTGCCAGCGCAGCCGTGTCCTTCACCAAATTGCCCCAGATCGCGTTGTCGTCGTAATTCTCGATTTTCGCGCCGTAGTATTTGTTGATGTAAAGAAACCAGTCCCCAAAGGTCAGCTCGTTCCAGATCTCCATGTCAAACCCTTGGTCCGATGAGCCCGTCGTACCTAATGTCGCGCTAACAAAGCGTGCGACGGTAGTGACGTACGTGTCCCAACCGGCAAGTGTCGCCACTTCGTCGGGCGTGCCGGGCGCTGAGAACGGACGGTATTTCAACGTCGCCGCCGGAATGTCCACACCTGCCGCAATATCCTTCGGCAACGGCTTGGTGAGGGTTGCCACATTGCCGTCCACACTGGAAATCAGATCCTCAGCAGCCCAGTAGTCTGTGAGGTTGCTTAAGCCGCTGTGTTTTGGCACAATTTTAGAGACGTCAGAAAGCGTCACCGTGGTGTCGCCCTTGTGAGCGGCGGCCAGCAAGCGCAATGCGAAAAATCGGACGGGGCAAGGCGCGCCCTGATGTGCGTTCAGCAGAATCAGCGGTCTTATGCCATATTTCTTGCAGGCCAGCAACTGCTCTGCAAAAGACGACGCGTTGTTCAGCTTGCTTTCGTCATCATAGTTGGATTGTCCCCACCCTTCTTCGATGCGGGCCCGCCGAAAGCCGTGCTTCGCCAGCATGTGGCACACAAGATCGGAGCTTCCCGCAGGAACGTTCAAATTTATGCCAATGCCGTTTATGAAGGTGGACGCCGGCACAGTCTCCAATGTCGCGCGCCAAGGCTGCAGCCAGTGGGAACGAGCGCCGAACGGGACCTTGCTGAAATAAGCGGGATCCGTGTAGGGCACAGCCATCTTGCCAGCGCAAGCGGGCGTGATTGAGCAGGCGCCCAGGATCGCCGACACGCACAAAAAGCAAAACAAAGACACGCGTTTCACGATGAGCTACTTGGCGACAAGATCCCGATAATCCTCCTGCGCTGAAATGCCAACAACTTGGATGAAGTCTCGCTTGCTGCGGTATCATCACAGTGTAACGCCTTTGGAAGATCTTGTGAGGTTCAACTAGAATGATAATCCGTCCTAGCACTTCGTGGCACTATCTGATCACGTTCTTCGCAATGTTCGCGATTGCGCTGCCCATATCCGCCGTACACGCATTTACCGACCAAGAAATGTCGATGTGGCATCCGTCTGGCGATGCGCCGCTCACATTCACCATTCCATCGAAGCAAGGCAAAGCCGTCATGGCAAAGGCACAGGATCTGATCTCAACCTGGACATTGATACCGCGCGTCGCTGTGGTTCGCCCCATGAAGATCCAGACCGCTTCCGACAACCTGATCCAAACCACCAAGCCGTCAAGGCTCGGAGATCTCGGATTCAACGTCACTCGCGAGGTGACGGCCAACGGCGACGAGATATCAGTCAGCACGCAATCGTATTACGAGCGTGACGAGACGCTGCGCGATGACGGCCTAACGGTGGTGTACTACAAGGACAGCGTTCATGCGGCACATTTTCTCGCTTATCTGCTTCAGCAGTACGCCGCAACGTTGACAGTGCTTGATCAAGTGATTGCGCCACCCAGCGCTGCTGCGGCACCGGCGGTCAACTCGCCCGCGCCATTACCGACCGACCTCGACATGTACTTGACGCTGATTCGGCAGCAACTTGCTGCTGGCAACTACGACACCGCCATATCTACAATCGATGCCCTGAAATCTGCGGTAGGTGACAAGGAGAGAGCAAGTTCCGGCGCCACGCCGCCCGCTTCGCCAACCGCGCGATAACAACCGCCTCGGCAACCGGCCATATCGAGATGTGCCGGTGCCGCAGGCGTCACGCCATAGGCACGTCCAGCCACCGTTCACGGCGAGCGATCACCCAGTCGCCGATATCCTTGAGCGCCTCGCTGCCAAGGCTTCTGATAACGTCGCAAGTGCCTGTTCCAATCTCATATTTCCTGGCGTCGACCGACGTGAGCTGATGGAGTGCCCGCAGGAAGATCCCGCTCATGGTGGAATACCGGCGCCCGTCTGTGGCAAGCGCGCTGCTCTTGGCGTACTCGTAGATTGCGACGCCGACGGCCGGAAAAATTGCGCTCAGCGCCAGGCAGCCTTCGTGCGAGGCGGTTAACACGTAACGTGATTTCAGCATGGCCCATAGGTGTGGCGCAAGACCAGTTTCCGGGCTGACTCGGTGAAACGCCCCCCAGATCAAGTTGATCGCCAAGGCAATGCCGGCAACGACGAAAAGGGCGGACGCCCTCTCATAGAGCGTTATGTAGATCCGATTCCGCCGCAAGCCGTTTGCAAAATAGCAAGCCCGGTCGAAGACCCAGAATGTGCGGACCATATCCAGCCGCGCGTCGTTGAGCACAGCCTTTTTGCCCTGCCCTGCAAGGAGGCCAGAGTGCGACCACGATCTGACCGCAGAACAAATCCAGTCGATCTCGTTGCCCTGCTTCTGAAGACAGTGGTAAGAAAGGTCCTCGTCAATTCCGGCGATGGACCAGAAGAACTTCACCCTCAGCGCTTCCGCGATGGCACGGTAATCGATGCACTGGGCCCGAATGCGCCGGGCACGCGCAGAGAGGGCCAACGCAGCAATCAATGAGAACGGATACACGACGAAGGTCGCATACAATTTGAGAAAGCCAACATGGGCAAAGCACTCGAACGATGCCACCGCAAGCAGCGCCAACATGACAATGCCCACGGATGCAAGCTTAGCCCCGTTCTGCCGGCCATTCGCAATCGCGTCGGCCAGCCCATATCGGGCAAGCAGGCGCTGCGATAGCAATGCCAGCGACAACTGCTCGGCTTCGGGCAACAACTCGTTGACCGATTTGACGATCTTATGTTGGACACTGCGGGTTTTCCACATGGCGCCGTTGAACGCGTCGACATTTTTGAGAGCCCGCAACACGGCCTTTTCAAAGTCACTGACGAACACAACGTCGCCTTTGACAAGTGACACCGTGCGCCTGCCCAGCCTGAACGGAGCGGAAAGACGCATGTTGATCGCTCTTACCAGCTTGCTCGAAAGCACGCTTCTGGCGACATTCTCGTGGAATGTGGAAATGCCATAAAGTGCCCGCACAAGCAGCAGGTGAGCGAGCCGCAGCGGCAAGAATTTCACGTCCGAGACCGCATCGGTGTGTTTGCGGGCGAGTTGCCCCATCATGCTGCGCCACAAGGCGTCCTTAGGATGGTCCTGTTCAGACCATTTCGGCGGCGGCACGGCTTGAAATGTCAGCGGCCGTTTGGGCCTCGGCCTGCCCTGTCGGGGGGTGACAATGTGCGTCACCAAGCCAGAATCGCGACGGTGGACGTTGCTTCGCCGGTTAGCATACTCGTCGGGAATCCCCCTGCTCTTCCATTCGACCATTCTTGCCGTGCCACAGTCGCTGGACGATTCGTGGCCGTCCCAAAGCGCGATCAGCACGTCGCTGCTTTGCGCGACGTGAACGCCAGCTTGCCGGTACTGCAGGTCTCGGTACGGATTGTCATGCCTGTTCTCTATTTTGGCGACATTGTTGCCCGCGACCATCGGAAGGACGTAGTGGAAACTGGCCGAGGACAAAAGCTTGCGGAACGCGTTCAGCGATGCCCTGTCGTTATTGAAGTCTCTCTCGTACTCAGACTGCGGCATTGGCAACGGCACCACGAGGCGTATCCTGCTGTGGCCGCCGCTGTCCCAGTTATCGTCGGCAAGCTCTAGCGCAACCTGAGCCACAAGCCGGTCAGCGCCTTCCGCCAACGGAGACATCAAGACGAGTGGAGAATTGGGGAGTTTCCGAAGCACCTCTTCAAGGACGGCTCGCACCATCTCTCGCAGAGCAGGCGTGTCCTCACTGTTCAAATTCCGATGCCCGGTTACGCCAACCACGATCGGGATTCGCAGATCATGGTCTTTGTCGCGATCTCTGATTTGGCCCCGGTCGGCGGCTTGTTCGGGCGCTTTAGACGCACTCACGTTGATTGGCTTCCACCGTAATTGTGTTCATATCTGTTAGCGCATTATCCACATAGCGCGCGTTACCGGTTGTTCCAATTTGACAATGCTGCCAGTAGACCGAGATTACGCCACGATATCCATAATATGGCGCAGTTATGGTAGATTAGAGGCTGAGGTGTCTTGCTTATGAAGGCTCGGGGGAGATTTAACAGTCAGGACGTGGCTAAAGCAGCGGGTGTGTCCCGTACCACGGTCTCCTATGTATTGAACAATCGGCACGTTGAGGGGCGCATAGCGGAGCATACCCGTCAAAACGTGCTGAGAGTGGCTGCTGAGATGGGCTACCGCATGAACCCGCTCTCGCGAGGTCTGAAATTCGACAAGACCAAGCTTATCGGGGTCTTCTGCCAGGTTAGAGCGGACGATTTTCACAACCGCATTCTGAACGCCATTCACCAGGCAAGCCATGCCGCAGGCTATCTCGTGCTGAACGCCTATGTTGGTTCGGATTACGAGATCAAGCCTGAGAACCTGATGCATCTCCTTGATTACAAGGTATGCGGAATAGTGCGAATCGTTGGCGCGATTTCCACGAACGAGGCGGATCGATTGTCAGAGATCGAGACGAACGAACGCCGACCGATCATCGTTATCGATGACCGTGGGTACTCGGGACGCTTCGACTGCGTGGTCAACGACAATGCAAAAGGCGCGTACGACGTGGTGAATCACCTCATCTCGTTGGGGCATCGCCGCATTGCGCACCTCAGCGCCGCGGCAAGCAGCAGCAACGGCGCCGAGCGGCTGGCCGGCTACATTTCGGCACTTACCGACGCAGGGCTGCCCGTTGACGACGAACTGATCGTCGGACGAGGTTTTTTCCCGGCCGAAGTGGACCCACTGGTGGAGGGCCTGCTCGCATTGCCGAGTCCGCCAACGGCCCTGTTTGCCGCAAACGACCCGATGGCCGCAGCAGCCAAAGAGTCTGCGATGCGACGTGGGGTTCATGTGCCCACCAAATTGGCGATCGCCAGCTTTGGCGACAACGATTTTGCAGGCTATACCGAGTTGACGTCGGTAAACCAGCACCCTGAGAAGATGGGATACGAGGCCATTCAACGGCTCTTCGCGCGATTGAAAGACTTTGATCTGCCTCGCCAAACCATTATCGTGCCCACAAGCCTCGAGATCCGCGCATCGTCGGGCGGCGCCCTGCTCTAACTTGCACGGCAATGACGGCGCGCCAAGCTGAGCGAGAACGTTAAGATGATATACTATTGCGCTGCCTATGGATGAAATCGAACCCCCGAAGCTCTCAGACGAATACCATTGGTATGCCGAACATACGGTGTTGTTGTACAGCACCCTCAAGTGGTCGCTGCTCGGCGCTTGTTCTGGCATATGCGTGGGGCTGGGAGCTCGCGCGTTCTTGCTGGCGCTTAGATGGTCCACTCATTCGGCCAGCAGCCTCCTGCCCGGCTGGTTTCCGTACTACTACTTCCTTCCCGTTGCTCTGCCAGTTTGTGTCTGGCTTATCCGAACATTTGCCCCAACGGCGAAGGGACACGGCACTGAGGCAGTTATCGCAGCGGTTCACGAGAATTACGGGCGGGTCGAGTGGCGTGTCGCCCCGGTAAAGCTTGCAGCAACCGTGCTCACTCTGGCGTTTGGCGGGTCTGTTGGAAAAGAGGGCCCTTGCGCACAGATTGGCGCCGCAATAAGCAGCCTCTTCGCCGACGTTCTCAAGCTAAACAACGATGATCGACGAAGGCTGGTAATCTGTGGGATCGGAGCGGGATTCGCGGCGGTGTTCGGCACGCCGGTCGCCGGGGCGATTTTTGGAATCGAGGTGCTGTATCTGGGCCGGATAGAATACCCGGTCCTCTTTCCATGTCTTATCGCCGGGATTTCAGCGCACCTTGTCTGCGGCACCGTCGCACCGGCACCGTATGTGAACGAGCCTGCCACGTTCGGGCACATTGGCCAACCTATGCTCGCGTTGCTCGCCGTGGGATTCGGTGCCTTATGCGGCTTTGTCGCCCTTTTTCTTATCGAGACGATGCGACGTGCCCAGCACCTGTTGCGTCCGACGTCAAAGCATCCTTATATTGTCGCAGTTTGTGGCGGCCTTGCGCTTGCCGCAATCTTCCGCCTTACAGGCACGTCCTCTGCAGGTCTCGGCCTGGTCGGCATCAACCACGCGCTGGCGGGTGTCGCCCCCCTGTTTGCGCTTGCGTTCGTGATGAAGATCATCACAACGTCCCTCACATTGGAAACGGGAGGCAGCGGCGGCATTGTCACTCCCCTGTTCTATATTGGCGCGGCCTTTGGCGCATCGTTCGCGCATGCGTTTCATCTGCCCGTGGGCCTTTTCGCAGCATTTGGATATATAGCCGTCGCGGCGGCAGCCACAAACACGCCCATTGCATTCAGCGTCATGGCAATGTCCATCCTGCCGACCGCAACTGGCGTCTACGCGGCTTTGTGCGCGTGCACGGCTTATCTTTTAGTCGGTCACCGGAGCGTTTACGCCAGCCAGAAGCTTGGCATGGTGAAGTCTTCCGGCCTGACAGCCGACGTCAGCGTTTCTGTTGGGGACGTGGACAGCGGAACGATAAAGGTACGCAAGGGCACTGGAGCGGCCCGATTGGTAAGGCTGGCGCAACGAAGGCCACGCATGTTCCGCCGGTGCAAGAAATAGCATTCGCCTATGCACGATGTGGTAGACGCCGTCGTCATTTTCACTCGAACCTGAGCATACCAGCCGTTATGGGCACCGACCAAGGTCGGTGCCCATAACCGTGTCTCCGAACGCCCTAGCAGGGAGGCTTCTTCGGCCCCTTTGGGCCGGGACCATGCGGCTTTTGTTTGGGCGGCTTCGTCACGTTTATAATAATCGTCGATCCATTCGGCGGATTCATGAGGTTCGGCGGAATAGGAGCGCCGGGCGGCAGGTTGATGTTGATAATGGGCGGCTGCGAAGGCGGCGGCGGTGGCTGTGTCAACTGGTTGATCGCATTCCCCGCAAGACTGGTCGCCGTTCCCGCAACGGCGATTATGCCCCAGGTAGCAGCCGCAATACCGAGAACGGGGGCAGTAGCGGTTACCGCAATTATTCCTGCCACGATGGCCACCGCGCCACCTCCGTACGTCAGGATATTGCCGAGAAGGCTTGTACCGTCGGGATCGTACCAAACAAGCGGATTTCCGGCAGCATAGCTGTAGATGTTGACGTCGCCGTCCTGGCCAAGCGGATCGCGCGTGACGAACCGTGCCTGCCTCGGGTCATAATACCGTTGAGACAACAAAATCAGCCCCGTCTCGTGATCCGTGTAATATCCATATTGGCCGCCGAAACCGAACGGATCGGTCACAGTAGCGGAGCTAGCCCCGAGGCCGAAGCTATCGTAAACGCTGCTGGATATCACCATGCCGCTGCTGTTCGTGCGCTCTGCCACGTTGCCAAAAGGATCGAACTGATAGAAGATCGAGCCGGCTGACGTGTGACGAGAGAGCAGCCAGTAGGGGCCGAACGTGTTGTAGGCAGAAACCGCGCCGCCGCTTGTGAGCTCGATGACCGGTTGACTGCCGTCATACAGGAAGTAAGTCCGCGTCGCGCCAGACTGCGCCCATGCCCTAAGACCATCGAAGCGGTATCCTGCGGTGAACGATGGGCCGTATGAGGTCACGCGCTGCTCGACGTCGTAGGCCGCCTTGTCAGACGTGCCAGGGAACGACGTCTCATCGCCCGAGGCATCGTAGCTTAGGGCTGTGTTCTGGTCGTCAGCGTCAAACGTTGCCGAAACGCCGCGCACCAAGTCGGGATTGTTCGCCACGTCAAACCCGAACTTGTCGTCGTAACCGCCATTGCGCGTCGATTTCTCCTCGGTAAGCTGTCCTTCGCCATCCACCGAATATGCCGTTGTTCCGTTCAGGGCCGCTGTCGGCGATGCAACAGGAACTGTCAACGGCTCAGCAAGCGAATCACGCACAATCCCGGTTGTGCCGCCGAAGTCGGACAAAGTGGTAGATCCCACCATATTGACCAGTCTGCGAAGGGAGCTGCGGGCATCAGGCACGTACACCGACGTTGCGCCGTTCGCAAGCTTCACTTCGTCAATAAACAGGGTCGGATAGTAGCTGATGCTGCTCGTTTCGCCAAAAGGATTGGTAAGAGACGCGAGACGCCCCACGTCGTCGAACTTGTAGAGCGCCGTGCCGGCAGGCGACGTGAGCGAGCGGCGCGAGCCATCGGGATTATAGGCATATGACAGGGTCGCCGCAGGCACGCCCTTATAGGCCGTCACCGAAGTCAACAGCCGATTGCCGTCGTCGTACGTGCTCGTGTATGTGCCAACTCCGTCCGAAACCGAAACCTGGCGATCATAGGCGTCGTACGTATATTGCTGGTTGAGCGTGGCTGCCGAAGGATACGAAACGCTTGAAAGGTTGCCGTCACCGTCCTTGTACGCGTAGTCCGTCTCTATGCCGCGCGCATCCACGCGCCTTACTATTCGGTCGTCCGTATCATAGGCCCGTGTTTCCGTGTCGCCCTTTGGCGACCGCACACTGGTGAGATCGCCATCGACGTCGTAGGAATAATCTGTCGTATTGCCCTTGCCGTCTTGGATCGTGGCAATCTGGTACAGCCCGTCGTACGTGTAAAACTCCGGCTGGAACCCGTCCGATTTACCCAGCGTCTCGCCTTCGTTGCCGTACGTGTACTGGTATCGGCGGGTGAGGTTGCCACTCTCGTCGTATGTTTCTGTTGCAACCACCGGCCCACCTGGATACAGGTATATCCATTGGTCCCGCGCCTGCCCTGGGCCGTTCTCGCCCGTTTTCGGATACAGGACGCTGAGTTTGTTTCCCGCAATGTCGTAGCTTGACGAAGTGACGTTGTTCAAAGCATCCTCCGTGGACGACACTTCGCCAAAGGCGTTGTACCTGTAATGGGTCGTGTCGCCGCCATTGTCCTTGACCGCGATCGGCTCGTTAAGCGCCTCCGACTGAGTGTAACTTCCATCAACCGCATACGTGAACTGTATGGTCTCGGACGCAGCAGCGCCATTGCCAGGAACCGTCATCGACACCATATTGCCGAACGAATCGTACACATAGCTCGTGGTGACGGTCGTCGCGCTTCCTACCGTGCCGGGAGCGGGCGTGGAAATGGTCTTCAGGTAGCCCGAAGGCTCGTAATACGCATACGTCGTCGGGCTCTTCGTTCCCGTTTGCGCTTTTACCAGTTCGCCCAACGGGAAAGCGGAATAGGAATAGCTGTTCGTCGTAACCGTGCCCTTCGGGCTGGTCGACGATGTCACATTGCCAAAGGAATCATAAGTAAACGTCGTCGTCAGCCCTGCCGCGTCCTGATCCGACGATGGGTCGAACGGGTCGTTCGGATCAGTATAGCTGAGAGCTTCTTGCATGTGCCCGTTAACGTCAGCTTGATAGGTCATATCCTCGTTGGTATCGTAGCCAACAAGCTCTCCGCCGACCACTCTGTTTTCCGGATCGGTGTCCACCACGCGCGTGAAGCTGGACGGATATGCCAAATTTCCAAACTGGTCGGTGGACGTGTACGTGTGCGTGTTTCCGTTGGCGTCGGTGATACTTGCAACGGCATCGTCCTCGGAGCTGTACTGGATCGACGTTGACGCCGTTCCGACACCTGTGGCAGAAGGCACGGTCATCGATGTGAGGAACGGCACCTCTTCGCTACCCTCCAGGTCGGACACAAGCGAATAGCCATACTGATAAAGATCCGTCGGTGGTGTCGACAGCGAGCTTTGCATCATGGAAGCGTGATCAAGCTGCTGGTACGCCACGCCGTATATCGCGGGAGTGTTCGCGATCGGATAATATCCCGAGTGATACAGCACGTTCCGCCCTTGATTGTCGGTGACAAACGTTATGTTTCCCGTGCCATCATGTGCGCGGTGTATGGCGAGCAGCGTCTGCTTGCTCGTCGCGTCGACAATCGACGCCAAAAGGGGTATTGGAGCGCCCCAAACTGTGCCGTCCGGCTCCGGCGAGCCATAAGTGAAGGCGATCGAATGGCCATTGCGGTCTGTAATGCTGCTTAGCACGTAGGAGCGTGTGCCCGACTGCATTGGCGTCGTCGTCCATACGGTTCGGTCCGCAAACTCCACCGTGTAGTACCCAGTGGACGAAGCAGCCGCGTAACGCCACGTGACCACGACGTCAGCCCCAGGCTGCGTCGTACACGCCACCGACTGCTTGGTTGAGCTGGGCACCGATGACGCGGTGAAATTCCATTGAGCCCCGTTAGGGAAATAGACGTACTTCGGGTTGTTCGAGCCAGCCGCGCCGCCGCTGGCGTCGTAAACGCCGACGTTGTAGGGCTGCGACCACCCAGGGCCGAAATCAGCATACTCGTACGCCAAATTGGGGCTGCGGAGGCTGTTGAACACGCGCGACCAAGTGACGGACGGGCCATTGGGGTTGTACACGGTCAGATCCGCCGAAGGCTCGTATTGCTCCTCACCGGTGGCAAGATTCACGGGATCGCCCTTTGAGGGCCCGCCGCCGCATGGGCAGTTTCCATTGTTATTCTTTGGATTGTGCTTGTTGTGCGGAGGCGGCTGCGGTGAATTGGGACGTTCGCCACACGATATAGCACGTCCCGGAATGTTAAAGGCCGTGAGATGGTGCAACGCGGCAAGCTGAAGAACCGTGGACATCCAACGCGCAGCAACGACACCTCCGGCGCTCGCCACGTCAAATCCCTTGCTTCCCAGTGGCGAGCTTAGCGCGAGATTCAGCGCTCGGTCTGGAGGGCTTTGCGGTTTCAGCACCGTCGCATACAGCCACGGCTCCAGCGCATGCCACTGCTTCCAGCTCAACAGAATCTTGCCGCCGGGCCACGGGCCACAGTCGGAGCAGACATATGTGACGCCTTGGCGGCTAGCACCCGTAAGGCAAACAAAATGGTCGTGCTCGACAAATGCGACGGCCGGCTTCGGCAGAGCCATCAGCCCCTCATCGTCTGCAACCACGGGACGGGCAACCATGCCGACTCGCCGGGCCGCATCCTCAATGTCCTGCAACGTGCTGCCCTCGCCGGTAACGTGCAGGATCGAGAGCACGAAAGACCGCGAATCTGGAAGACCAAGCGAATGGAAACAGATGGCCAGCGCCGCCGCGGCGCACTCGGGATCAAGGTGAGAAGGTTCCGGTATGCCCATCGCCTCGCGTTCAAGCTGTCTGCCCGCAGCCGATTCGGCACGCCGAAGCCAGAACGTGCAGTTGCGCCGGCTGTAGCCTTCGGACTGCTTGGACGCAAGCAAGCTCTTGAACGCAGTTGCGGCGGCCATGAACGTGCTGTGGTCGAACAACGTCACCGCCTGGTCGTACCTGGCGAGCCCTAAAAGATCGTGTCTAACGCCTTTGAGATGCGAAACGGCGGCAAAATGGTACGCTGCCGTAGCGACGTCTTCATCCCCAGCGAGCGCGACTTCACCCAGCCAAATGTGCTGCTGCGCCATATCGCTCACGCTCTCGGCACATCGATGAAGCGCAGCCTTCCACATTTGGATCTGCCAAGGTTGAGGGTTTTTGATAAAGCCGCCGATGGAGTCGAGCAGGCTCATAGGAAGCGGCAGCGCAAGTTGCCGTGCCGGTGCCAGAAGAGTAGACGGGTCTGTCCGCTCCGGCATCAGCACGTTTGCATCCGGCGTGGATCGGCCGAGTTGGCCCGGGGCCACAACGATCAGGTTAAACGATGCCGTGTGTACATTTGCTCCGGACATTGCGGTGACAGTAAGCCTATACGTGCCCAGAGCCGCAGTGCCGGCCGAGATGTACAGGTTGCTGCCGGCCACAGTGGCGTCAGCCGGATAGAACGAAGCAGTCGCCCCCGTCGGAGTGCCAGAAACAGACAGTTGTATTCCTCCGGCGAATCCCCCGGAAGAAGCAAGCCCCACGACAATCGCATCCGACTGGCCCTGCGGGATGGTGATGACCGACGGCTGCAACGCCAGTGCAAAATCAATGTCTTGCGCGGAAACGACGGGCGAGCCAGATCCGGCCCCATCGGCGTCATAAGCAAAGACCTGGTA
>Ga0255356_1001627_pt1 | contig 13950 bp, 12 predicted proteins | sample HBST100metaG_FD_189944 | JGI IMG/M metagenome (GOLD analysis project Ga0255356, IMG submission 189944) | Peat soil microbial communities from Stordalen Mire, Sweden - H.B.S.T100 | ecosystem: Environmental > Terrestrial > Soil > Wetlands > Peat | place: Sweden: Norrbotten County, Stordalen Mire... | reverse complement strand
GGATAGGGCGCGGCATGGGAATTTCGAAAACCCGCGCTTATCAGCTTGTCATGATCGGTCTCGCCGATATGGACGAGGAATCGAGGGCGGCGGCGGCTGGACTGCGGGCGCTGGAACTGGTGCGCTTGGATAGCCTCGTCTCTGCGCATTGGCCTGAGCGGGCCAACCCGCGCCATGCTGACGTGATTCTGAAGACCATCGAACGGAGGGCAAAACTGCTGGGCCTGGAGGCGCCTCAGAAGATTGCGCAGACCACGCCTGAGGGTAACGCCCTGCCGACTGCGCTGGACTTGTCGAAACTCACAGACGCGGAACTGGCGGAGATGAAGCGGCTGTATGAAAAGGCCGGGGCTGTTGCAACGGCGGGAAGCGATTACTGAACAAACAAAGCCGCGTGCTCTGCCTCATCTGAGGCTGTAGAGGAACGCGGCCACCAGCCCGGTAAGGATGTTGCCGACAAACACTGCAAGCGCAATCTTCCAAAAGCCGAGTCTTGCAGCCGGGCGCGTCTCCGGCTCTGATTCTGGTGAGTTTTCAAGTGATAGGAGGCTCATCCGGGCATCTTACCACCCTGGACTCAAGAGCCTAGCCATAGCCGGGATTCCCCCTCATAGGTCCAAGGATGTATCCTCGTCAGTCCTTAAAAAACCAGAGGCGCAAGCATGGAAATCTTGAAGTGGCTCTTTGGACATGGCGATTCTGTACCCTCCCCTACACATGGTCGGTCACTCGCAACACAAGACATCAAACAACCGGCTTCAGGGGCTGATAGGGCATGGAGAGAGGACCACCCCTGTTTCATAGAGGAAAGCAAACCAATTCAAGGCGAGATCGGATACTTCAAATTGGTCGATTGGTGGATGACAGCGTTCAGTGACAGCGAGCGCAAGCACATCGAATCAATCTTCCAGCCCATTTCGACCAATCAAGCCAGCTCCAGCCCGTTAACCTCTGGAGTGATTCAGTCCACTACTGAAACTGCGGTTGGCCTTCTCAGTGCCCTGGCGATGTGGTTCCAAAAGCCGGAAGATCGAACCATCGCACACAAAATTCTGGCCAAGGCGATGGAACTTTCTAAGGACGCCTCCGCTCTGGACAATCACTTTTTGTTCCAGACCGTCATTCAGGCCAATTATCAGGATCGGGAGAATGAGGAAAGCCTAATGGCTGCCATTGATGCCTGTCTCAAGATGATTTCCCTGGCACCCGAAGCAGCACGGGCCTTCAAGTCTGAGTTTCCTAAGCAACAGCTTCCGGGCCACAAAGGGTATGAGCAATTGGCCATCATCTATGAGAAGCAGGGCCGGTTTCAGGATGCCATCACTGTTTCTCAACAGGCCGCAAGGCAAAAGTGGGGCGGTGATTGGGCTAAGCGCATTGAGCGTTTGGACCGCAGGACGAATAGGCAGCCCGAACGGAAGGCACACAGGGCAAACGGGACTCCAGCGGGACTCTGAAAGCAGGACAATTTTCAGAGGCCGCATGGCTATTGGCGATTCGTGCGTTCTTTACTTTCTGCATCGGAAAATAATTCGCTTGGTGGATTTGTTAGAGATTGGTCGATTCTTTCTCGCCAACGTGACGCAGTCGGTGCTGACTTCCTGAAAGGGAGTTTGTCTTGGTTGAGTCAGACAAGCGTTCCGGCGGCGATGATCTCAAGGAACCATTACAATCGAATCCGTGAGCAACTCGTTTGAAATCGGTCCGGTCCACGTGGGCGAGGGCCAGTTGTTTTTGATCGCCGGTCCTTGCGTCATCGAGTCCGAGGAGCACGTGCGCAGGATGGCTGAGGCCATTCAGCGCATTGCGTCGGACCTCGGCATCCCGTATATTTTCAAGGCCAGCTACGACAAGGCGAATCGCACCAGCGTGAAGAGCTTTCGCGGGCCGGGGTTGGTGGAGGGTACGCGCATCCTGGGCCGGTTGGCGAAGGATACGGGGTTGCCGGTTCTGACAGACGTACATGAGCCTGCCCACTGCGCAGTGGCTGCTGAGGCCGTAGACGTGCTGCAGATTCCGGCATTTCTCTGTCGCCAGACAGACCTGCTGGTGGCCGCGGGCAAGACCGGCCGTGCCGTCAACATTAAGAAGGGGCAGTTTGTAGCGCCTTGGGATATGGCCTATCCGGTCGACAAGGTCCGCTCGACAGGCAATGATCGCGTCTTCCTGACCGAGCGCGGCGCAAGCTTTGGCTACAACACGCTTGTGGTGGATTACCGCTCGCTGCCGGTGATGCGACGGCTGGCGCCTGTGGTTTTTGACGGAACACATTCAGTGCAGCAGCCCTCGGCGGCGAAAGGAGTGAGCGGCGGGCAGCCGGAGTTCATCCCATTATTGGCGCGGGCAGCGGTGGCGGCTGGCATCGACGGACTGTTTCTGGAAGTTCACGACGATCCGGCCAATGCCAAGTCTGACGGCGCAAATGCGCTGGATTTAAAGCTGCTGAGGCCGTTGCTGGAAAAGCTGCTGGCAATTCATAAGGCTGCTGAAGTGGATTGATTGCAGGTCTTTGGCCACTCATCCTTGCGGCAAGGGCAACACAAGGATGAGATGCATTTAGCCCCCCAATTCCAGTAGCTGTTGTGAAACCTCACTATGCCACCAGTTGTTTTCGACTGGCAGGCAAAGCCCGTTGGGGCAAGCGTGCGGGCAGCATCTTTGTCGCAGAAAGGCATGCAGACTGATGCTCTTGCAATTCGTACCTTGCGCGCTCCATATCAACATTCTTCTGGGCCGCAAGCTCCGTGCAGAGCTGATAACAGGCTGAGCGGCGAGCCTGAATGTACTCGCTGAGCGTAGCCTCATAAGCCCGCTCAAGATATTCGCAGATTGTGCAACTCATGCAACCTCCTCCGGCCTTCAGCCAGGCCTGCTACAGCAGAGCTGCTGCGGCTTTACCGGCCGAGAATTTCTTCTTCGGCGCGGTGCCAATCTTGCTTATCCCGGCCGTGTTCTCTGCCGCGGCCTTCATACAGCTCAAACGCTCGCTCTCGGATCAGTTCCTGAGATGGGCCGTCGCTTGTGAGTTTTGTCCCCTCGGCAGGGGCGCGTTTTGAACCATTAACATGGTCTCGCTTCGATCTTTTTTTAGCCTTGGAATCGGCCATGAGGAAACCTCCTGAGGACGAGGGACTAAGAGCAAGGCGCTTCAAGTAGTCCGGCTTGGGATCTGTGAACGCTGTTCAGACCTACGGACTAGCGTTCACAGATCTCTTAAGTGAAGAGGAGGCGAAAGAGCAGATATGACACTCACCCTTTCTTGATCGTTAGGCAGAAAGCTTGAGCACGGCATACATTCTCTGGGAAGTTTTCTTCTTGCCGCAAGATACCCAGATTGCGCTACTTCAAGAAGGAAATCCGAAAGATTGTGCCGTCTGTTGTATCTCTTTAACCGCGTTTCCTGAACTACCGGTGATTCCGATCAAGGCAATTTGCCGCCGTGTGTGACAATGTTCCAGCATGAAGTCTTCGGCGAAAGTCGGTTTATTCGCTCTTGTCCCGGGCTGCTCGACCGCGGAATCCCCTGATCTATTGGCTTTGCCCGCTTTTCTGAGCGAATGTTGATTCGTGTTCCTGTCAGAAGATAAACGATTTCGTGTATCACATTTGTTGACGAGGCTCATAACAACTCCAGTCGTTCAGCAGCTTCCTTGAACGATGCTCGCCTGGAACGAAGCATTGAAGACTCTGGGCGAGATGAAGCTATCTCGACTGCTCTCAGTTGGGTACACCCGCAACGGTCCACGTGCGGCCAGTTCCGGACCGAAAAACTATCGAGGTGCAGCTTTGTCTAACTTGGTTGCTTGCAAGCCGTTGTGTCGAGCCTTGGGAAGGCTCAAAGACCGGAAAGTGAAGTGATTTACACCACTTGGTCGCCTTAGTACCGGGAATCCGACGAAGGTGAACGCACCTCTTAGTTCCGAGTGATACGCTGGAACACCGTGTTAGTCAAGTGGTTTTTCTTAACCTTTTGTTTCAATCATTTCTCCGGTCCGTCAGAGTGCGAAGCTCCTGTGATCAACGGAGCCACTTTCGGCAATTGGTCTCATCCAGCAAGTGCATTCCCTTCCGTGCTGGCAGCTGGCGGTGGGCGACGGTTAGCACGGTGGGCTTGCTCGCCATCCGGGGCCTGCGGAGTCTATGGAAGAAGTGGGGCGGAGAATCGCTAGGCTCGGCTTGCTGCCGGTTGCCACCCCGTCCTGATACACTTTTGCTTGGAGTTTGATAGCGCGTTTCGTCAACCGGCTTACAGGTAAGAGTGTGTCGCCGGTAGCCGGTCACGTGAACGGATTTCACCGGCGGCAGGCCAACCATGGCGTGTTGGCGGGCCGTTCTACAAGACGTCTTTTCAGTTTTCGTGGCCTTTTTGGGCTCCGTACGAGAGAGCTTTTTCTTCTGCCCCAGCGACCAAGACCTGTCGCAGAGTTGGAAGTGAAGACTCTCGAATGCGGCCAAGGTGGGCAGCGGTGACGAAAAGTACGTTTGCAACCCTAGTTTTCTGACGGTATCGAGAGAGACCGTTCCGCAGTTTGACAAAGCGGGGCGGGGAGGATTCATGCGGCGGTTTTTGACGCTTGTTTGCTTGTTGTGCTTGGCTATTCCAGCCGGAGTTTCGATCACCGGCTGCACCCGCAATCCGGGCGCGAACTATTGCAATGGTCTGGGTTACGGGATGAAGATCACGGACGTGGCCTCGCTCACGCTACAGCCTGAGACCACGGGCATCTCGATTGCCTACGGGCAAACGCGCTCGCTGGGTTCGCCCTCGGCCCTCACCTGCAAGGGCACCACTGCCACTACGAGCACGATCACCTATGGCACCAGCAATAGCCAGTTGGTTGACCTCTCGCCGACCGGCAACTTGTGCGCTGGCACGTGGAACCGGAACACGGGCGGCGGCATTGCCAACTACACCATTTGCAGCGCGCCGAATCCATTGCCCTCGACCGGCGGCTTGCCCTATGCAACAGCCACTGTCACGGCCTCCACCGATTCGGTGACCTCTAATCCGGTGACGGTCTACGTGCATACCCCGGTGACCTCGATCAGCCTTGTAGGGCCGCAGTCGTGTCTCTCTCAGGGAACACAGGCCACGCTTGATGCGCAGGCTTGCTACACGGGCAGCAACAACAAGCAGTATCAAATGTGCGCGCCGTCTGGCATCACGCAATGCCCTTACGCTGCCGGTGATTCGCGCTGCAGCAATCCCAGTAAATATTTTGCCTGCTCGGGCGGGCTGGCGACTGGTGTGAGCTCGGTTCCCAGCTGCACAGCCGCCATCGGTACGCTTACGTATTCGGTGGGTGACGCTGGCATCGCTACGATTACCAGCACCACCACGACCAATAACGTGACGATTACTGCCGAACAGCCAGGCACTACCGCGATTACCGCGTCGGTGGCTCTATCGGGCTCTTCGGCTGGCTACTTTTCTACTTGCCCACCGAAATCGATCTCGGTTACTTTGGCCAACAACGCGACCTCGGGCACCATCACACAGGGCGAGACGGAGAATCTGGTCACCACCATTCTTGATACCAACGGAAAGTCCATTACCGGCCTGACGCTGGACTACCAGTCCACCGACCCGGTCGACATCTCGGCGAGCAGCGCCGGAGTGATTACGACATCCTTCCCCGGTGTGGCTTCCGTCTATGCAATCTGCCAGCCGTCTACTTGCAATCCTTCCCCCATCAACGAAGTCGGATTGTATGGCACCGGACTGTCGGTTTCGTCGAACTCGGTCACAATCACGACTCCGGGCACGAGCAGCGACTACATCTGGCTCTCGGCTCCGGGGCAGTCACAGTACTTCACACCTGTTCAACTGCTTACTGGCACGGTTGGCTCCCCAGTGCGCCTGCCATACGTGCCGAACTCGATGGTGATGGACAAGTTGGGCAGCGATATTTACTTCGGTTCCCCTCATGAGTTGATGGTTGTGAGTACTTCGAGCAATGCCATTACCTCACAGAACGCCAACGTACCGGGCGTGGTGCTGGCTGTCTCGCCAAACAATGCGCAATTGCTCATCAACGATCAATCGCGTCAGCTCTTCTACCTCTACAACATTGCAGGTGGGACCGCGACGACCTTTGGCGGCATGGGCAATGCGGCTGCCTGGAGTCCCGACTCGAAGACGTTGTACATCACCGACAACTCGGCGTTGAACAATGTCACGGAAGGCATCACCGGCCACACAGACACGTTGTATGTCTACAACCAGAGCAACTGGACGATCTATGACCTGCCGGCGAGCCCGCTCTCGAGTTCGCTGCCGCCGGGCATTTTGCCGCCAAATGCACCAACCTATCCACTGGCTGCGAATGTGGCTATTTCCAGCACAGTGCAAACTCCAGCCCTTACCATTCCTTCCGTGGGCGCCTACCTCAGAGGCAGCCCCACCGTGGCTCACACTTGGTGCCCTGCTGGTACGGTTGGAGACTACGCCAGCATGGTCTTCTACCCCTTGGAAGATACAGTTCTGGACGCATCCAGCAACCCCGTGCAGACAGACGCACTTACGACGACCACTGATGGTCAGCACGTTCTGGGCGCGGCGGTTACTGCTAGTGGGGGTATGCTCTCTGACATTGGCGTCACGATCCCTTCGCTGAACTGCTTGCCGCCTGAGACAGATGTCAATTATCCGCTGGCCAACGGGGATATTCTCTCGCCGCTGGTGCTCACGAATAAGCCGAGTACGGTGCAACTTACCCAAGTGAGCCCGACGGCCATCAATCAGGTGATCGCCTCACCAGCCTCCAATCTGGCGTTTGTCACCTATACCGCGCTTGAGAGCAACACCAACGCATTGTTGCCCTATTATCAGCCGGCCACAAGTAAGTTGAACTATCTGACACTTACCGGAGGCTCGACCATAAGCGCGCCCCTGGCTGGTGCCTTCACGCCGGACGACAGCCTCTTCTTCGTTTCTACGGCGGGCGACAACATGGTCCACTACATCAGCGTGCCTCTTGTCACCACTACCCCAGCGAAAGCCGACACGCAGCAGATCAGCCCTAACCTGCCGGCCTGCACCCCCGTCTCGGCTGGTGGCGTCGATGCTGGCTGCACTTTTTCGGGCAGCGGCACCATCGTCCCGGCTACGGTTATCACCGTCAAGCCGCGCTCCACTACATAGCGCTTAACGCATGAATCAGCAAACAAAAAGGTCGGCCTTGAGCCGACCTTTTTGTTTGTTCATGCGCAAGTTCTCCGTGCCATTTTCTGTAGGGGCTTTTCAAATGTAAGGAGAAACCAATCCACCCACCAGCGCACGATAGAATCAAAGAATGATCAAGGGGATTTCCTTTCTTCGTCCAGCAGGCAGCCGAGCAGCTTATGACCGGCTAGCGAACTTCTTTGCAGCTCTGGGATTTGCTGCCGGCAAAGGTTGGAACGAAGAGACCAGCAGCGGTGCATCCTTCCTGGCTCCGCTGGGCAATCTGGAATTTGTGGATGGCCAGTTTCCTTCCACCGCTGACGTGTTGGTGGAGGTAACCGCTCTGGACGCCGTGCATCAGGCTGCCTCAAGCTGGCTGCGCGCGGAAGGGGGCGAAGAGGCTGTTGCGCGTCTTGCACCCATCGCCGAGACGCACTGGAAGTCGCGCCTTTTTACCGTCGAGCCGGAACCGGGTTTTGCCTTCAGCTTCTGGGCCTGGAGCGATCCTGAGCGCGGCAAGCCGGTGGCCGTGGAAGGTGATCTCTCCGCCGCAGGCATGAAGTTTGGCGTAGTTGTAGCACGCTGGAATGCGGTGATTACCGAGCGTCTGCTGGAAGGCGCGCTGGACGCCCTGTTGCGCAGCGGTGCGAAGCGGGCTGACATTGAGGTGGTTCGTGTCCCAGGTGCTTGGGAGGTACCTGCTGCCGCACGCACGTTGGCCAACCTGGGACAGGTTGATGCCATCGTAGCCCTAGGCTGCCTGTTGCGCGGCGAAACTGCCCACTACGAGGCTATCTACAACGAAGTAGCTCGCGGCATTGGCCAGTCGCAACAGGAGACCGGCATTCCGCACAGCTTTGGCGTCCTGACCTGCGAGAGCCTTGAACAGGCGCTCAACCGTGCCGGCATCAAGGCTGGCAACAAGGGTTTTGAGGCTGCCGTCGCGGCCATCGAGATGGTGAGTCTGAGCCATAAGTCGAAGCATGGCGGTGCTGCGTGACCGCCGGACCGCGCCGCAAGTCGCGTGAGCTAGCCATGCAGATGCTGTTTCAAGCAGACATAGGCAAGCAGACGCCGGACCAGGTACGCGCCACGTTTTGGAAAGCCGCCGACGAGGTCGAGCCCGATGTGCGCGGCTTTGCTGAGGATCTCTTCCGCGTGGCCATCGCTCATCAGGAGCAGATTGATGAGCTGATCGTGGCTAACTCAAAGCACTGGCGGCTGGAGCGAATGCCGGCGGTGGACCGCAACCTCCTGCGCATGGCCGTGGGCGAGATGCTGGGATTCAAGGGCACGCCCTTCCCCATCGTCATTAACGAAGCCCTCGAAGTTGGCCGCCGCTACTCCGCTCCCGAGTCCATCAACTTCCTCAACGGAATGCTGGATGCTATTGCACGCAGCCTGATCGGCAAGTAAAGGCCGGGCGGTATCAAGCGGAAGAATTCTGTTGAAACGGTTGTTACCCCCGTGGCACTATGCATGGGTGCGGCACGCCGCGCATCGATGGCCGGGAGCTCCTTCCCAGTCGATGCCAACTGGATTCCCCGAGTTCAGTGCACAAACCGAATTGCAGACCTGCGAAGAGCTCAGAAACGGCTCGTGCATAGAGGCGTCTTCAGAGCCGGACAAGAGAGTTGCGCGGGTAAGGAGGGTAAATCTCAATGCCCCCAGGCCTCGATGCTCTGAAGCACATTGTCGTGCTCATGATGGAAAACCGATCCTTCGATCACATGCTGGGATCGCTCAAGGCGGTCAATCCGCAGATCGATGGAGTGGATGGCACGCAATCGAACCCTGATACTCAGGGGAACAAGGTCTTTGTGCAGCCGCTTGCCGAGTTTCAGAGCCAGCTCGATCCGGACCCCGACCATCACTTTCCAGCAGTGGACCAGCAAATCTTCAACGGCGACCAGAGCAACCCGCGCGTAGCTAACATGCAAGGCTTTGTGAAGAGCTACTACCAACAGCAGCAGGACCTGGCCCACTCGCAAAAGATCATGTACTACTTTCCCCAGGATAAGTTACCCGTACTTACCTCTTTGGCTACAAACTTTGCGGTCTTCAACCGATGGTTTGCTTCCATCCCGGGGCCGACAATCTGCAATCGCGCCTTTGCGCACTATGGCACCTCCTTCGGACAAGTCGGCATGAATGTCTTTTATCCGCAAGGCAAAAGCATCTACGAGCGCCTGGAGGACGCAGGTCACACGGCAAAGCTCTATTACTTCGATCAGGCCAGCTCTACTATGGAAGTCGTCAACTTATTACAGCACCAACCTCAGTTATTCGGAACTTACGACCAGTTTCTGGCAGACTGTAAGTCGGGAAAGCTATCCGACTATAGCTTCATAGAGCCGAACTATACCGATCACGATAACGAAGACGGCGCGCAACTTGCCTGCGATCAGCATCCAGACCATAACATCCAGGCAGGCGAGATTTACATCGCTTCGGTCTACAACGCGATTCGGTCAAACCCAGTGCTTTGGGCGAGCACCGCGCTGTTAGTGGTATATGACGAGCACGGCGGCATCTTCGATCATGTTCCGCCGCCCGCCTGCACGCCAGACGGTCATTCCGCCGGCCCAGCTGACACTGGGCTGAATTTCACATTCAACTTTGATCGCCTGGGCGTCCGTGTGCCAGCCATCCTCATCTCGCCCTGGGTTCCTAAGGGTACTGTGGTGGGGAGCGACAGAGTCTTTGAACACGCGTCGATCCCAGCTACAGTTACTAAGAAGTTCATTGGCAATTACACCGCGAGCACCGCCCGCGAACAGAACGCGCAGACGTTTCTCGACCTGCTTTCACTTGACGCTCCGCGGACCGACTATCTCAGTTTCAATCTCTAATCCTAAGGAGGCGAGTTTCATGAGTGACGATTCACGCGCCGGCGAAAAGACCATCATCAATGTCCCGCGTCCTCCAGCCTCAGCCATGAATAGAGACCGGCCCATCTCAAGTCTGATTCACGCGCAGTTACAGCACATTCATCATGCGGAGAGCGCCAGAGTTCCGAAGCATAAAAGAGATGGCCGACTTCCGGATGATATCCACACCGAGGCCGAAGCAGCTTCTTACATTGCTGCGATTACCAAACTGCTTCACCCGCAGGGCCGGAAGAAATCTAAGCGACGGCGAAGCAGCTAGCTGGGTATCTAGGAGGATATGTGCGAAAACTGCCGACTATCATCGCGTTGGTCTTCTTGCCCATGAGTGTGGCCCGCTCCCAGGAGAGCCGAACGCACGCCGACTTTCGCGGCGAAGCGACCCGCTTTAAGCAAAGCTGCGGAGATTTCACGTTGAAGGCGGTGGCCGGATGCGCGCAGCTCCTCTTCACCGACCATCCTCTGCATATTGCCGTGGGAAGCATAGCCCCGCAGAATGGATTTGGCGCGGGCGGCGCGTATGTCGGCAACTGGACACCGAACGAGCTATGGCGCACAAGTTGGGATGCAGACGCCGTTGCATCGGAGAACGGCTCGTGGCGGGCAGGCTTCTATTTCAGGGCTATCCACACGCCCATAGAAAAGATCAAAGTGGTTACAACCACGACGGGTCCGCCGCCTAAGTCGAAGCTCGCTGTGCATCCCTACTCACTCTTCAACCTGTATGCGCAATCCATTTCGCTCGATAAGTTGTATTTCTACGGCCTTGGGCCAAACTCTTTTGAGGCCAACAGTTCTGTCTTCGGCATGACGCAGACGATTGCCGGAGCAAGCGCGATTGTGCCCGTCCTGCACAGCTTGAATGTCTCGCTCTTGGGCGAGATCAATGGGCGGTTTGTGGATGTGCGCGGAAATCATCACGAGTCCAGCCCGTCGATCGAGCAGGTTTTTACTGAAGCCACTGCGCCGGGATTGACCAGCCAGCCGACCTTTGTGCAACTCGGTGAAGGCGCTCGTCTGGAGCCCGCGCTCTTCAACGATCATCTGCAACTCGACTACCTGGCGCAGTTTCAGCAGTTCGTCGCAGCGTCGGACTCGCACTACTCCTTCCGCCGTTTTACCGCGGACCTGAGTCACACCATCCCGATCTACCGCAATTCTGGATCATACGGGCCGAAGAGCACCAACGGGCCCGATGAGTGCGCGGTTGCCTTGGGCGCTACGAAATGCCCCGCCATCCAGCGCAATCGAGAAGGATCGTTCGGGGTGAGGCTGCTCATTACGGAATCCATCGCGTCAGCGGGCAGTCAGGTTCCGTTCTACTTTCAGCCAACGCTGGGCGGGTCCGACATCAACGGAAATCCCTGGCTGCCGAGTTACAACGACTATCGTTTTCGCGCGCCCAACGCTCTGTTGCTGCGCGAGAGTGTTGAGCATTCGATATGGGGACCCGTCGGAGTTAATTTCTCTGCCGACCAAGGCAAAGTCGCGCTCACGCGTGGCGATATTGCATTCAATCATCTCGCTCATAGCTTTTCTGCAGGGCTGACGTTGCGCGCAGGAGGCCTTCCGGCTCTCTCGTTAGGCTTCGCCTGGGCCGGTCCTGAGGGAACGCACACGATTGCGAACGTCAACACTTCGCTGCTCGGCGGGTCGGCACGTCCTTCTCTCTTTTGATTTGCGAATGCGGTTTGGGCGCAACTTGTCTGCGCGCTGCATTTGCGCGAGGCGAGTGGATCTGCATGATTCCTTGTAATGATCGAAGCGACCAACGGCGGGTTGCCGGCGTTGGTCGCGGTTCTCTATTTTGTATCTTCGGCTGAGCGAAGATGCCGGGCTAGCGACCACTTCAGCTCGTCGATGCCCTGACCGGTTACGGCAGAGATGGCGTGAAACTCCAGCTTGCGGCGTTTCACATGCGTCGTCAGCTTTTTGAGCTTATCTGGGTTGGCGCTGTCGATCTTGGTGGCGCAGACAATCATGGTCTTGCCGACCAATGGGTGGTTGGACTTGGAAGATTGATCGGCATCGTCTGCGAAGGGGTCGGAGTCGCTCAGGATTGAGCTGCTGGTGAAGCTCTCTAACTCCTTGTTGATGATCTTGAAATCTTCGACCGGGTCAGGGCGGCCGGAAGCGTCTGAAACATCAACCAAGTGAAGCAGCAGACGAGTGCGCTCGATATGGCGCAGAAACTGTGTGCCCAGACCAGAGCCGAGATGCGCGCCCTCGATGAGGCCAGGCATGTCGGCAACGACGAAGGATTCCAGGTCAGGCTCCTCGCCCACGGTTACCACGCCGAGATTGGGCTCAAGAGTGGTGAAGGGGTAGTCGGCGATCTTGGGCTTGGCGGCGGAGATGCGCGAGATGAGCGTGGATTTGCCTGCGTTGGGATAGCCGACCAGGCCGACATCGGCCAGCAGCTTTAATTCCAGGCGATAGAGGCGCTCCTCGCCCGCGCGGCCGAGTTCGTGTTCGCGCGGAGCCTGGTGGACGCTGGTGGCAAAGTGCTGGTTGCCGCGTCCGCCGCGTCCGCCTTTGGCGATGATGACCTGCTCGTCGGGCTCTTCAAAGTCGTGAATCAGCTCGCCAGTCAACTGGTCGTAAAGAGACGTGCCGACCGGGACTTGCAGGATGATCGAGTTTCCGTCGAGACCGGTGCAGTTGGAGCCCATGCCGTGCTCGCCGCGCTGAGCCTTGTGTTCAGGGTTATAGCGGAAGTGAATCAGCGTGTTGTGGCGCTGCGAGCTGACCATGACAACATCGCCGCCGTGGCCGCCGTCGCCGCCCGAAGGACCGCCGCGCGGAACGAACTTTTCGCGCCGGAAGGCCATGCAGCCGTTGCCGCCGTCGCCGGCTTTGACCTTAATTTTTGCTTCATCGATAAACATGGGGAACCAATTGTCAGTGGTCAGTTGTCAGTGGTCAGATTGACCAAAGCGCGCCATCGACCCTGAATTACAAGTGACGTCCTTCCAGTTTACCGGAGAAGGGCTTAGAATCGCTTGCAACGTAACTGTTAGGGTAATTAGAAATGCCTAAGGTTGGAGATTTCTGTCCAGAAATGGCCAGAGAACTCCGCCCCATCCGGACTCACCACGAGAGTGGGCCGGAGCTGTAGCGCAAAGCAGTTTTTCCCAGGGTCTGCCGCGAGCAGGGGACTCGATGGCAGGGCGCAGTTGGACCAAGATGCTGGCGGTAGCTGTGCTCCTCGTGAGCGCGGAGATGACGGGTCTCGCCCAATCTGCCGAGACTGGCTCGCTGAGCGGTAAGCTGACCGACCTGCTCTCGAAGCCGCTGAACGGCGTCACAATCGTGCTTCGGAACCAGAGCACGGGCGCAGAAGCGCGCACAAACACCACAAAAAATGGAGCTTACCGGTTCAGCAACTTGGAACCGGGCGAGTACACGTTGGAGGCCGAGAGTCCGCAACTGGGGCGCGGCCATGTGGACGAGATCCAGGTGGATGCTGGTCACGAGGCGCGGGTACAGGTGGCACTGGAGTTCGAGTCGCTGCCGCTCAGCCCCGTCTTGACGGCAACCCATAGCGAGGAACGGCCCAAAGTTGCAGAGTTGCCGAAGCCAGCGCAGCCCAAGCCAGAACAGCACAGGGTAAGCCCGCCCGATCTTCAGCCCGTGACTCCGCCGTTGGACGCCGTTACTGTGGCCGCCAACCCTATGCCGCGGCTGGAACCGGCCGGACGCAGCGTGCAGCAGGCAGTTACACTTCCAGCCCCGGCGGGCGCGACTGCTTCCCAGCTCTCGGAGACGAGATCTGATTCCCCGCAGACGGGGCCTGTTCTGCGGAGCGAGAAGACGGCGGTAGCCACAGCTCCGGCGCAGACGCAGGCACAGAGTACACAGGCACCGAGCAGTCCGGTTCTGAGGGTTTCTCAGGAG
>Ga0255356_1001625_pt1 | contig 13953 bp, 9 predicted proteins | sample HBST100metaG_FD_189944 | JGI IMG/M metagenome (GOLD analysis project Ga0255356, IMG submission 189944) | Peat soil microbial communities from Stordalen Mire, Sweden - H.B.S.T100 | ecosystem: Environmental > Terrestrial > Soil > Wetlands > Peat | place: Sweden: Norrbotten County, Stordalen Mire... | reverse complement strand
AGTTATCGTTCTTCAACAGCCACTACGATAACTCATGTTACCTGCCGATGATGGGCTTTATCACTTTCAACGACGAGGCCGATCAGTATCTTTGCGCCGCCGTGTTGCGTCCAGGCAATGTTACGGCCACGGCGGGCGCGGCGGGGATTCTGCGCAGACTGATGGGGTTAATTCGCAACTCTTTCCCCAAGTAGTGGGAAAGTCCCGCTTTTGGACCTTTCCACGGAGCGGCTTTTTCCACGGCCCTTTTACCCACAGATTGTGCTACAGAGCCATTCTTTAACCGCAAGTGGACTGATCGCGCCTCGGGCACAGCGTTTCAATTGACTGGTTGCCCCGGCGTCCCTGCTATTGCTTTCCTGTCAGCGAGCGCATAATATCAACCTCTCGCTGGCGGTAGGGTGTTCCGTCCTCGTAGAAAACATCATGAAACCACAAAGTTGGCTTATCCGTGATATAGGGCCGCTTCCAGGAATCCCAAGGAAGATACGTCTGGCTCCTGCCTTTCACCAGCCCCCAATTGATTGCGCCCACATGATACTTTTCTGCAATCGGCAAAATCGTATCGAAGGTGCTTCCCGCTCCGCGCGCCATGTACTCCGTGCAAATTAGTGGACGATGAAACTGCTCAAGGTTGCGAATCGCTTTCTCAAATACGTCCGCCCAGTCGTAATTGTGGAAGGAGATGAAATCGGACTGCTCGATTTGCACCTGCGTAACCGGAGTCATTTTGGCCAGCAATGACCAGTCTCCCGTCCATACGCCGCTGGTAAGCGGCTGCGTCGGATGAACTGCACGAGCCCATGCAAAGGTTTGTGGCAACAAGGCCAGAACCAACTCCTGTTTGTTCGGCAGTTCCACTTTCTTGTATGCCAGCGCATTATCGTTATCCGGCTCGTTCCACATGTCCCATGCCAGAATGCGCGGGTCGTTGGCAAAAGCTCCGACCACTCCTTGTACATAAGACTTCAAACGAGGATACTGCTTTGGATCCGCCAGAATTGCTCTTCCTGGCGCTTGCACCCACCCGGAGTTATGAACGCCTGGAATCGGAAGACGCTGAGGCCCGAGTTTAGGATCCGGATCCCAGCAGGAATCGAAGAGCACAAATATTGGACGAATGTGATGTTTGTTGGCAATGGCAAGAAACTGATCCATGCGATTCAGAAAACCATCGGCATCTTGCTCCCAAAGCAGATTATGCAAGAAGACGCGCATGGTATTCATGCCCATGCCTTCAGCCCATCCGAACTCGCGATCGATCTCGACTGGATCGAAGGTGCCGGCCTGCCACATCTCCAGTTGGTTGATCGCGTCAGATGGAACGTAGTTTGCGCCGACAATCCAGGGCTGCTTTCCGTACCATTGATTGACCCGATCCTCGCTCCAGCGAGCCTCCTGACCGTGTAGCACACCACAAAGAGTAATTAACAAACAGCAGATCAGAACTGCGTAACGACGCCGATATTGTGCTCTTCCAGAATCAGGCTTCAGCATGAATATTTCCATTCTTCGGTTCATTCTTTGTTTCGGTGCGGGGACATCGGTTCTGCGTATGCGCTGCGGCCATGAAGCCGCAGCGCATCGCTGAATGTTACTGAACAGTGAGAGTAAGAGTATTTGAGACAACATCGCTGCCCGATACTCCGGTAACTTGAATGGTGTACGACCCCGGAGTGGTGCCGGCAATGTTCATGACTCCAGCCTTACCACCTTTACCAGCGCATCCCATCAGAGTGCCGGCGAGGATCGTGATTGAACCGAGCAGGAGGAGATTACGCAGCCAATTGCGGCGGCGCGCCGGAAGTCCGAACAACAGAAGGCAAGCTAGAGTTGCACCGCCTGTTGCGAACAGGCTGCCACCATTGGCTTCAGGATGAAGTGCTGCGCTCACTGCCGATACCGTCGAGATGGTCAAGGTCGCATTCACGGGCGTGATGCCGGTAATGCTTACTGGACTGGTGGATCCAAAGCTCAGGGTAGGAAGATAGAGCGCTCCAGCTGGGCTCTGCGTGATTTGAGCGGACAGGGCCACATTGCCTGTAAACCCGTTGATAGGTGTCAGTGTGATGGTCGATGTGTTTCCCGTGGTTGCGCCGGGGGCAATTGACACCGAAGTTGTGCTCAGATTAAAGCCCACAGCTACCGAAGCAGTTACAGTGACAGTACTGTTTCCGTTGGAGGAGGCATAGTTATTGTCTCCACTGTAGTTAGCAGTAAGCGTCGCCGATCCCATGGCTAATGCATTGCCAGGAATTGTAATGGTTGCCGCACCGCCAGACAATGCAATGGGGCCGGAAGAATAGCTGCCACTGGTCAGAGTAACAGTACCGTTCGGCTGAACGCCCGAAACAGATCCGGTAACATCGACGGTCACACTGAGAGGAAGATTTACTGGAGTGCTAGAGTGTGCAGGAGTCACAGTCACAGACGAGGTTGAGGTTCCCGTCGTGTTGACTCCAGTTGCGTAGAACATCGTGCAGGTTGTGCCTACATAATCAGAGGCGAACTCCAGAACGGTCGACCCATCGGCGGAGGGCAACAGGGGAGACGAATAGTTTTGGCATGAGTTGGGAGTGCTCCAATCTACGTCAGTTACTGCCACAGGAGCCGGCATGGTATTCCAATTCGGCGGGCTAGTGTTGCTAAAAGAGTTGAGCGCGGTTACTGGGTCTAGGGTAAAGATAGTAGCGCCATCAACAACTCCAGGAGGTCCATTGAGCCAATATGTCTGACCAGTTACCATAAGGAGTCCATCGGGGGATGTTGCCGATGGCGCCCAGGTATTTGTAGGCGTAGCCTGGAACCAACCGGGCAGCGCAGTCTGAACTCGCCAGCCCATGTTCCCAAAATTCCAGTTCCAGCCGTCTGGTGACATTTTGAAAAAGACGGTGCAATTAGCAGGCCCGCAGAGTTCAAAGGTCATGAAGTATTCGCCACTGGCTGCGCCACCTGTCACTTTTGTAACTTCAGCCATTCCAGGGCGATCAGATGGACCTCCGCTGGCAACGGCGAATGAGGAGGCAGACCAAGTGATTCCATTGGTGGTCTTGACCTCTTGAATCAGTTGGCTATGGTTGGGCACGGTCTCATCGGAATAGAAGCATACCAGCGAACCGTCTGCAGCAATGGTGAAGTTCGGCTCCCACAAACCTCCTGCAACATTATCGGGAGATGCAGCGGTGGCGGCGTTTGACAGGTAAGTCCACGTAGCGCCTTGATTCGTGCTTTGGTAGACCTTGATCTGCATTGGCTTTGAGGTCGAAGTCTGGCCCACAGAGCCAGCCCAGAGCAGGGTTCCGGGTGCAAGCTGTCCTACCGCGCTAGGTAGTTCGTAGAGTTCTCCGCAGCAGAGTCCGCCTGCGAAGTCCGGATCTTGCACAGCGCCAACCTGGGTAAAGGTTGCCCCACCATCTTTGCTGGCATAGATGTCTTCCTCAGCGTTACCATTTGGGAACGCAGTGACGCTGGCGATAATCTGCCCATTATTGGATGCGTTCGCATTATGCGAGAGACGAACCACTCGAGCATACATCGCCGCATTGCTGCTCAGAGCGGTGCCCGGCTGCGCATTCATCGCGCACGCTGAACCCAATAACAGAACGAGTAATGTCAACAGGCTGATTTTCATAGAACTTATCTTCATAACCTTCTCCTTTTCTGCTCTGCGCTGCACTTCATTGCTACGCAGGAATCCATCTCTACACGTGAAGTCAGAACTCATGAAATGCAAACGCTGTAATCATCGCGTTTGGCTATCATGCCGTGTGAAGCAGCGGCAGAACCTGAAGACACAGGTTCTGCCGCTGTCCGATTTAGAACGTTACGCGGAACTGAACATTCACGTTGCGAGGTGGAGCATCCGCACTCGGAGTCTGGCCAGGGACGAGCAAGCCGAAGTTCGGATCCCAGGCGTTGGAGTTGAAACGCGCGGTGAGTATGTTGAAGTGGTTCATCACGTTTGAGGACGAGATGCGCAGGATGGCGTTGATGCCCTCATGCACTTCGAAGCTCTTCTGCAATGCCGCGTCGCTGAGAACCATGGGCTTCATGTGCATGACGCCCGAGTTCCATCCCTCGACAGCTTCATTCGGAAGCGTGTCGTATACCATCCAGTCATACTCAGACAGAGGCTTGGCAGCGCAGCCTGCTGCTGAGTTGTTGGATACAAGCGGAACCGGATCAGCACCACTTGGCTGGTAATGCAACACGCAGGTTCCCCAGCCCCAGATGTTGTTCTGGTGCCAGTTCGGATGCTTGTTGAAGGTATTGTGCGGGAGCGGACGGGCGCCACTCGGCACAGCGATGGGCTCGCCGCTCTGAATGGTAAAGTCGCCAGACACATCCCAGCCGCCAACGATGGCATCGGCGATGCGATTGTTCCCCATGTTGAAGGCGCGTTTGCGGCCAACCGGCAACTGATAAACGCCGTTGATCTTGAGCGACTTGGGCAGTCCCTCAGCGTAAACGCTTCTCTGACGGATGTTCAGATCTTGGCTCAACCAGCCCCACTGCTCGATCTGCTTGGACCAGACGTAGCTGGCGTCAAATGCGAGGCCGTGAGACATGCGCTGGCGATAGTCAATCTGCAGTCCGTTGTACCAACTGTGGCCGCCATTCATGCCGGAGACGTTGACGTCGTGGAACTCCGGATGCGGACGAGCCATGTCATACGCCTGGTTCATCCCATTGTAGAAGTAATCCGTTCCCGCGAATGGCGCAACGCCATTGAAGGGATTGCCTTTTCCCGCCCAGCAATTGTTCCAGTTTGCATTTGGGCTGCCCCACGCTAGCGAGCAGGTCTGCAAGAAGTCGTGATTTGGAAGATTTGCGTTGTAGGTCATGTCGTAGCCAATCATGCGGTTGCCCACATAGGCCGCTTCAAATAAACCATTCTTCAACAGGTGATACTGAACTCCGAGCGAGAACTCATTGGCATCGGGAATCCTGTAGTTGTGGTTGTAAACGCTCAGGTTGTTGCCCAGACCAGTCATAGTTCTCAACGACGCGCCGGTCGGCTGAATCAAGCCGGTCGGATAAGGATTGTTCAGGACATTGTCAAGCTGATGAATTCCGCCGTCAGTGGATGTAATCAACGGGCTATTGGACGAGAACCCAAGCTGCTGAATCATTCCGTTGTTCTGGAAGTTGGTGTAGAAGACGCCGTAGCCGCCGCGCACAACCATCTTTTGGGTTGGCTGCCACGCAAAGCCGAAGCGAGGTTGAATATTGCCGTAAACTGTGGCGGTCGCGCTACGCGTTCCGCCATCCACATTGGCAAAAGTAAGTCCGCCTGTCAGGTTGGAAGCTGCCGGCAGAATCTGCGCTGCATTGGGGGGCAGAAACGCTTGAACTGCGTTGGGAACGTTAGGATCGAAGCCGGTGATCAATGCGTTGTTACGATCAACTGGCCCCGTCAGAACATCATAGCGCAGACCCAGGTTGAAGGTCAGGTGTTGATTGACTCTCCAGTCATCCTGAATCCAGGGAGCCATGTACCAAGTCGAGATAAATTCGTCGGCATTGATCGTAGTGTTGCCGGTAGAAGGCGTACCCAGCAGGAATGTTGCTAATCCGTCTCCGGTGAGAGGCGATGGTGAGTTACCGGCCCAGGTATTCTGCGTCCAGTCAGCATTACTGTTAAAGGTGGTGCTGCCTGGATTGTAGAAGTTGAAGCGGGTTAGACGCAGGTCGGATCCGATACGGATGTTGTGCTTGCCGATGGTCTTGGAGAGATCGTCTTCCAAAGAGAAGGTGCCGGTATTTTCCGTATTGGCAAACCAGCCCATTCCGTTATAGCCCTGGAAGTTCCAATTGCCAAACAGCGGAGGCTTCTGCAGGCTATTCACAAAGCCAGAGGGCAACCCCAGCGAGGTTAGATCAAATCCCTGATTTGCCGGGCTGGCCCACACCACACTGAAACGCATATACCCAGCGCGTACGTTCAGCACAGTGCTGGGGTTGATCACATCTATAAAGTCACCCAGGATACCTTTGGCTGCGCGCGAGAACTGGCCGCCATTTTCTCCTGGACCGACGATGCCGCCCGCGTTGCTGACTTCGGTAAATTTGGAATCTGCGGGGCGAATGTAGAACTTGTACTTGTCTCCGATGTTGAAGTCAAAACGGGCAAGCAGGTTTTGGAAGTGCCAGTTGAAGTAGTTATTTGGGAGCGCCAAGTTGTTCGTGCCAATGCGCTGCCCGGCAGGCGTGTTTCCAACCGCAGGAAACATCTTGGCAATCGCCAGAGAAATTGGATTGAGGCGACTTTGCGGAATAACGTTGCCAGGAAACGGATTGCGAACCCAGGCGCCAGCACCGTTCTGATACACGGATTCCGGATCGTAGATCGTAATGGGAGCATAGCCGGGCTGATCAAGCAGCTCTGAGAAGTCGCCGGTGCGCATCTTTGTAGTGGGATAAGAGAGCAGCAAACCGCGCGGCAGCAGTTCAGTGTAGTGATCGTATGCAAAGAAGAAATATGGCTTGTAGCGCTCCGACTGGTGCAGCAGATGCGGAATCGCCACCGGGCCACCTACCTGGAATCCAAGTTGCGTCTGCGTGTTGAATGGAGTGGTGTTGGAAGTTGTGTTGTTCACCCAGTTTTCGTACTTGTTTTGACTGGTGTTGGCATTCCATCCGGTGCGGCGGAACGAGCTCCATCCCATGCCGTGCAGTTTGTCGGTGCCCGAGAGCGTGGTCATGTTGATGACGCCACCACTGGTGTGCCCGTACTGCGCTTCATAGTTGTTGGCGTTTACTGAGAACTCCTTGGTCGCGTACTGCGGAGGAGTATAGGCGTAGGTATTGGCTCCCAACTCGGCGTCGTTGGGGCTGCCGTCAATCTGAAACTCATTCAGATACATCAGGCCGCCATTGATCAGGAACTGCGAGGTCACTGTCCAGGGATCGGTGTAGATGCCCAGAGGACGCATATAAACGCCAGGAATATCCTGGCCGAGCATGACAGTGTTGCCGTTGATGACCGGCAGTTCTTCGATGGTTTTGTTATCAATGTTCCACGCGCGGCTGGCTGATTCTGTTTGCAGCATGGCGCCCTCGGCGGTTACCGTCACCTCCGAGTTGGCGGCTGCCGGCTTAAGTTGGACACTCACGCTGGTTGCAGCATAAGAATGAAGGACTATTCCCGTCACCTCATTTGTTCCCATGCCGGGAGCAGCTGCACTCAGGCTATACGTATCGGGCTCCAGAAACTGAAAGAGGAAACTGCCGAGCGCGTCACTCTTGACCGCAGTGGTTTGTCCCGTGCTGCCGCGCTTGAGATCAAGAGCAGCATTGGGTATGACGGCTCCCGTACTGTCGGTGACTGTCACAATCAGCCTGGCGCGGTAGTCCTGGGCAGTTGCTCGCGGTGAGGCGACAAGCAGCGCAGCGATTACGAAGCAGACTGCCGTCCACAGGTATCGCGCCGTTGTAAGCCTTACGTTGTGAGTAAACCTATTCATTTATTGCCTCCTAATGGATTGCACAATGCTTGCACTCTGGTTTTCCGGAATTTATTGCAATAATGTCCGGCGACTTGCAAGTCTTTCTCAAGTCATGCATAACGCTACGAGTCCAATTGAACGACACGCAAGACTACAGAGCAACCAATCTCTATTAGTTCAAATGACCTATCGCGCATCGAGTTAACGCGACCGTATTCCGCTCAGCATCGCACCTAACATACCATACAGCGAATTGGCATATCCGCGTTTATGCCCTGTACATGAACTTCGATTCATTGAATATGCAATAATTGCTGCGGAGGAGATCGCAATGGCGCGTTCCGCAACTGCTTGCCATCGAATTATTCTCGCCACGCCTCTTCTCTGCTGCGCCATGCTTTCCTGCCGATCCACATCTCCGCCGGTCGTCGCGGTTGTTCCTGAGACCACCGCACAAGAGATGTCGGAGTCCGTGCACGCCGGCGCGGAGCACGCCGCCCACTCCATTGGCTGGAGCATTTACTGGAACGGACCCAGCCGCGAGGATGATGTCTCGCGACAGATTCAGATTGTCAACAGTGCCATTGCGCGTCACGTCACTGGACTTATCCTCTCGCCCGATCATGCCGTCGCCCTCATCAGTCCCGTGCGCTCGGCACTGGCTCAGGGTATTCCCACTGTCATCGTTGGATCGCCTCTCGGCATTGCGCCTGGCAGGTATCTTTCCTTCGTTCTCAATGATGATGCGGCAATGGGCCGGCTTGCCGTGCAGCGTCTGCGGCCGCAACTGAACAATGGCGACACGGTTGCGATTCTCGGAATCAACCCCGACATTATCAGCATGATGGAGCGGACGCGCGCCTTTGAAAAATCAATGCACGATGCTCTCCCCGGCGTACAGGTTGTCGAACGCCACAGCTCTTCTTTCGGTTCCGCGGAGGCAGAGGAGACCGCCGAGGAAACGATTCGCTCCACGCCAAAACTGCGCGCTATTGTTACGCTGAACATCGTGCAGACGCGCGCCACAAATTTTGCGCTGATGCGTAGCCGCGCAGGCGGGCACATTCTTCTGGTTGGCTGCGACCAGGATCTCGATCTGATTCGCCAGGTGCGGGCGGGAACCATCGACGCGATCATCGCCGAGAACTCTTTCGTGATGGGCTTTGACGCCGTGCGGATTATCGCCAACCAGCGCAGCGGCAAGCCAACCGTGGCTGCTCGCGTTGTGCCGCCCATTCTCGTCACCCGCGATAACGTCGATCAACCCGAGGTGCAGCAGGTGCTCGACATGAACTGGAGGATGCAGTAAGCCATGGGCACTGTCCGCGCTAAACTTCTCGGCTTTGTTATTCCCGCGGCCGTATGCGCTTTGGTTGCGCTTGCCCTCTGGACTTGGCTGCATCAGCGCGCGGCTGCGCTTCAGCCTGAACGCACTTACTCGCTCGCCGCCGGAAGCATGAGCGAGTGGCAGGCTTTCGGCGGTGCATGGGAGATCGTCGACGGAGCCATACACAACAACTCCGACGAGCGCGGAGCCAAGATGGTTGCGGGATCAGCCAGTTGGACCAACTACACCCTCCAGGCCGATCTGCGTTTTGATCGTAACCAGGGCGATATGGGCGTTACCATCCGTTCCAACGAGGAAGAAGAGGGCGTTGACGCCTATCGCGGCTACTACGCAGGGCTTCGCACCACGGACGGCACGCTGGTGATTGGCCGCGCCGATTACGGATGGATGGAAGCGCGGCCGGTACCCATGCCCGGCGGAATTAGCGAGAACAACTGGTATCGTCTGACAGTCACCAGCTACCAATGTGACATCGCAGCCGAGTCGCAGAATCTGGCAACGCTGCAAACAGCGTGGGTAGTGCTCGAGGAGCATCCCTGCGTCGAAGCCGGACGCATCGGCCTGCGCTCGGTCGCTACCGGCGGACGCTGGCGCAACATCTCGGTCGCCCCCGCCGTGCTGAACGACTATCTTCGCATCCGCCAGCACGTTGCCCTGATCAGCACGCCTGAATTCCCTGAGCGCGAAGCCGACTACAACCGCCTGCTTCCTGTGACGTTTTTCACCGAACCCGTTTCGCAACCGCCCGCGCGGAAAGAACCTTCCATCGAGGAGACCCACATCGGCGATCTGCTCGATGCGCCGCTGGCCGCGGAAAATACAGTGATGCTGCGCGGCGTGGTCACACTCACCAGCCCTGAACTCTACATTCAGGACTCAACCGGCGGCATTCTCGTCCAGTACGCCTCTACTCCTACTCTCAACGTGGGCGATGTTGTCGAGGTCCACGGCCGCGCCCAGCCCGGTTTCTACAGCGCGCTGATCAACAGCGACGCCACCCGCCTGCTATGGGTCGGCGCGCCCGTGCCGCCTATCTCCATCACGCCATCGCAGGCCGCATCCGGTGCATACGACGCACGATTCATCGAGGTAGAAGGCCGCCTCGTTCGCAGCGATATCTCCAGTAAAGGAAACCAGGTTCTCTACCTCACCGATGGCGTGCAAACCTTCCGCACCATCAGCGCCTACCGCCTGGATGAAGCGCAGCGCCAGATCGAGACCAATAGCTACCTGCGCATCCGTGGAATCTGCGCTCTCAGCCAGACTTACACGCAAGGTTTGACGCCGTTCGCCGTTCTGCTGCGCTCCAACAACGACATTCAGGTGCTCGCCGGCCCGCCATGGTGGAATCCCTTGCACGTGAGCCTGCTCTTTGCCGGCGTGCTCTGCGCGGTCCTGCTGATCCAGTTAGCCTTCTTTCGCTTCCAGCGCTGGAAATCGGACACCATCACGCGCGAGCGCGAACGCCTTGCCCACGAGATTCACGACACCATGGCGCAGGGCTTTGCCGGCATCGGCTATCAGATCCAAGGCATTCGAAAAGCAGTGACACACAGCTCCCCCGTGAGCCTTCCCCACGTCTCCAGTCAGTTGGAGATGGCTTATCAGCTCGTGCGCCACTGTCACGAAGAGGCTAGCCGCACCATTGCAATGCTCAGCTCAGTCTCTCCACGGATACAGGAAAATCTTCTCGATACTCTCGCCGATGCCGCGCACCGCATCGCCGGCAATCAGATCAAGACAACTGCGCGTATCGAGGGCAATCCTGTGCCGCTCAGCCTTCGCACCGCGAATTCGCTCATGCACATCGGTCGGGAAGCAATAACCAACGCCGCCGGACACTCCGCGCCCACCAAACTTACGCTCACCTTGCGTTATGACGCGCACTCCGTCGAGCTGATCATCAAAGACGACGGACATGGGTTTGTATTCACGCCGGAAAAGGCCGGCTTCGGCATCCTGGGAATGCAAAAGCGAGCTCGCGACATCGGCGGCGTCTTGCAAATCTCCAGTTCACCCGGAAAAGGCACTGAGGTGAGCATCCGGGCCAGTCTGCATAACGACAGCATTTCCCGCCGCCTTATCAGAATCCTCAAGGACTGCATTCATCCGCGCTCTCAACGTCGTCGCATTTAAGGGTTCAGCAGTCCTAGACTCGAATCAGCCCACGCGCAATGGCAGTGGTTGCCGCTTCCGTTCGATCATCGGCTCCCAGCTTTTCGAGGCAACTGGCCACATGATTCCGCGCAGTCTTGTCGCTGATGAACAACCGCTGGGCGATCTCCTTGTTGGTCATCCCTTCCGCAACCAGCGTCAGAACCTCCAGCTCGCGCCGGCTCAACGTCTCGCGTCCGATCGTCTCCATGAGCCGTTGCGCAATGTGCTGTGGAATGCAGCGCTTATACCGATACACCATCTCGACCGCCTGCACAATCTCTTCCTGCTGCGTGTTTTTCAGCAGATAGCCGAGCGCACCAGCCTGGAGCGCCCGTGTAATGTATTCATCCGACTCGTAGTTGGTGAGAACCAGAATTCTAATATCGGGCTGAACGCGACGCAGCTCGACGATTGCATCCGTACCCTCCATCTCCGGCATGCGCAGATCCATTAGCACCACATCGGGCAGCAGCCGCTGCACATCGATGATCGCCTCGCGTGCGCTGCCAGACATGCCGATTACCGAGATGTTGTCTTCGCTGTCGAGCATGGTCCGCAGCCCGAGGCGAACTACCGGATGATCATCCACGATAAACACCTTGATGGTGGCCACCTGCTCCGTCATAGCTACCATCTTAAGCCAGAAAGGTACCTCGCGAGCAACGTCAAACTCCGCAAGTTGTCATGAAAGCAAAGCACTGGTTCACATGAACCAGTTGCAATTGGGTCTTTTGCCATCTTTTCAGCTCAGTTCCATACCAGATAAGCTTCGATGCGACCATTTGAACCGTCGCAAACGCGCATAAACCCATATCGCTGCCGGAGGCTGACAATGCAACGTACTCCCCTGCTTGCCCAGAAGCATCGACGTATCTTTCAAGCGCCATCTACGTTACACACTTTCATCTGGCTAATCGCCGCGATCGCACTGGGCCATTTTGTCTGCTTCGCCAGCGCCCAGCAACCACAAACCGAGCATCGTTACGAAGCATATCTCTTCGCTCACATGATGAAGGGAGACTATGGCAGTCTTTACTACTCGGTCAGCCTTGATGGCCTGCACTGGACGCTGCTCAATGACGGCAAACCCGTCTTTCCTGCCTATCACGGCCACGCTTCGATTGCAAAGGGACCCGATGGCCGCTACTACCTTGTCGGCAACCGCGGCGACGACGCACCCGACATCAACTTCTGGGTCTCCGAAGATCTCATCCACTGGAAGAAGTTTGGCGATTACACGCCCGACGTGACAAAGACGCCCAACTATCCGCATCCTCTGCGCAGAATCGGCGCGCCCAAGCTGTACTACGATGCACCCTCTGCTCAGTTTCTGCTCACCTGGCACACACCCAGCGTCCCGGGCGACCCCAAGGATCCCGAGGCATACTGGACTAGCCAGCGTACACTCTACGTCACCTCCAAAAATCTCGTGCACTTCTCCGATCCACCTCAGCGCCTCTTCCCTTGGGAGATGGCAACCATCGATGTCGTCATCCGCCCCGACGGCGAAGGTGGTTACTGCGCCATACTCAAAGACGAACGCTACCCCTCTTACAACTGGGTCACCGGCAAGACCATCCGCTTCAGCTTCTCAAAGAATCTCCTCGGACCCTACTCCGAACCAGGTCCTCCGGTAAGTCCCAACTTCCGCGAAGCACCAACCCTGATTCCTTCGCCTGACGGGCATGACTGGTACCTCTACTACGAACAATACGCAGGCACCAGCTACGGCCTCTCGATGGCGCCGCGTCTACGCGGCCCGTGGTACCAGGTCTCTGGAAATTCCGGCGTGCCCGAGTGGAACAAATACGAGATGACACCTGGCGCGCGCCACGGCTCCATGGTCCCCATCACCCGCCAGGAGTACGACCGCATCGTTGCCGTCTACGGCGTCGACAAGCACCCCTAGCTGCCGGTAACCTGTGAATGTTTCCAGAATCTCGCTTCCAAGTGTGACTTTCCGGTGGCTGCCTTCTCATGAGTAGCTGCCGGATTCTTTTATAGGGGCCAGTTCAGGGTTTGCTCGCCTTTGCCGCCGGAGCCTCCATCGCGCACGGCTTGCCGTCGCACAGAGCGCTGGTAATTCCCTGGCCCTCGGTGATGGTATAAATCCGGTCCACCGCGGGCAGCTTCACCGTCTCTTTGGCTCCGGCGCTCATAGGGGTGAGGTTTGCTTGGGATGAACTGCCATAAAGGTAATGAGCATGGGCCATAGCTGCCATCGCATTCCCGAATGACGACTTTCCAGAACTGTTCGCTCCCAAAAGGACAGTCAACGGCTTTAGTGCGATGGAAGCTTTGCTAAAACCACGAAAGTTTTCCAACCCTATTGTGTCAAGACTCATATCTCACTCACTCATACTGATAAGCAGTTTGGCTTCATTCATGTTTAGTCCCCGCCACTCGCCAAGGGTCAACCTGTAAATTGCCCAGATCGTTGGGTCCATGGGAGCCTTGCCAAAGTTGGGAACCACAAAGGACAATCCACCCTCGGCGGTCACGATTGCATACTGGTCGTCTGCTTCAGAGTGATAGGCTTCGTTCGGGTGGCTATGGACTTGAGCTATCAAGCGAAGTCCAGTTTGCGCAAGTGCCCTATTCAGTTGAAAAAGTGTGTTGCCCTCGACAAAATACCCGACTCCCGATTCCCTGGAAATCGATTTTTGCTCTGGAACTATCGCTCGTGACACGTACGCGGCGTCACCCTCGACTTCTCCAAGCCACAGAACGAGGCCCTCAAGGCCCTTAGCCCCATATTTCTGAAGGTTCGCAAGTGTAAAGCTAACCACATGAGATTCGATTCTCACATGTCGTACATCGGCTAGGCGAGGAGCGGTGATCATCAGAAGTCATCATAAAGAAGCCTCGTCCCTTAGCCTGGATTATTCGTGAAACCTGAGTTAGCGAAAGCCTTTTTGTGCTACAAACATGTTGACAAGATAGTGTTTAAGGCACATTGAGAGGCTTTCGCTTGACTGATTCTAACCCGACAGCGCGTTT
>Ga0255356_1001623_pt1 | contig 13967 bp, 11 predicted proteins | sample HBST100metaG_FD_189944 | JGI IMG/M metagenome (GOLD analysis project Ga0255356, IMG submission 189944) | Peat soil microbial communities from Stordalen Mire, Sweden - H.B.S.T100 | ecosystem: Environmental > Terrestrial > Soil > Wetlands > Peat | place: Sweden: Norrbotten County, Stordalen Mire... | reverse complement strand
CCCCTATATGCAGCGCCGCGATCGCGGCATCCCCCAGCATCACCAGCCCCGCCAGCCCCAGCACCACCCGCGTGGTTTTCGGCCTTGCCAGTGCCGCGACCACGCCCAGCAGTGCCACCACGCGGTAAGGCCAGCGCTCCCACAAGCATAGCTCACAGGGAGAGAGCAGCAGCACATACTGCGCGAAATACGCGACGCCCAAGGCTGACAGCGCCACCAGCGCCGCCAGCCCGCCAGGTAAACGATTTTTCATGCCCATGGCTTTAGCGGAGTTTTCGTTTCCGCTCAAAGCCGCGAAGGTTGCACCGCCCGCCATGAGGCTCGGCTAGAGGATGAAGCGGGAGAGATCACCCTTCGACGCCAGCGGCGCCACACGGTCGTTCACGTATTCCGCATCCACCACCAGCGTCTCGCCCGCGCGGTCCGTGGCGGTGAAGCTGATCTCTTCCAGCAGCTTCTCGATCACGGTCGCCAGACGCCGCGCCCCGATATTCTCCACCCGGTCGTTGATGTCGAAGGCCAGCGAGGCCAGAGCATCCACGGCGTCGTCCGTGAATTCCAGCTTCACGTTCTCCGTGCCCAGCAGCGCGGTATACTGCTTCAGCAGCGAGTGCTCGGGCTCAGTGAGGATACGGTTGAAATCCTCGCGGCTGAGCGAGGACAGCTCCACGCGAATCGGTAGACGCCCCTGTAATTCGGGCAGCAGATCAGACGGCTTGGCGACATGGAAGGCGCCGGAGGCGATGAACAGGATGTAGTCGGTCTTGATAGGCCCGTATTTGGTGGAGACGGTGGTGCCCTCGATCAGCGGCAGCAAATCACGCTGCACGCCCTCGCGGGAGACATCCCCGCCGCGGAACCCGCCTTCGGTCTTGGCGCAGATCTTGTCGATCTCGTCGAGGAACACGATGCCGTTCTGCTCGGCATGGCGCACCGCGTCCTTGGTCAGGGCCTCGGCATCCAGCAGCTTGTCGGCTTCCTCGCGCTCCAGCGCGCGGCGCGCATCGGGCACATGCATTTTGCGCTTCTGCGCCGGGCGGCCGAACATGCCCTTCATCATGTCGCCAAGGTTGATCGCCCCGCCCTGCGGCATGTTGGGCATGTCGATCATGCCGATCGGCGCACCTTGCGTCTCGCCCACGGCAACCTCAATTTCCTTATCCTCAAGCTCACCGGCGCGGAGCATGCGGCGGAATTTCACCCGCGTATCGGCGGAAGCCCCCTCCCCCACCAGCGCGGTGATGATCCGCTCCTCGGCGGCGAGTTCGGCCTTGGCCTCCACGCCCTTGCGGCTCTGCTCACGCAACATGGTGATGCTGGCTTCCACCAGATCGCGCACAATGCTCTCCACATCACGGCCGACATAGCCGACCTCGGTGAACTTGGTGGCTTCCACCTTGATGAACGGCGCCTGCGCCAGCTTGGCCAAGCGGCGGGCGATCTCGGTCTTGCCGCAGCCCGTGGGCCCGATCATCAGGATGTTCTTCGGCACCACCTCATCGCGCATGTCCTCGGGCAGCTGCAGCCGGCGCCAGCGGTTGCGCAGGGCAATGGCCACGGCGCGCTTGGCGTCGTTCTGGCCGATGATGAAGCGGTCCAGCTCAGAGACGATCTCGCGGGGGGAATATACGGGGGTTTCCATTATATTGTTTCTACAATCAGGTTTTCGTTGGTGTAGATGCAGATGTCAGCGGCGATCTTCATCGCCCGGCGGGCGATCTCCTCCGCCGTCAGGTCGGGCACCGTCATCAGCGCGCGGGCGGCGGAGAGGGCGTAATTGCCTCCGGAGCCGATAGCGATAATGCCGTCGCTCGGCTCCAGCACGTCGCCATTGCCGGTAAGGGTATAGCCGTGGTCCTTGTCGGCGACGATCAGCATCGCCTCCAACCGGCGCAGATAGCGGTCCATTCGCCAATCCTTGGCCAGTTCCACACAGGCGCGCTCCAACTGGTTGGGGAAGCGCTCCAGCTTCGCCTCCAGCCGCTCCAGCAGCGTGAAGGCATCCGCCGTGGCCCCCGCAAAGCCGGTAATGACATTGCCATTGCCGATGCGCCGCACCTTGCGCGCATTGCCCTTAACCACGGTATTGCCCAGGCTCACCTGGCCATCACCGGCCACCACCACCTGGTTACCGCGCCGGACGGAGAGAATGGTCGTGCCATGCCAGCCGACCGGATCATGTATATTTGTCATGGACCGAGACATGGCACCGGCCCATTGCCCCCGCAAGGCCCGCCCGGAATGCCCCGCGCGTAAGGCTGACCAGCGCCAAAACAGGCGGTCATTCTGTAATTTTATGCAATATAGTACAAGAAGCAGTTCAGACTCTCTTTTGAGCCACGCAAAAAAATGCTATCCGGCCCTGATGGCTTCCGAATTGAATGCTTGATACAACATGACGCCCCCCGAAAATGACCCCCTGCTCCCCGGCCTCGGCCAGCGCGTAAAGCTTCTGCGCGCCCGCAGGGGAATGACCCGCCGCATTCTGGCCGAGGAGGCCGAGGTCTCTGAACGGCATCTCGCCAATCTCGAATCCGGCACGGGTAATGTGTCCATCCTGGTGCTGCAACAGGTGGCCCATGCGCTGGATTGCTCACTGGCCGAGCTGTTGGGCGACGAGACCACCGCCACGCCGGAATGGCTGATGATCCGCCGCCTGCTGCATGGGCGCGAGGCGCCGGAGCTGGCGCGTGCCCACCGCCTGCTTACCGATCTGTTCGGCGGCGTGCCCGCGGCACTGCACCGGCAGGACCGCATCGCCTTCGTCGGTCTGCGCGGGGCGGGCAAATCCACGCTTGGGCAGATGGTGGCGGCCGAGCTGGGCCGCCCATTTGTCGAGCTGCGCTCGGAAATCACCCGGCTGGCCGGCTGCGCCCCTGTCGAAATTCAGGCTCTGTACGGCTCCAACGCCTACCGGCGTTATGAGCGCCAGGCATTGGAGGAGGTGCTGCAGAACCACCGCAGCTGCGTCATCGCCACCGCGGGCGGGCTGGTGGGCGATACCTCGACCTTCGACTTGCTGCTGAACAACTGCCTGACCGTATGGCTGCAAGCCGAGCCGAAGGACCATTTCAACCGCGTGCTGGCGCAGGGCGACCAGCGGCTGATGCCCGGCAACCGCAACGGCATCGACGATATCCGCCTGACGCTGGAAAGCCGCGCCGGCTTCTACGCCAAGGCGGATTTTGCCTTCAATACCAGCGGCAAGACGCTAGACGAGGCATTCACAGGGCTGATGGCGCTGCTCCGGCAAGAGGCCGGTGTGGCCGCCACGGCCTGAGGCGCGGCCATGGGCGGGACGCCCAATCCGCATTACGACCCGCAATGGGCCTGGCATGAAACCGCCTGCGCCGCCGCCTGCGCCCAGGCCGAACAGCTCTGCGCGCAGGAAGCGGCGGTGGCGTTTGGCTCCGCCCGGCACCGCGCCGCGCTGGACCGTCTGGCCCAGGCGCGCGAGGCGCTGAAGCACGCCCAGCGCGCGCGCTTCGAGACCATCGCGGATTACGCCGCCTGGCGGTTCTCCACCCTGCCCCCTACCCCTGGCGGCTTCAGCGTGACGCCGGATACCGCCAGCTTCACCAGTATTCAGGAAGTCGACGCCGCCTTCGCCCGTGCCAGAGCATACCGGCGCGAGAGCGCACAGGCGGAGAGCCTGTTGCTGCCGACGCGCCAGCCACTGGGGCTTGCTGCTTTCAGTGATGCCGGGGGCGTTATCTCCTCCTGGCGGCGTCTGGACGCCATCGACTGTCTGGTGAGCTTTCATGAAACCGGCGGACTGTTCCATATCTGCCTCGCCCACCCCTGGGGCGGGCTGGCCAGACAGGCCAATGAGGTCTTCCGCCGCAGCGCCACGCAGCTGGCGCGCGAGGTGATCAGCCTTGCCCTACCCGGCGCGGCGGAAATCTTCCTGCACGGCCGCCACCGGCTGGTGCAACACCGCGAGGCCATCCGCGCCATCAATGCCCTGGCGGCGCGGCTGCGCTTTTACCGGCATCTGTTGCCGCGGCACGGGCTGGGCGAAGAATTCTGCCGCGTGACGATGGGCTGGGACGGCGCCAGCTGCATAGACCCGGACTGGTCGGCCGAGCTTTTCATTGCGCTGCCGCCAGCATTGCGGGCGGCCAGCGATAGCGCGAATGTGCCGACACCGCCTGATCGACAACTGCCATGAACCGCTCCCGGAATAGCGGCTCGGAGAAGCGCAGTGCATTGGCGCGGCACGCGGCGGGGGAGAACTGCGCCGCCACCGCCTCGAACCGCCTGACCGCGGCGATGATGGCCTCCACGCTCTGCGCCTCAAACAGCACGCCCGTCGGCGGGGCCGAGGGCGATGCCCCGAAAATATCCCTGGCCCCGCCCTCGCCAAAGGCGATGACCGGGGTGCCGCAGGCCTGGGCCTCAACCATGGTGATACCGAAATCCTCCTCGGCGGCGAACACCATGGCACGCGCCCTCTGCATCAGCCCGACCAACTCCGCATAAGCCACTGGCGGGCGCAGCGTGATGTTGGGCGCCCCCGACGCCGCCTTGGCAACGAGATGCGCATTGGTGCCCGCGCCAACGACCGTCAGCTTATGCTCCGGCATCTGCCGGAACGCCTGCACGATCAGCTCCACCCGCTTATAGGGCACGAAGCGCGAGGCAACCAGAAACCCCTCCCGCGCCCCTTCCCCCATGGTGAAATCCTCCACCGCCACGGGCGGCGCCACCACCACCGCGTCGCGCCGGTAGGCCTTCTGAATTCGCTTGGCGATATAATCGGAATTCGCCACGAAGACGTCGACCCCATTGGCCGAGCTTGCATCCCACATACGCATCCGGTGGAACAGCCAGCGCACATACAGCCCCTTTGGCCCGCGCTCCAGCCCGCTCTCGCGCAGATACTGGGCCTGCAGATCCCACGCGTAGCGCATCGGTGAATGCACGTAGCTTACATGCACCTGCTTCGGCCCGGTGAGCACGCCCTTCGCCACCGCATGGTTGCTCGAAATCACCAGATCATACTGTGTCAGCTCAAACTGTTCGACCGCCAGCGGCATCAGCTGCAAGTAGTTCCGGAACCGCTTGCGGGCAAAAGGCAAATTTTGAATAAAGCTAGTGGCGACAAGGCGGCCACCGAGAAAGCCCCTTTCTTCAGGAGGCATGAAATCGACGACCGCGAACACGTCAGCCTGCGGGTAGCAGGCCAGTATCTGCGCCAGCACGCGCTCAGACCCCGCATAATGCTCCAGCCATTCATGGACGATAGCGACCTTCATGATGTCACCTGCAATGTTTCAACGATAATATCCTGCAATGCCCGCGCTGCCCGGTCCCATGTCATCTCCCGGGTCCGCGCCAGCCCGGCTTGGCGCAGCCGCTCGCGCAGCGCCGCGTCGTCGTAAACTTCAAGCACCGTCTCCGCGATATGCGCGGGCGACAGCGGATCGCAGAACCGCGCCGCATCGCCGCAGGTCTCCCGCAACGCCGCGATATCCGCTGCAACCACGGGGCAGCCACTGGCCATTGCTTCAACGGCGGGCAGGCCAAAGCCCTCATAACGGGACGGAAACACGAAACAGGCGGCCGCCTGATATAGGGCTTTCAACTGCTCATCGCTGACGCGCCCGATATAGCGCGCCGCCCGCGGTAATTCTGGCCCCGCGCCGGACTGGAAGGCCTTGCCCCCCAGCTTTCCGGCGACAACCAGCACTGCCCCGCGCTGCGCCAGGCGCTCCGCCAAAAGCCCCAGCGCCGGGAGGTTCTTATGCGCCGCGAGATTGCCCACGGCGAACACGAAATGCCCCGGCTTCAACTCGTTCGCCGCAAGCACCGTCGTATCGGCCTCCATGCGGTTCATGTGATCCGCACCCTCAGGGATCACATGAACTTGCCCCGGTGCCGCCCGCAAATGCCGCAGGATCTCCGTGCGCGAGAATTCTGAAACCGTAACCACCGGCACGCCGCGCCTAACCAGGAGCGTTTGCAATGCCTTGTACCAGAGACGGAACTTCCAGGAATAAGCCTCAGGTGTACTGAACACCCCGGCATCATGGATCACGACAATCTGCCGCCGGGCCAGCAGCGGGGCTACATTTCCCAGATTAATAAGCAGCCCTTCCGCAGCATGGCGCGGCAAATCCCATTGTTCCCAGGCTTGGCCATGCAGCCGGCCAACCTCCACCGCCCCCGCCCACGCGCCGGGGCCTCCCGGTGGCACCAAGAGGCGCACATCCTGCCCCTGCAGCCGCTGCAATGCGCGCGTCAACTCAATCGCGAAGCGCTGTACTCCGGACAGGCTCTGCGCCGTAAACCGGCCATTCACATATATGATCGTCAGAGCTTTCAACCTTTTGCAGCCTGTGGCGCCTTGTAACCGGCAAACCTGCCAAATCCGGCACTCGGCCTCGCGCGGCTTTGTTGAGCATAAGCATCGTATCGCGCCCGCGCCCCGGTGGCGATGAGCAGCGCCAACAGCAGGTAAAAATCCGGAGAGGAAATCGTGGGCCCGGAGACCAGCGCCGATGTCAGCGTCCCTAATAGCCCCGCAGAGCAGCCATACATCACTATCCGTTGCGATTCATCAACTGCAACGCGCTGGGCGATGCGCACATGCAGGACGATGTTCGCCATGAACCAGAGCAGACCCAATATGCCCCATATACCCACGGAAGCACATAGACCGGGAACCAGACTCGACGACCTGTTGCTGCCCCAGCCAACCCCCAGCCCATAGCTTTCCTCCATCTCATGGACACTGTCGCGATCAGCTTTCGTCCGGTCCTCGTAGGAAGAGGATTGTTGCTTATTCAGCGTGCCATTGATGACAACCATAGCTTCTTGTGCCACCCCCGGCGCCACTACCGGAACCGTAGCCATGCAAACCCCCGCCACCGCTGCCGCTGCCGCCGCCGCAAGGGCAACACGTCTGCGCAATGCGGGCTTGGTCCCCAGGCAAGTGCGGATACCCAGCAACGTCCCCATGACCGCAAGTGTCACGTAGCCAGTTGTCGCCGTGCTGATCAGCACGACGATTAAGCCACAGACTAGAAGAATACGCGGCATGCGCGCCTTATCGCCATTAAAGATCATCCACGCCGAGGCACTGACCGAACCGCACAAATACCCCGCCAGCGAAGAAGGCTCGCTGAACGGGCCGCTAATTCTCGTGAGCGTGCCGACGCTTTCATCGGAGAGGAGTGCCCAGCCAGGATTGGATAGGAAAAAATCCGTCGGGAACCAGATATGGACCGTGTTCCCGGCAAACTGCCAAACTGAGATGACGACAACAAGCAGCCCGCTGGCAAGATAGACATCCAGCAGCCTGCGCAGGTTCAACCCATGGCATGTCAGATACAGGGAAGCCGTGACCAATAGCGCAGCATTCGCCAAAAGATACATGTCCTGAGTGTAATTTCCAGAATTTGGCGCCAACGGGGTCAGCTCAACGAAGCCCGCAAGCTTCTGCGGCCAGACGAGTATCTCTCCCCCGAACAAACGCGGCATAACCAACGAGCTCAACAGCGCCCCAACGACCACGGCCATGAACGGGATTAGCACGCCAAGCACGGTCTTCTCCGCCGGATACCGCGTGCCAAGACATAATTTCAACATAAACACCCCGACGAAAATAGCCGTCGGAACTAACGCCGGGGCGATGCCGTACCCGCCAATAACGATCACAGCCCCCGCCGAAAAGACGGCCCCACAGAAAACAAGCTCAAGAAGCCGGGCCTCCACCCGCCAAAAATAAATGCAGAGCGGCAGGAACATCATGCCAAGGGCCGTAATCATTCTATATTATCCACTCCGCCGGCTCCACCATACACATTTCCCTGCGGTACAACTCTGGGGATACCCCTGAATAACCTTACATAATAGCAATTATCTAGCCGGAATAAACCCCCAACACACACCGTTTTTATTCCTTGTAAGCCCCCTATACTGTAATGATTGCTTTATTATGAAGTCACTCAACCCCAAGATAGCGGTTGATTTCAATACATAAAGGCAGAATTTAATCAAAATTAATAATGCAAAAACTTCTTTGCCATTTCGAAAAAATATGCAATCTCCCTTAAAGAAATTGGGGATTGAACAGGCCATACCATGCAGCGTCTGACCCACGTAGATAAGATATTTATTGCTGTTCGACACCATTTATTTTTACCATTCTTGGTTGTAATTAGTCTTGCAACAACCCTTTCAGCGTGCACCCAACAAGCGCTGGTAACTCACAGCATTTCCTCCACAGCCACCGTACAATCCCCTGTGGTGTCGACGGAATCGCAATCCTTGTCCGTGAAGGCACAAGATATGCTCCCGCATGCCCCAGCGGATACCGCCTACAGGCTGGGCGCGGATGACGTTATTTCAATCTCCGTGTACGGGCACCCAGAACTATCCAGCCCGCAACCCGGTGTTACCGGCGGAATCGGGGGGGTGATGATCACCAGTGACGGCACTGTAGGGCTTCCCCTCATCGGCAACGTCAATCTCAGCGGGCTAACCATAAGCCAGGCGCAGCAAAAACTCACATCCGCTTATGCCGCCTACATTAACAATGCCAATGTTGCCGTTCAAATTGTTTCGGCACAAAGTCTTAGATATTATTTACTCGGCACATTCAGCACGCCTGGTGTTAAATATCCCGGACACCCACTAACCCTGCTAGATGCACTTTCCCTCGGCGGCAGTGTCGATCTGGCAAATGCTGATTTATACCAAGCTTACGTTGTGCAAGGGAGCCAGAAGATGCCGATCGATTTTCACGCACTCCTCGTCGATGGTGATTTGTCCCAAAACATCCAGCTTGCCCCCGGTGCTACCATCGTTATTCCACCGGCATCGACAGAAAATGCCTTTGTCTTTGGCTCCGTCGGCAAGCCGGGCTCTATTCCGTTTCAATCTGGACAGCTTTCGCTTCTACAAGCACTCAGCGTTGCTGATCTGGATCTGCAAAACTACACTGCCGCCGAGCTCAATCAGGTCCGTGTTATCCGCTCCCATGGCAGCTCCGCCGACTTCATTATCGTGAATGCTACAAAAATTCTGCGCGGAGAAGCTTTGGGTTTCGCTCTTGAGCCTGGAGATATCGTATTCGTTCCTCCCACTGATATTGCCTCCTGGAACCAAGTCCTGAATGACATAATTCCAACTCTCACGACAATATCCGGCGCTTTGAACCCCTTCGTCGCCATCGCCTATCTGTCCCGGCGTAACTAGGAGATCGACCTTGTCGACACATTTGCCCGCGACCAGTTTTGCGCCCCAACACGATGCAATAGATCTCGCTCAAATAGGCGGCATCTTGCGCCGCCACGTGCTCACGATTGTCATCTTCGTAGCCATAGCAACATGTCTTGCCCTGTTTCATGTTCTTTTCTCGGTACCACAATTTACAGCGAAAGGCGTTTTGTATCTGGGCGACACGCAAAGCACGGACAATGCGCCGGCGGCAAACGCAGCCTCAGGCCTGAATTTCCTTTCTGATTATTCCATGCAAAGTGACGTTGAGACGCAGATCGAACTAATCACCGCGCGGGCGCTCATTGAGAGGGCAATACTGGAGACGGGCCTTAATACCACTATAACCCACGCCGGCGCACCAGCGCTGACCTATTGGCGGTGGAAGCTATACCATGGGGGCCAAACCAGCTCCTTTGCTCCCGGCCCGGATACACTCCAAGCCTTATACGCGACAACGCCAGGAAAATACCGGCTTATCACGGGCGCCAACAATTCTTATGAATTATACACAAGTTCCGGATGGCTTCGAGGGCAAAAGCTTGTTCTAAAAGGCGTCTTGGGGAAACCTGCCGCCGGAAGCGGCGTGCAAATGCTTGTCGAACCAGCGAGCGATACATACCAAGCGAAGCCAGGAATAGCATATGATCTGACTGTTATCTCCCCCGACGCTCTGTCAGATTCTGTTCCAGCCGGTGCGTTAACCGTAAATTCAGGAGGCTCCGTCGAGCAGCCAACAAAAATTGCATTTCTGCAATTTCGTTGGAATAATCCTTACCAAGGGCAAATATTCGTAAATCAGGTCATGCAGGATTATATCTCCACTCAGCTCTCGTGGAAAACGCAGTCGGCATCAACGACGGAAGATTTCGTTACCAGCCAATTAGTTCATGTCAGCGCGTTACTTTCCCAAGCCGATCAGAATCTTGCCTCGTACCAATCCAAAACTGGGATCGTAAGCGTCCCGCAAAGCGCCGATGCCGTGGTCACTCAGTTGACCCAGTACCAGACGCAAAAAACAACCCTGGAGCTTCAGCAGAAAGCACTTGCACAGCTGGCTCAAGAAATGAACAACAACGCTGACAGTATAAACCCATATCTAGTCAGTCAGACAAACGATACGCTATTGTCAACTCTGACTATCAATCTTTCTGAGGCCGAGCAGAAGCTCAGCCAGTTGCAGGCACAGTTCACTGATGGTGTGCCGGACGTGCAGATCCAAATGGCCCAGGTTAGCGAAATAAAGAACGCAATCCACACAACCGTTCAAAATGATCTGGCTGCTGCCAACGACAACCTGAAGAATCTAGATCAGACGATCAATGAATTTCAGGATCGCATAAAGTCTATGCCTGCTGAATCTCTTAAAATCATATCGTTGCAAAGATCCACTGACGTACTCGGTCAACTGTATATATTACTTATGGAGAAGCAAGAAGAAGCCCAAGTCTCAAAAGCCGCGGCAATTATGAATACCCGCATCGTCACCCCAGCCAATATGCCGCTATTCGCCACGTCGCCAAAGGCAGTGATCACGGTCCTGTTCGGCGCTCTTATTGGGCTTATCACGAGCATTATTTTTATCTTCGCCCAACGCGCGCTCTCGGGCCGCTTTGAAAGCGAAGAGCAGGTCCGCCTCGCCATTCACCTGCCTGTCTTTGCCGCGATCCCGCGCCAACTAAAAACGGAACCTCCCATAGGGGATTTCGGCGTTCCCACTCGCAGTCCTTTTTTAGAATCATTCCGGCTTCTGAGAAGAAGTATCTACCGCATCGCTACCCCGGGCAAAGCCATGGTCATACTGATCATTTCCTCCAGCAAAGAGGATGGCAAAACCACCATCTCCACGAACCTTGCCAAATGCCTGGCTGATGATGGCAAGCGCGTCGTCCTCATGGATGGGGATTTGCATCTGAGTGGGCTACAAGAGTTGCTTAAATTACCCTCAGCGCCCGGCTTGACGGATTGGCTGGCAACAAACTGCCGCCCCGCATTAAAAAACTGGCCGAACGAGAACTTTATGCTTCTTCCATCTGGAAACTCGCGCCAGTTATCAAAAGGGTCCCTCAATGAAGCTAACCTTGCCTCAGTGTTCGAAACACTTTCATCGGAGTTCGACTATATTATTGTGGACAGTCCGCCGCTGCCAACAGTTTCGGACGGCATGATATTCGGAATTTTCGCTGATTTAATTCTGTCTGTGGTCAGCATATCCCACACTCCACGACGTACGCTAAATATACATAACGAGCTTATCGAAACACTTGGGCGTCCGCATGGTATCATTATCAATGATGTTGAAGGTCAAGACTATGGCATAAATGACGCCTATTTCTTTCCGAACTCCCTCCACCCAGGAAAATTCATGGGATGGTTCAAACGCAGTACTGGATGAATTTTGGTAAATAGCCGCTATCAAGGATCTATATAAATGGGAGATTATATACACAGGGCAACAGATGCTTTTCTGGGAAGCGAGTGGTTACCTGTTAAATACCGCATGATTTTCATGAGAAAATTAGGATACAATATCTCAAGCAAATCCTGTATATGGGCTAATGCGTCCTTCAGATCAAAAAACTTCAAAATTGGTGAAAATGTCTTCGTTAATATTGGATTCTTTTATGACGGATATTATCCATTAACTATCGGCAATAACATTCGCATCGGGCAATTCGTTAAGATTGTGACAGCGACACACGATATTGGCCCCTCACACCAACGAGGTCTTGCTGAAGTTATTGGAAATTCCGTTGAAATTGAGGATGGATGCTGGATCGGATGCGGCACCATAATTCTTCCTGGTGTAACCGTTGCAAAAGGATGCGTAATTGCGGCAGGCTCTGTTTTAACAAAATCAACCCAGCCTGACGGCCTCTATGGTGGTACACCAGCCCGCCTTATCCGTACGCTTGATCCATAACAACCGAAAATCCGCCAGACTTTTTCTTATAGAAAAAGGAACATACCTGATGAATATATACGACTATCAGTTCGATGCCATTGCAAATTTAGTGCTGGAAATGAGTAGCACGTGCTAGGACATAAAGCAGCTTTCAGCGGGTCGTTGATGGTGCTCGCTAGGCTAATCAGCCGCCTCATAGATCTTGTTACGATGCTTATCATGGCACGTCTTCTTTCACCATCTGATTTCGGCCTTATAGCCATTGCCATGACCGTCATATTAATTCTTGAAGCAGCCCTTGAGCTTCCCTTAAGTCAAGCGCTGGTAAGCATGCCTGAGCTCAAAGAATCTTATTACGATACAGCATTTACTCTTGGTGTTTTACGCGGAGCCATATTATGCACGCTAGTTTTTATTATTGCACTGCCATTTGCAGCTTTTTACCATCAAAAAGAGCTTGTGCCGCTGATCCAGCTTCTCAGCCTTGCCCCCGCAGCCCGGGGTCTCCTTAATCCACGAATGGCAAAATTTGCCAAGGAGCTGAATTTCAAATATGAATTCATATTTGAACTCGTTGGAAAGGTTTTAGCATTTATTCTGGGGGCAACAGCCGCCTTACTGACACATAGCTACTGGTCTATTGCATTGTGCACCGTCACAGCACCAATTATTATTGCTCTGCAGTCCTATTTTGTCTTGCCATTCAAGCCAAAACTGACTCTCGCTGATTGGCGCATTTTTAGTGGCTTTCTCGGTTGGATCAGCCTCTCTCAGCTAGTTCTGGCCATAAACTGGCAGTCAGACCAGTTATTACTTGGAAAACTCATGCCACCCGCCAAGCTTGGCCTATTTAGTACAGCCAATAACATCACAAATATTCCAATGGCTGCGCTATTTTCTCCTCTTCTGCGCCCCCTATTGTCTGCCTTTACGTTGCTAAAAGCAGATCCTATGCGGCTACGTAATAGCTACCTCAAATCCGCCAATGCCATTGTTACCATTGGTCTACCTCTATTGGTTGGGCAAAGCGCCATTGCTGCACCGACCATTCGCTTGTTACTTGGCGCCAAATGGCTTGGTGCAATCCCCATGGTACACTGGCTGTCGCTCAGCCTTATTCCTCTATTATTTGGAATGCTTTTGACACCTCTTAGCATGGCCATTGGTGAGACAAGAGAGATGGTCTGGCGCAACGTTTTTCAGATGTTCATAAAATTGCCATTCGTTATTGTCGGCGCTCTTATGTATGGCTTTACCGGCGTTATCGCAGCCAGACTTATCTCTGAGACATTAACGTCTATATATTGCATGATTATAATAAGACGTTTACTTGACATTAAAATTATAGACCAACTTAGCGGTTGCTCTCGTAGTATCATATCCACCATTGTCATGGCAGCCACACTAGCTGCAGGCTCCCCATATCTTGGTTTTCCGGGCGGCCCCACGATGCAATTTATAGATCTTATAGCAAATATAGTCGTTGGTAGTCTGGTATACTGCGGTTGCTTGCTGGGACTTTGGTATCTTGCGGGGAAGCCATCAGGTATCGAACAAATTGCCTTAGCAACATTGTTTAATATGTTTAAGAAGATCACAAAACTTTATAAATTAAACATGATCGCATAGATGTTTCCTGTTGCTTTGAAAGTTTAACTAAATATGACGTCTCTGATGCCGTAGCTCCAGATTTTTAATCTGCGTTTATTCTAGATGTTTGATCCCGGACTTTAATGGTGCGATATTTTCCCATGAGTGGAAGGAGGCACTATGGTCCAGGTTCTACACGGGCGCGCCACGACGACAGAGGCGGTCCGTCGAGCGATACAGCATAGTC
>Ga0255356_1001619_pt1 | contig 13994 bp, 11 predicted proteins | sample HBST100metaG_FD_189944 | JGI IMG/M metagenome (GOLD analysis project Ga0255356, IMG submission 189944) | Peat soil microbial communities from Stordalen Mire, Sweden - H.B.S.T100 | ecosystem: Environmental > Terrestrial > Soil > Wetlands > Peat | place: Sweden: Norrbotten County, Stordalen Mire... | reverse complement strand
GTGGTGATCCTCGGCAAACGCCTCACAGACTATCAAGGTCTTATCAGCGGAATTCCCGTTCGATCTGACCAGCACGGCTCGACGGAGGAGCCTTCGCTGGATACGGGAATCGAGCATAAAACCTAACGGAGCATCTACGAACTCGAAGCCGTGGCCAGCTATGGCCTCGAGTCGTTGCGCGCTGTTTCGGGACCTGGCCCTCTTCATCCCTCGGGGTAACTTGCCCCTTTTGCGATGAGCAGCGCAGATGCTTGCCCTCAGAGGTCTTCTTGAGAAATCCAAATGACCTGGCAGGCACATGTGCGCAGCGAGAAATCCTGATCAGAACTACAACGCACTTTCCAAAGCGCGCACAGAGAACCCGCGCTTTTCAGTTGACAAGTGAGTGAAAGCCGGTAATCCAGGCACAACAAGTCGGAGAGCGCAAAGATCCCATTTCGATGATCCGTGTTATTGTCTGGTTTTGATCAGACGACAGCCGGAATCCAGGCCTATCGTGTCTATAGGGGTAACCTTGATGCCCTATGTGTCCGCTAGGAGGCGCTATGTTAGGTTTGGGTTTGGTAGGAACAATTATTGTGATTGTGCTGATTGTGTGGCTCATCCGTCGCGTGTGATTCGGCCAGGAGTTCAAAGTAGTTGGTCGGGAGCAGGTTCCGTTGCCGTGCCTCGATCCAGCGTTGGCGTGTATGTGTCTGGAACTTGGGATAGCAGCGCGAGCGGCATGAGTTAAAAGGGATGCCGGTTTCGAAGCAGCAGCCGTGATACACGGCGATGTGACCGCCGAGTGCGGAGGTGCGGCAGCGCAGGATGGCCGGTATGCCTTCAGCTGTTGATAGCTGATGTTGGACTGATAGCGTTTCAGGAACCGGCACGGCGCGAATGAAGGTTTCGGCTAGAGCTTGCAGAATCGGATCCCGAATCAGAGTCGCAAAGGCGGAGTGATCAAGGCAATTTTCTGGCGCCAGCGATGCCATAGAATATGCCGTCGAACTAATCGGCCTCTGAGTCCCAAAGTTCAGCGAACAATGAGATCACGAGCACGCTACCCTCAAGAGACGGTCGATTTTGACCGTTTCAGAGAACGTAACTTGCAATAGAATGGACCTCATACTGGCGGTCGCGTCTTTTTACAGAGTGACTGCACACGGTAGCCCGATCGGGCCTTTGCAGTTTGACCGATTGGAAGCTGCCCCGGCCGCCAGGTTACCATGCGCTCTGCGTTAGCTCTGTCGGCCGAAACCGTTGCAAATCTTTCTATCTGAAAAGCCCCAGCAGGTAGCACACCAGCAAGATCACCAGCACCGTGCCTAGCCCGATGCCTGCGCCTCCGCCCGTGCCCCACCGGTTGTAGCCGTAGTAGCCTCCTCCGCCGCCGAAAACAAGCACCAGAACAATAATCAGAACGATGATGAGCATTTCAGATCTCCTTTGATCTGGGGTTACTACCCCAAGGTTATGCAGCCAGTTTGATTGCGCCGAAATTTCATTTCCGCACGGCGATTTCATCGAGGAGCGCGCGCCTCAAACCTCCGCGTAGGCATTTGGGCGTTGGCTCGCAGCGTTCTTCTCGACAACTTGCACAGAAACCCCCAAGCAAACTGGTTGGATGACTATAAACATGCGGAAGCAGGTTGGCTCGAAGGCAACATTACAGATGGTCGTCAGTGGCCAAGCGCCCGAATCGTCGCTAGTGCTTCGGTCGTAACGAAGCCGAGAAGGAACAGGGCGGCGCCGATACCCGCTAATGGCTTGCGGACCGGGCCGACAGCGCGACTAGAAGCATCCGTCTCCGATCCTTCCTTGCCCATTGCAAACGAGCGGAAGCCGCTGGTGAATACGAAGCACCCGACGGAGGAAACACAGAGATCCCACATAGGTGGTCCGAGGTTAAGAATGCGGCGTACTGAGCAATTCATCATCGCCTGACACTACTCCAGACCGGCTGAGGATGGATGTACACTGTTGCACACTGTCAAAAGACTCGTCTGGACCGAGGGATAAATCAAAAGGGTAATCCCCCGACTCTCCCGGGGTGACTCCCAAAGTTTGACAGTTCCGGGAGTATGCCCTGGTTTTGGTTTTCGTCGCATTTGCTGATGCGGTTGTTTTTGCTTTCACCGGTTGCGTTTGCTTTCACCGGTTGCGAAAAGGCTCCTTTGAGGGGCCAGTGAGGGGCCAGCAACCGTAAATCCTCCGGCTCTGCCGGAGGATACTTACTTCTCTCCATGCCCGCTCAAGCGATTTAGCCGTCACTGGACAAATCCACCCTGATTAGTTCGATTTCGGAGTTGACCCCATTTTGCTCAAATTGCTCAAATCAGATGTGGTCGATTTTGCTCAGACGATCACGATCCGGGTCAATACGCTGGATAACCGAGGGACTTCGTCGAAGGCCCCAGATTAGCGAGGAGGATTTATGTCCAGATTTAAGTTTGTTCTACTAGCGGCTGTTGCTGGGTGTTTCATGATGGCAACCGCTCCAAGAGCAGCGGCACAGGTTGCTGTAGAAATTGGAGTTGCGCCCGATTGCCCCTACGGCTACTATGACGCCGCTCCCTATGATTGCGCTCCCTACGGCTACTACGGCACGGAATGGTTTTCCGGTGGTGTCTTCATTGGCGCTGGCCCGTGGTTTCATGGCCCTGACAACTTCCGGGGCCACGTAAATAACCGTCTTCACCCCGAACATGGCTATACCGGTCCAAAGCCGCAGCGTGGTGAGAAAGCTGAGCCGTCAAGGCGTCTCGACAAAGTTGCCAACTTCAAAGGGAATGAAGCTCGAGATGGACGCGGCCACGTAACCAAGGGCAAACACTAGGAACAGCCATGCGCATGGCTCAATAACTGGCGGAAATTGGTTCTAAGCGGTTTGTCATCCCGTCCTTGTTGATGGATTCTCGGTGCTCCCCTCAAACCGGCCACTCCGGAGCAGCCCGCGATGAACAAACTCCTTGCCTACTGCCTACTGGCATCCGCAGCCTTTTCGGCGCAACAGATTCCCGCGCCGACGGGCGCGGATGCTGGCGGTGAATCCGGTCACAGGCGAGGTCTACTAGGTCACGAATCTTCTTGATGTGAACCTCTCTCAACCCGGAACCATTGGCACTCTCCAGACCGTCGCCATAAAGGGTAGCTTCCAGGTGCTTGTCATAGGAAACTGAAGCGAACGGGGCGAGACCTCGTGAATACTCCAACCAGACAAACTCCTATTGCTGCGCCGACGACGAGCGGAGGCTTAGTCGGTCGCGGGGTCATGGCATCGGTGGCAATGGCAACGGAAAGAATCAGGCGAAGAACAACCTGTGTCGAGATACGTGCGGAGCACAACTGGGCCATGGAGTTTTCCTTCGGCTCTCTGAAGCGGGTGAAGAAGCTGAGCAAGGAGTGGCTGAGAGTCGGCGACGAGCCGATGAGCCCGTACACGGTGGAGTGGGAGCTGGACGAGGAGGGCGACAGGTAGTTGAACGGGAAGGAAGGCGACGCTCAAAGGGCGCGGTCGGTAGAATGAGCAGGCCTTCAACACCATACCTTCAACACCGTAGAAGATTGCGAAACCGTTCCAGATCGACGCTGAAAAATGTTCAGTAAGCCGCACGTTACGGAATCCTTACGGTAAAACTTTATACTAGAGCGAGGGTCAAAGGGCCTTTTAGTCCGCAGGAGCAACCTGATCAAATTCCAGGTGAATGCAAGGTCTGCCAACATTGTGTCGGGCGGCCTGCGGTGAACGATTATCATTCCCCTTACGACGGCATCTCGTCGCTGGTTCCCGAGCAGAGCACCACAAAGCGCGACACCATCGCATGGCTGCCGTATTTGCGCGACCAGCAGAGTTTTCACGGCGGGGCGTTGCTGGACTTCGGGTTGGGCGTTGTGCATTTCCGCGACGGCTACGAGCCGCGTGGAGACAGTCCTTTCCAAATTACGCCCGAGCTCTCTCTAGGGAGCTACTTTGAGAATCTGGTCAGCCATTCGCGGCGCTTCCCGAATTACCTTTCAGTCAGTTCCGGGCTGGAATGGCGCTTTCACTTTCGCGGGTCGTATTTCGGGCTTCGTGGCGTGATTGAAAATGTAACCGACAGCAGGAACCCTCTTGTCGTAAATAACATGATCGATTCGAGTCAGTATGGTACTTTCAGCGAATTTGAAGGTCGAGTCTTCACGGCGAGCATTCGGCTGATCGGGGCCAAAAAATAGCAGAAGGGCGCTGCGAACGCCCGAGGGATGAGAGGAGGCCGAAGATTTTCGACTTCCTGGGTCTCGATGACCGCCTCCAGATTCATGGTGGGCCAGTTGCGCGGGGTAGTGGGCGCGGAGTTGACCTTTCCGACGAAGTGATGCAAGGTTATCGGCGGGAAGTTCAGCGGGAGAAATTGCATATGAAAAGGATTTGTTGTGTCTTTGCCGGAGTTTTGGCATTAGCCGCGCTGGCCGCAGTAGGTCAAGCTTCGTCGGCGGCTGGACAAACTGGACAAGCCGGACAAGCGGCCCGGCACTGGGCCATCGTGGTGCATGGGGGCGCTGGAGTGATCGAACGGAGCGCACTGGGACCAAAGGGCGACGTGGACTATCGCGCCGGACTGGCTCAAGCTGAGGCGGCCGGGGCTAAGGTGCTCGACCGAGGCGGCTCGGCGCTGGATGCCGTCGAGGCCGCGATCCATGTTCTCGAAGACGATCCGCTCTTCAATGCGGGCCACGGCGCGGTCTTCACCTCCGAGGGCAAGAATGAACTGGATTCGGCCATCATGGACGGCTCGAATCTGGAAGCCGGCGCGGTGGCCGGGGTCACGCGCACGCGGCATCCCATCAGCCTGGCGCGGGCGGTGATGGAGAAGTCGCCGTATGTAATGCTGATCGGCCCGGGGGCAGACGCATTTGCCGCGCAGGTCGGCCTGGAGCAGGTGGACCCCAGCTTTTTCTTCACTGAGGCGCGCTGGCAATCGCTGGTCAGGCATTTAAAGAAGGAGGGCCGTCCCGTGCCGGCGCGTCCGGCCGGCGCGCCGCCGCCGCCTCCGGAGCCGGCCAAGCCAGTGGCTCAGATTGAGGAGCCGGCTGATTCGCACGTGCATGGCACGGTGGGTGTGGTGGCGCTGGACCGGGCAGGCAACATCGCCGCGGGAACCTCGACGGGCGGAATGCAGGGCAAGATGCCGGGCCGTGTGGGCGACTCGCCCATCATCGGCGCGGGTACCTACGCATCCAATCAGTCGTGCGCCGTCTCGGCCACCGGCTCGGGCGAGTACTTCATCCGTCTGGGCGTGGCGCGGGAGATCTGCAACCTGTTTGCTTTCAAGGGCATGGGATTGCAGCAGGCCGCCGACCAGGTGATTCACAAGGAACTGGAGGCGCTGCACGGGGACGGCGGCGTCATCGCCATCACTCCCGATGGGCAAACTGCCTTCAGCTTCAATACTCCAGGTATGTTTCGCGCCCGGCAGGTCGAGGGCGGCAAACTGGAAGTCAAGATCTACGCCGACGAACAGTAAACCATAAATGTGTGCCCCAAATCTCGGTCTTGAGAGTTGGGGCACACGCGAATCTTAACGGTATTGTGCTATAAAAACGCCTCCTACCGGATAATCTCGAACTTCTCCCAGGGGCAATTGCAGACTGGGCAGCGCTCGTGCTCCTCCTCGGTCTCCGAGGTGTAGCCGCAGACCGGGCAGACGTAAAAGTCGCGGGCCTCGCCAATCCAGGAATCCTTGGTTCCGGCAACGAGCAAGGCAATGGCCTCTGCGTAGAGCCGTGCGTGGGTCTTCTCGGCTTCGAGAGCTCCATGGAAGGTGCGGATGGCGGCTGTGTTCTTGCGCTCCGTGGCCTCTTCCAGGAAGCCGGGATACATGGTGTCAACCTCGTACTTTTCGCCGTTCAGGGCGGTCTTCAGGTTTTCGAGGGTGGTTTTGACCTCAACCGGATGAATCACGCACGTAGCATTGCCGCCCAACTGCTTGATGACGCGGGCATGGTTGGCGGCGTGAATCTGTTCGGCGCGCGCTGCGGCGCGAAAAAGGCTGGCGGCGCCCTTGAATCCGTCAGTGTCGGCCTTGACGGCAAAGGCGGTGTACTTGGCGTGCGCGTTCGACTCGCCCTCAAAGGCGGTCAAAAGATTCTGAACAGTGATGGTATTTTCCGCTGCAATTCCGTGCATGAGAAATCCTCCCCAACTCAGTTCAAGAGCCTACGAGCAGCGAGAGATGCCGCGCTGTGACGCCGGTTACAGGCATATTTTTCACCCGAGTGGATCCGAGCGGCGGAATTGCGGTGAGCGCAGACCGGCTTTCATAGTTTCACGGATTCACGGTAAATAGGGGGGGAAGGTACGGACCGGGCAGATACCTGACAGATTGGATAGTGGTCAGGGGACAGTGATTAGTGGTCAGTACCGAGCTGTTTGCCGATCATGGATGGCTCTCTTACGGCTTCAAGTTTCTTCTGTTTTCCCAGTGTGCGCCAGTGGAGTGTTATTTTCCGCAGACGAGAATTTGGAGAGTGCCTGGTCTTCCGCACCTGGTTCCGCGCGCCGTAGGGCTTCCACTTCGCGCAAGGGCCTCGCCAAGTGACATTCCCGGCTTGAAGTCCTTAGACGAACAGGATGGTCAACCCTGGGCGGCTTCCCATTACCAATCTCGCTTCGACCCCGTCTGCAAAATACGCACTCCATCATTCGGCAATTTCGAACCGGGTTTCAGAAAAATATGCGATTGCCAGCAAGAATAGGGACGATTCCTTATAGGGTCTTTATTACTTGCTCGCTACACTTGCGCAAAGTCTCCATCAATTTCACCAGAAAACTTTAAGGAGTACGGCCTCATGAAAAACCGCTCGGTTGCATTTTCAGTCACGATTACTGTTCTATTTTCTTTTCTAGCCTATCTCTGCGCACCTGCTGCCATGGCGCAGACCTTCCGGGGAAGCATCCAGGGCACGATTATGGACAGCACCGAGGCGGCTGTAACCGGGGCGCAGGTAAAGATCTTCAGTCCGTCCAATGGCTTGTCGCGCACAATTGTCGCCAACGACCAAGGTGAGTATGTGGCCTCGGAACTGCCGCTCGGCATCTATAGCGTAACGGTCGAGAAGAGCGGCTTCCGCACCACTACGTTGACGCAGATTTCGGTGAGTGTGGGATCGCCGACGCGTGCCAACGTCAGGCTTGTTGCTGGAGCGGTTTCTGAAATGATCGAGGTGAACGCTGAAGTGCCACTGGTGGAGACCGCTTCCAACACCATGGGAGGCACGATCGAAGCCAACGAGGCCGCAGAACTGCCGGTGAACGGACGCGACTATACGAAACTGTTGGAACTAGTTCCCGGCGCAAACAGCGATCCCGTCGGATCAACCGAATCAGCCGGTTCATACGGCCTGTTCAGCCTGAACGGAAATCGCGGCCGCTCGAATAACTATCTGCTCGATGGAACCGATATGAACGATGGCTACCGCAACCTTCCGTCGATCAACCAGGCGGGTGTGTGGGGTGCTCCTTCGACTATTCTCCCCGTTGACGCGCTGGCAGAGATTCCAGTGACCGGCAGCCCTGAGGCGGAGTTTGGACGCAGTGCAGGAGCGACCGTCAACATCGTAACCAAGAGCGGCACCAATCTGATCCATGGCAGCGCATTTGAATACTTTCGCGATGGGTCGATGGCCGCGCGCAACTACTTCAATACCGATGCGCAGCCCAAGAACTCGTTCTCCAACCACCAGTATGGCGGTTCGGTTTCCGGTCCAATCCTGAAGGACAAATCTTTCTGGTTTGTAGCCTTTGAAGGACAGAGGGAAAATGGTGGCTTGCCCCAGTTGGGCACAGTGCCAACCCTGGGAGATATCAACGCTTATCAATCTCAGGGCGGGACCATCAATAAGGTGATTCAAAATCTGCTGGACAGCAAACCGTGGGGAACATTGCCTGCTACGGACGGCAACGAGACCTTCACAACGCCGTTCAGAAACAACAGCGATAATGTGATCGCCAAGGCAGATCAGCATCTGCATTTGTTCAGCTCCGGTGACATACTGACCGGACGCTATTTCTACAGTCACGGTATGCAGAGTTTTCCGTTAGGCATGCTCTATACGGGCAGCAGCGCGCCGGGATTCAACACCATAACTCCGACGCACGTCAATATTGTTTCTCTCTCTTATACTTCTGTTCCCAGGTCGAACCTGATCTTCGAGATTCGCGGAGGTTACAACCGCTTCCTGCAGCAATTCATTCCGCAGGACAGCGGCCTGAACCCGAACACTGCCTTCGGCCTGAACACTCTGCCTCCTCACTTCAGCACGCGTGACCTTGGTTTGCCGACGATCGACATTGGAGCGTACAGCCCAATCGGCTCAACAGCCAGCGACGCGCGTGGTCGCATCGATACGAACTATCAGCTTTTCGGAAATGTTTCGTTCACCAAAGGGGGACATAGTTTCAAGGCTGGTTACGAGTGGCGGCGGACATTCATCAACAGTTTCATCAACTCAGGACATCGCGGCAAGCTGGTCTTTAGTGGCCACACCTTCACGGACCCGAATACCGGCGCGCAGACGGTGTTTACCGGACTCGATGATTTCCTCTCCGGCACTATTGATGGTGGCAGTTCAGCCGAAGGGGACGGCACGCGCTACTCCTACGAGAACAATAGCGGGGCCTACGTGCTGGATTCCTGGCGCCTGAGCAAGCAGATCACCATCAATTATGGCTTGCGCTGGGATTACTTCGGCGTAATCGGCGCCAAGAACAATGCATTCAGCATCTTCAATGTAAAGACCGGCGAACTTGAAACGATAGGAACTGCCGGCGCTCCCACGTCGCTCTATCCGAAGGACTGGGGTAACTTTGCGCCTCGCCTCAGCGTGGCGAACGATCTGTTGGGCAACGGCAAGCTGGTCATAAGAGCAGGCGGCGGCATTTTCTTTGATGGAGCATCGCAGGACTTTTTCGTGGGCAACCAAGCGTATAACACCAATGCCGGGGAGGCCGGCCCGGCATTCAACGGCATCGGCTTCGCATCGCCGGTAATCCCGACGATCTCCGAGAACACCCCGATTTTTGGCGGATACACGCCGAGCAGCGTATTTACCGTGGACCAGAATCTGAAGACGTCACGCTACGGCTCCTACAACCTCAACATCGAATCGCAGATAGCAAAGAAGGTTGCGCTCCAGATCGGATACGTGGGATCGCAGGGACGCCACCTCTTCCGCTTCCGCGATCTCAACCAGTTCAATAACGTTGCAGGCAGCGTGGATAGTTGTGGAAACGGCCAGACGATCAGCTATGGCTATCAGTGCTTCCCGGCGTACTCGGTCGGTTCGTACACAGACATTCCGCTTTATTACGTCAACCAGATCGAGACGAGCGCGCTTTCCAACTACTATTCGCTGCAGGCTACGGTGAAAGTGCAAAGCTGGCACGGCTTGACCTCCACGCTGAACTACACCTGGTCGCATTCGATTGACACGGCCAGTGACGGACTGGACTTTGTTCCCAACGCTGCAATGCCGGACAACAGCTTCAATCCTCACGGCGAACGCGCCAGTTCCAACTTCGACGTGCGGCAGCGAGTGCAGTGGTACTGGACCTACAATCTCCCCAAATTCCATTCGGCTAAAAAAATTACCAACGGCTGGGCGCTCGACGGTATGTTCAACTTTGCCAACGGACAGCCTTACACGGTCAGTTATCTCTTTGAAGGCGATTACAACGGCAGTGGTGAGTACTACGGACGGCCGGACATCATTAGTAATCCGCACTCCGGCGCCAGCGGCACCAACCTGCTCAATATGGCCGCCTTCGCCGCGCCATGTACCGTGGACACCAACCCCGAGAGTTCCACCTATGGGAACTGCATCAATGGCCATCCCGGCAGCGAAGGCCGCAATGCCTTCAATGCGCCCAATTACGCGAACTTCGATTTCTCGCTGACCAAGACCTCACACCTCACCAAAACACTAACCATGGAACTTCGCAGCGATTTCTTCAACATTCTCAATCACCCCAATTTCAGTAATCCATTGTTGCCCGGATTTGGTATCGATGTCTTCGGTAGTAGCCACACGGTTGGAAACCGCTTGGTGGCGGGTTCCGATCCAGGCTCGAACGGACCGCAGTTTCTAACGACTACCGCAACACCGGATGTGGGCAGCGGCAACCCATACCTGGGTGGCGGAGGTCCGCGCAGCGCACAGTTGGCGGTTCACTTCATTTTCTAAATGTGAACTTTCAGGAGGTTTTTCCCTCCTGGCGAGAGCCGAGAACCTTATCGGGCAACGCAAAGGCCATCCCGCTCGCGGGATGGCCTTTGCGTTGCAAACAGGTGATTATCAGCTTACTTCATCTCGTTCCTTGCTTCGGCTTTCTGGACCAGAACCTTGTGAGCGTGATCTTCCAGGGCCTGGGCCTCAGGCAGGAAGGTGAGCGCCTTCTGAATCTCAGGGTCCCAATCGGCTAGCGCGCGCAGGCCGTGCGACTCGCCAAACTGAACGATGAAAATCTTCTCTTTGATGCTGATCTTCAGCCAGTCCATCACGCCGTTCAAGTCGGCATCGGTCCAGTCAATGTTCTGGCTGGTGAGGTATTTCTTGAACTCCGCCAGCACCGCCGAATCCACCTGGAAGTTCCTGTCCACGGTGCGGTTGGCCAGATACACCGGGGCGAAGTGAAAGAAAGCATCCTTCATCAGCAGCGAGTCCTGGAAATGGTTGCTCTTGGGGCTTTCGATCTTCTCGTCCGGGGTGATGCCGCCGCCGCCGTATACGGTGCGGCCAGAGTCGGTGAGCTTGACCTCGCGGTTGACGTTGTCGGCTGGCTGCGTGCCGCCGTGGGTGTAGTAGTTATAGAGCGACACGCCGGAGTAGTTGCGCTGGATGAGACGGCCGGAGGGCGTGAAGTAGTGGTAGGTGGTCAGCGCCAGGGCCATGGTGTGGTCACCGAGGTCGTAGACGGTCTGCACGAGGCCCTTGCCGAATGTAGTTTCACCAACGATGAGAGCGCGGTCGTGGTCTTGCAGGGCGCCGGCGACGATCTCCGCAGCCGATGCCGAGCCGCGGTTGACCAGCACGACGATGGGGAAGGTGTGGCCGCCGTTGCCGTGCGTGGCCGTGTAAACCTGGTCGGGAAAGGCGCGTCCGCGCTGGCTGACGATGCCCTGTCCCTTGGCGAGGAGGTGGTCGCAGACTTCCACTGCCTGGCTCAGCAGGCCGCCGGGGTTGCCGCGCAGGTCAAGGACCAGCCCCTTTGGATTGCCGAAGCTGTCAATGGCTTCGATGACTTCCTGGGCCGTGGTCTCCTGGAATCCCGTCAAGTGGATGTAGCCCACGCCAGGGCGAATTTCGTAAGTCAGGTCAACGGAGGGGTGGGGGATCTCGTCGCGGATCAGGTCGAAAACCAGCGGTTTGGGCTGGCCCTCGCGGATCATGGTTGCCTGGACGTGGGTGCCTTTGGGGCCCTTGAGCGCCTTGGCTACCATGTCGGAAGTGGTCAAGCCGTCGGGATTCTTGCCGTCCACGCTGACCGGCTTGCCATCCACCGCAGAGATGATGTCGCCGGGGTGGATCCCGGCCTTGAAGGCGGGCGCGCCCTCGGCGGGGAAGACGACATAGACTTTGCCGTTCTGCGGCTGGATGGTCATGCCCACGCCGTAGTAGCGGCCATGCTGCTCCTCGCGCATCTTGGCGTAGGCCTTGGGGTCGTAGAAGTTGGAGTGCGGGTCGAGCGAGCGCAACATACCGGGAATCGCCCCGTCGTAGATGGCGATTTCGGCCTTGTCGGCGTTGATCGGCTCGGCGTAGTTCTGCTCCACCAGCGCGTAGACGTTGGTGAAGGATTTGAGGCTGTCGCGAAGCTGGCTTTCGTCGGCCGAGGACTGGGCCCCCACCCTGCGCTGCAAAACGCTGCCCGCGAAGGCGCAGACGGCAAAAAAGATAACCACGGTGAAGAAGGCGCGGCGTGCGCGGGGAGTCATAGGCGGAAAAAACCTCCGGACTGCGGCGCGGCAGGCCATCGATAGCGCCTGGAAAGGCAGTCTTAGGGCTAGTGTATAGCACCACGGCGTTTGACGGCTGCCGGGAGCTTTCGGGAGCAGAGGGACGCTGGCGGGGCAATGGGCAGGCCGACAGCCAACATCGCACCCCCCCGATCTGCCGGCCGAAATCAGAACGAAATGGATAAAGCCATGCCGCGCTCCGCCAATCGCGGCTTTTCTGGTGTCGATTTTCTGAAAAGCTGCCGAATTCCGTAGGAATCGCGCGGGGAATCGCCTTGGCGCTGCCCAGGCATTTACAATGACGTCTATGCAACAGGGATCGACTTGTCGTGCCCTGCGGTGTCCTGACCCTATGACTCTTCGAATTTTTCGCATTTTCGCGGCTTTCGTGTTCGGCACGGCGCTGCTCGCAACTTCCACGTTGGCGCAAACGCACCCGGCAGCGCCTCAGAGCCCCTATGGCGGCGTCACGGTCGAGGAGATGATTGCCCGCGTCAACGACCAGATCATCACACGCTCGGACTACGACCGCGCGATGAAGGAACTGGACGACGAGGCGCGCCAGCGCGGCGCCTCGTTGCAGGAGATTTCCGAGGCGCACAAGGATCTGCTGCGCAACCTCATCGACCAGCAGCTCTGGCTCTCCAAAGGCAAGGAGCTGGGCATCAACGGCGAAACTGAGCTGGTGAACCGGCTGAACGCGATCCGCAAGCAATACAACCTGGAAACCATGGAAGACCTGGAAAAGGCGGCCAAGGAGCAGGGCGTCTCGTTTGAGGATTTCAAAGCCAACATCCGCAACGGCATCATCACGCAGGAAGTGATGCGCCAGGAGGTGGGCAAGCGGGTTCAGTTCACCCCCGGCGAGGCCGAGCGCTACTTTGAGCAGCACAAGCAGGAATACGCGCAGCAGGAAAGCGTGAGATTGGCTGAGATCCTGGTCAGTACCGGCACGCCGGCTCCGTCGGTGACGGAAAAAGGCGGTGTGCAGCCGGAGGATCCGGCAGCGCTGGCCGCGGCCAAGGCGAAGGCCGACGACATTGAGGCGAAACTCCACGCCGGCGGCGACTTCAGCCAACTGGCGCGCAGCTTCAGCGACGGACCCACAGCCGCCGAGGGCGGCGATCTGGGCCAGTTCCACCGCGGCGCATTGGCCAAGGTGCTGGAGGATCAAACCTTCGCGCTCAAGTCGGGACAGTACACCGAGCCGATTCGCACACGGCAGGGCTTCGTCATCCTCAAGGTGGTTGAGCACATCCCCGGCGGCATTCCGCAGTACAAGGACGTGGCGCAGCAGGTCGAGGAGAACTTCTATATGGCCCGGATGGAGCCGGCGACGCGCGGCTATCTAACGACGATGCGCGAGCAGGCCTTCATCGACATCAAGCCGGGCTTTACTGACAGCGGCGCCAGCTCCAAGCAGACCAAGCCGATTTACAGCGCCTATACGCCGCCCACGCCGAAGAAGAAGAAGAAGGTGGAGCGCACACGCTTCCGCGAGAACACACGCAACTACCGGCAGAAATCGTCCCAGGCATCCGCGTCTGAAGCGCCCGGCGAGCCAGCCACCACACCGGCTAAAAAGAGCAAGAAGGCCAGCAAGAGCGAGATAGCGGACCAAACTTCGATGAAGCCGGGCAAGAAGGAAAAGATTCGTCTTGGCCACGCACCGACCAAGACCCTGCCCAGCGCGCCGGAGGTTAGCCCGGAAGACGCGCGCGGGGGTGAAGGGCCGCAAACAGCGAGTGCCGCTCTGGAGCCAGTGAATCCGTTGGAGACGAACGCCAGGCCGGAGAAGAAGACCCGCTTCAGCGAACGCGCCAAGCAGGCCAAGCAGCCCAAGGTCAAGGGGCCGAAGCTGGATGCTCTGGCTCCCGGCGCGCCCGACTCGGCTGAAGTTGCAGACCGCCAGATTCAGGCCGGCCCATTAGGCTTGGCTGGCGATACGTCCAAGAAGAAGAAAAAGACGTCTACCACCACGGGCGACAAGACCCGGCTGACCGACAAGAAGAAGAC
>Ga0255356_1001614_pt1 | contig 14020 bp, 10 predicted proteins | sample HBST100metaG_FD_189944 | JGI IMG/M metagenome (GOLD analysis project Ga0255356, IMG submission 189944) | Peat soil microbial communities from Stordalen Mire, Sweden - H.B.S.T100 | ecosystem: Environmental > Terrestrial > Soil > Wetlands > Peat | place: Sweden: Norrbotten County, Stordalen Mire... | reverse complement strand
CCTGGTCAGCCAGCTACGCTTCTGTCGCTCCATCCATGAAGCCTAGCCAGTGCTGCCCAAGTGGGCCAAACTTAACTGCCGTTGCTGGGCCAAACCAGAATGCCAGAATCAAGCAAGACATCGTCGGCCTGAACCTCAACAGAAGGAAATGGAGCATTGGGTTGAGCATTCCAACCATTGTTGAGCTTTTGAAACGACGCTTTCATATCAACGGTACCCGCACCGTCGCAGCTGCTCGACGTCAGCTTAGACGCTCCTAGTGTATCCTCGCCGTTCTGGATGTATGGTCGCCTACTCTTCCCTTTGACGATTGTTCGCCTCGAAACCGGATCGGCCTCCCCAAAAATGATTAAGGTCCGGTTGGACGGCGACTCTGGAGTAACGGGAGTGAGACTGAGAACACGCATTCCGTCTCTTCTATGGTGAGAACAGGACCCTTAGACCAATCGCAAGCCCCGTCCCTGGCCGAGCACTCCGGGTCCCACCTTTGAATCCTGAGATTTCCTTACTTCCGCGCGGCTCACTCAACTCAAACCCACCAGCCTCTCCACCTACTTTTTCACCACTTCAACGCGCCGGTTCTGCGAGCGCCCAAGCTCGGTGTCGTTGCTGCTGACCGGATGGCTCGCACCAAATCCCTGGGTTGTCAGCCTGCTCGCATCCACGCCTGCGGCCACCAGGTATGCTTTCACTGAGAGTGCGCGCTTCTCCGAGAGGGTCTGATTATGCGCGTCCCCGCCCACATTGTCCGTATAACCTTCTATCCCGAAGCTCCACGTCGGCTGGGTGCGAGCCGCAGCGATCAGAGCATCCAAAGTTGGCTTGGATTCGGCTTTCAGGTGGTCGGAGTCGGAGTCGAACAGAATCCCGTAAAGACGCGCACGCCCTTCGCTCTTCAACTGCTCCACCACGCCGTTCGCACCCCCAGGCTTCCAATGCGGGCACGAGCCAACATCCTTCGCAACGCGCTTGCCGCGCCAATCCCCTGAGGGCGCGCCTTTGTCAGCTTCATTCCACCAGTACCCTGTAAATGACTGCCCATCATCGGAGAAGATCAGCATTGCCGGGCCGCCATGCCGAGGCCCCGCAACTTCGCCCTCAGTCCAGTTGAACCGCAGCACTCTCCCTTCAAATCCGCCGTTCTCGATCAGGCCGTTGTTATGCTCATAACAACCGTTCACAGCCGCGCCGGTTTGCTGCATGTGGAAGTTTCCATACGAGGAAGAGAACGTACCGGAGTTATCAGTCAGCGGACGTTTCTCCATGGGCTTGCCATAGGCGTAGACATCCATGATCTCCATGTACTTTGCATCGCCCCAGTTGTTGAGAACGGTCAGCCGCAGATACCGCCCGGTCGCCTGCGTCTTCAGCATGAACTTCTGGTGGTCCCGGGTCTGTGCCAAAGACGGCGTGGCGATCACGGTGAACCCTCCGTCCTCGCGATCAGAGATCTCGACCTTCACATCTTTGGCCCCGCGCCCGGGGTTCTCCACCTGGGCGGTGTCGAAGGCCAGGCTGGTGATCGCGCTCTTTTCCGCCATCTCGAAAACGAAGACCTTGGGCGTCAAGTCACCTGATTTGGTGGCCCAGCCTGTGCTGGGCAACTCATCCAGCAGAGATTCCGGCGACCAGTTACCGCTATCGGAATAGGAGGGCGGCGCTTGCACAACCAGCGCGCCCGCGCCCCATGAAAGCTGGTTCGACTCGGCCGAACCGCCGCCGGACTGGGCGGAAAGCCTGGTCAACTGCAGAAGGATCGCGCACAGCAACGCAATCCAGGTGGAAGTCCTGACTATTCTCATCGAATCCTCGCGAGGCACCGAGTTTATTGCAGAGGAGCGCTCCGGTCAAGACGCATTTTGTGCGATTAGCCCTGCACGAAGAAGCCGCGATTCCCAGCTCCGCACGCGACGCAAGCCTTACGTCGTCGTCCCTCGGCGGCCATTTATAACACGGCTCCTTGCGTACGGGACTTGATGGTTCTGCTGCGCGAATTCCAGAGCTCCGGTCGGTTGGTCGCCCACCCGTCAGTAACTGGTTGAGTAATAGCCCGCCAAGGTCTGTGAAGCCGACAGCGCCGCGTTCCTTGGAGGTTCCGCTCACCTCCGCCCAAAATCGACCGTTTTAGTCCAGCGAGCAGGATCACTCCTCGAAAACGTTAGGTTCCTATCGGGACTGCCCCGGCAGGCGAGGCGAGGTCGAGCCTGCTGCATTGGTCCGGGGCAGTTTCGATAGGATCGTTTGAACTGAGCCTGCGGTGTTTGCGGCGGATGCGGTGATCTACCTATGTACTTTCAATGGCGCCTTCCCGCCGATCGTGGCTATTGTGAGCACGGAACTGAGCCAGCCGAGCGAGGAGAAGCCCTTCAGTGAGGGAAGTTGAGTGCCGCAATGTGTGCGCGAGTGCCGAAAACAGGGCGCGTGAGCAGCTTGCGGGCATGGGACGGCGTTGCATGCGTGAGCGTGCCACGGGGCGACGGGAGTAGATGAATGGTGTGCCATGGATGTTTTATGAGCTGTCGATGCTGCGCCTCTGCGGGGTTGCGAGACCCTGGTCGGAGCGGAAGTAAAGTTGAGCGCTGGTGACCCGTTCAATGACCAACATAGTTCCGGCGCAAACCGGACAGCGCATCAGGTTAGCCGTCTCAGGGTGATCAGTGCCGGGCGCTGGGCCCAGCAACTGGCGGCAGCATGCGAGGGCGGTCTGCCTTCTTCGGTTGGCGAACAGTCCGAAGTGGCGAATGCGGACCAGCCCTTTGGGCATGACGTGAAGAAGAAATCGGCGCAGGAACTCATCTGCGGAAACCGTCATGACCTTGTTCTTGCCGCCGTGCGCATAGTCTCGCCAGCGGAAGGAGACACGATGGTTCTCAAAGGCCACAAGTCGGTGGTTGGAGATGGCAACGCGATGCGTGTAGCGAGCCAGATAGTTGAGGACATGTTCGGCGCCGCCGAAGGGTGGCTTTGCGTAGACGACCCAGTCTTTTTGGCCGAGCAGCCAGAGGAAGTGACTGAATGCGTCAGGTGAAGCAAGCTGTCGCAGTGAGCCGTGGAACTGCAGTCTGTCCTGGTTGAACAGTTCACGGAGTTGGCCGCAGAAGTCGTCGCGGAAGACACGGCTGAGTCGCTTGACGGGCAGGAAGAATCGGCGCGAAGAATCGATCCATCTGGAGCCATCGAGAGCCAAACTGCCGGCGGGAACGATGTAGTGGACATGGGGATGATGCTCGAGGTTCTGTCCCCAGGTATGTAGCACGCCGAGGAATCCGATGTCAGCTCCCAAGTGCCTGGGATCGCGAGCCAACTCGATCATCGTCGCGGCGCTGGCGCGGTAGAGCAGATCGTAGAGTAGCTGCTTGTTCTGGAGAACAAGCGCGGAGAGTTCGTGTGGCAGCGTGAAAACGACGTGGAAGTACGGCGCGGGCAACAGCTCTGCCGAGCGCGCGGCGAGCCATTTTGCGCGCGCGTTCCCCTGGCACTTGGGGCAGTGCCGATTGCGGCATGAGTTGAAGGAGATGGCCTGATGGCCGCAGCGAACACACTGGTCGCGATGACCGCCCAGCGCCGCGGTGCGGCACCGGACGATGGCATCGAGCACCTTGCGATGCGCCCATGCAAGGTGAGACTTGTGCCCTTCCCAGAATCTGTTGCCCGCTGCGCGGACGATGTCGGCCACCTCGAGGGTGGGCGGGCTCACCGCTTCATCAACCTCCTGGACCGCTTCACTTCATCGGGGCTCGAGACCTCGATGGCTTCCAGAGGACTGGCGACAGCCTGCAGATGGCGGCGGGACAGATGCAGGTAGAGTGCCGTGTCGCCGATCTTGGCATGGCCAAGCAGAACCTGGATAGTGCGCAGGTCAGCACCGGCTTCAAGCATGTGCGTCGCGAAGCTGTGTCGAAGCAAATGAGGCGCGACACGCTTGTTGATGGCGGCCCGCTTACCAGCTTCGTTGACGGCCTTCCACACCACCTTCGGGGTAATGGGCTTATCGGCCCGCCAGTTGTTCACCGTGCCTGGGAACAGGTAGGTCCTGGGCTTCATCCAGCGCCAGTACTCACGCAGAGTCTCTAACAGCTTGGGACTCAATAGAACATCGCGGTCCCGGCCGCCCTTGCCCTTGCGGACGCGAATGACCATGCGGTCGCTGTCGACATCGGAGACCTTCAGATGGCAAAGCTCCGAGCAGCGCATGCCGGTTGACCATGACCGGCAACTGCCCGTTGTACTCAGCCCCGAAGAAGTTCAGCGGCTGATTGATTCAGCAGAGAACCTGATGCGCCGCACCATGGTGATGACACTGTACTCACCCGTGATTCCTCACCCGTGATTGACCCGTCTTACGCGTATTTCGCCGTATTTAGGCGGCCTTGTAAGACGTGTAAGTAGTTGATTGTATTGGTTATTTGCGTTTTCATAACCCGTAGGTCGGCAGTTCGATCCTGCCTCCCGCCACCATATTTCCTCATTAGAATGAATGTTTTAGGAAGCCATGTAAGCTCACTTCTTCGCCGTGAGCAACCATAAAAATCCAGAGACTTCGATGTGCGAATTCCTGGCGGACGTTGATCACGCCAGAAAAATCGCGCTACACCAGCTACATCAAGTTGGCGAGGATGCCCACAGCAAGATTCAACCGATACCATCGTCTAATTGTTCAAAGCCCAGACCCATCCATTGACGCGGGAGCTCGTTCGTGGGCGATCGAGAACCTGAGGGCATCGACACAAGCAGCAAAAAACTGCGCGCATGGCATCCGCGTGAATTGACACAGGCAGAATTTTTCCACAAGATTCGGACATTTTTACGAATCGTTGCAGGAGCGGTTGGAATCTGCTCGTGTATAAGGATAGGCACGAGCGGTTGGTGCCGCGCCGAACTCAAAGGCGATGTCTGAGCTGCTCGATGGCCTGGGGCCAAACGGCAAGTTCATTGTTGTTGGCGCTGCCTTCGATCCGATAGAGGTCACACCGATCCAGCTCATCAATGGAAGCAAATCCATTCAGGGCTGGGCTGCGGGCACTCCAGCCGACTCCGAGGACACGCTGCGTTTTGCCGAACTTAGCAGCGTGCGTCCCATGATTGAAACCTATCCGCTGGAAAAGGCGGCCGAGGCGTATGCGCGCATGCTAAGCGGCAACGCAGAGTTTCGTGTCGTTCTGACCATGTGATGCTGGCCGATCGCGGCGAAGAGCAGGCTGTTGAGAACTGGTGATCCTGCTCTTGGAGGACCCCATTGAAAATCTCTAGTTTTCTGTGAGGCGGCCTCATCAAACGCACTACTAACCACAGGAGGAAACGGAATGCCAATCATTACGACCAAAGACGGTACGCAGATTTTCTTTAAAGACTGGGGCCCGAAGGACGCACAACCCATCGTTTTTCATCACGGCTGGCCCCTCAGCGCCGACGACTGGGACAATCAGTTGCTGTTCTTTCTTGCCAACGGCTATCGCGTCGTCGCGCATGACAGGCGCGGTCACGGCCGCTCCTCGCAAGTGGACACTGGCCACGACATGGGCCACTACGCGGCAGACGCCTCAGCAGTGGCCGAGCATCTCGACCTGAAGAATGCGGTCCACATCGGCCACTCCACGGGCGGTGGCGAAGTGGCGCGCTATGTCGCGAAATACGGCCAGCCGCAAGGCCGTGTGGCCAAAGCCGTGCTGATCTCCTCCGTGCCTCCGTTCATGCTCAAGACCGAGAACAATCCGGGCGGCACGCCGATCGATGTGTTCGACGGACTCCGCGCCGCTTTGGCTGCAAACCGGGCGCAGTTCTACGTCGATTTGCCTTCGGGTCCGTTTTACGGTTTCAACAGGCCGGGCGCGAAGATATCGCAGGGAACCATCCAGAATTGGTGGCGCCAGGGGATGATCGGCGGCGCGTTGGCCCAGTATGACGGCATCAAAGCATTTTCAGAGACAGACCAGACGGACGATCTGAAAGCGATCACGGTGCCGACCTTCGTAATGCAGGGCGACGATGATCAGATTGTCCCCTACAAAAACGCTTCCCTGCTGCAAGCGAAGCTGCTCAAGAACAGTACGCTCAAGATCTACCCCGGCTACCCCCACGGCATGATGACCACGCACGCCGACGTGATCAACGCAGACTTGCTGGCATTCATCCGGAGCTGAATCTGCTGCGGGGTCGCATCAGGCGGCTCCGCTTTTGCTGCCAGGCCGTGCGCGGGCAAGGTGCACCGTTACCGTTGGCTCTGGGAAGTGCGACTGCTTAAAGCAGCGGACCTCTCCATTCGGTTTTTGAGGCGCGAGATCGCGGCGGCTGTTTCATCCCTGCTGCCACCGGAACTTGCGCGACGCGTTCGCTCTATCTGCAACGACTCAGAATTCCCCCGGCGATGGCGCCAAGGGGAAGCACCTTGCTTACGCCGTTCATCCGGATTGCCTCCTTGGGCATGCCGAAGACCACGCAAGTCGCCTCGTCCTGCGCAATGGTGTAGGCGCCGGCCTGCATCATTTCGAGCATGCCGCGCGCTCCGTCGTCGCCCATGCCGGTCATGATGACGCCGACGGCATTCTGGCCTGCGTAGCGGGCAGCGGAACGGAACAGCACATCGACCGAGGGACGGTGCCGGCATACCAGAGGGCCGTCCTTGACTTCGACATAGTAGCGGGCGCCGCTCCGCTTGAGGAGCAGATGATGGTTGCCGGGTGCGATCAGCGCGCGTCCGCGGAGCACAGTGTCATTGGTCTCCGCCTCTTTGACGGAGACCTCGCAAACGCCGTCCAGGCGATTGGCAAAGGCGCGTGTGAAGAGTTCCGGCATGTGCTGCACGATGACAATACCGGGCGAATCAGCCGGCAATGCTTCGAGAAACGTCTTGAGCGCTTCAGTTCCACCCGTCGATGCGCCGACGACTACGACTTTCTCCGTGGTTTCGGCCATGGCGTGAGTGGCGGGTGACAGGACGGCGTCGGCGGTGAGCTTGGGTTCTACGGTGTGCATGGGACCGAGCGGACGCAGACGAGCGGCGGACGCGGCCTTCACCGCCTCGCAGAGGATCACGCGCGAATCCTCAAGAAACTGCTTGGTTCCCAGCTTGGGCTTGGTTATGATTTCCACCGCGCCATACTCAAGAGCCCGGAGAGTGCTCTGTGCACCCTCGTCGGCAAGGCTGGAACAGATGACCACCGGGATGGGATGCTGGCTCATGAGCTTCTTGAGGAATGTGAGCCCGTCCATGCGCGGCATTTCAATATCGAGAGTGATGACGTCCGGCACGTTTTCTGCGATGCGCTCGGCAGCAACATAGGGATCGCCGGCGGTTCCGATCACTTCGATTTCCGGGTCGGAGGAGAGAATCTCCGACAACGTCTGACGGACGACGGCGGAGTCGTCCACGATCAGTACGCGAACTTTCGCCGTTTTCACGATTGCAATCTCCCATTCCCTTATCGGCGGCGATTGGCGCGATGAGCTGTCCTGGGCTTATTTCGCGCCGGTTTCGGTGTGCCGGAATCGAGCCAGCGCAGCCGCACTTCCCCATGAACGGTCTCAAATGAGATGTGAACGCCCGCGGTGCCGCCAAGGCACGACGCAACCACGGTGAATCCCTCTTCGGCAAGCACCTGAAGGGCCGCCTCGTAGTTCTGCTTGCCTATGGTCTTCTGAGGATCGCTGCCGTTGATCGTCAGAACATCGTTGCCGCCAAAGAGCTTTACCAGCACCTCTCCGCGAACGGCACCGAGCGAATCCAGCCGGCTGGCGATGTCGTGGATGGCAAAGTCGACATAACGCCGTGCTGCGCTCACGTTCATTCCCGTCCTCTGGGCTGGCGGGCAGCTTGGCATCATGGGATGGCAAATCGCGCCGATGCCCAGCCGGGGCACGAAAAACGTAATGCCCACGCAGGAGCCAAGCACGGTGCGCAAGACGGCAGGCTGCGACACCAGATGCGATTCCCCTGGCTGCACATAGATCTCCAGGATTGGCGTGTCAGGCCCGGCCATCGATCCTCCGGTAAAGAGCGGGAGCGATTGGCGCAATCGGGAGATCCAACTCGTGCAACGTCTCGGCGTGTCCCATGAACAAATAGCTTCGGGGCCGCAGGTGTTGCGTGATCTTCTCCAGGATGCTCTGCTGCGTCGGCCGGTCGAAGTAGATGATCACGTTGCGGCAGAAGATGACGTCGAATCTCTCCTGCATCCCGTAGTCGGAGTCCATGAAGTTGAGGCGGCGAAACTCGACAAGGCGGCGCAACTCAGGCACCACGCGCACGCGCTCGAAACTCCGCTCCCGGCCACGCATGAAATATTTGACCTTAAGGTTCTGCGGCACCGGCCGAACGGCATCGGTGGAGTAGATTCCAAGCCCTGCCCTCTTCAGTACAGTGGTCGAGATGTCGGTGGCAATAATTCTGAAGGCAAAGCCGGGATGCGTCAGCCCGTATTCGCTCAGCACCATCGCGAGGGTATATGGCTCCTCGCCCGTCGAACACGCCGCACTCCAAACCAGGAGCGGTCTTCGCGCGGCATTCGCAGCGAGGAATTCAGGGACTGCGGTGGCGGTCAGGAATTCGAAGTGCCGCGGCTCACGAAAAAAATCCGTCTTATTCGTTGTCACTACGTCGATGAGATGAACCAGCTCGTCCCGCAGGCCTTCGCGGGAAAACAGATAGTCGCAATACTCGGCGTAGGAGTGAATCGCGAGATCCTTCAATCTTCGCCGGATTCGCCCCTCGAGCATGGTCTTTTTTTCGGAACCGAGGTTGATCCCGGCTTGGTCGTATACGAGTTCGCGGAGGCGCGAATAGTCTCTGGACGAGATGACTTCTTCGTGATTATGCATAGTGGAAAAATGGGGCGGAGTGAACCGCCCCATGCCTTTCTTACGCGGCTGCCTCTAGGAGGGCCTTGCCGGATTGCTGGGTATGTACCGCAGCCAGTTCCTCGGCCGAGAAGACGCGATCGATGTCGAGAATCATGATGAACTGCGTGTCGCGCTTGCCCATGCCGCGGATAAAGTCGGTGCGGATGTGGGCGCCTATGCGCGGCGCGGGTTCAATCTGCTCGGGTTCGAGATCGATCACTTCCTCCACCGAGTCCGCCAGGGCGCCGATCACGATGGACTCGTTCTCGAGCACCACTTCGACAACTACGATGCAGGTGTTGCGCGTGTTTTCCGTTTTCGACATTCCGAAACATAGCCGGAAATCGACGACGGGAACCACGCTTCCCCGCAGGTTGATCACCCCGGCCATGAAATCGGGCGTGCGGGGGATGGCGGTAATGGGCGTGAGATCGAGCACTTCTCTCACCTTCGCCACATCGGTGGCAAAAACCTCGTTGCCGAGCTTGAAGGTGAGATACTGCCGCGTCTCAGTGATTTCGCAAACGCTCATGTGTTCACTCCTTTTCCGTTTTTGAAAACTGGGGCGGATCTCCTTGCGGAAGATCCGCCTTCGCGGTTAGTAACGCTCGAATTCAGCGTCCATTTCGTCGTGCTTGTCATTGAGCCGCAGGTTGACGCCGGACTTCCCGGCAGCTTTCGCAGCCGGAGCCGGGCCGTGGCCGTTGGGTTTAGCAGCCCTGGTTGGAGCCGCCACTGACTGCTTGGCCGGCTTGGCTGCCGCGCCCCGCCGTCCATGTGCGCCATTCTCATCCCCCGTATGGAAGAAGGAGAGCGCGCTGACCAACTGTTCGGATTGGCCGGTCAGCTCCTCGGTCGTCGATGCCATCTCCTCCGATGCCGACGCATTCTGCTGGATCACCTGCTCCAGTTGCTGCAGCGCCTTGTTGATCTGCTCGGCGCCGGTATCCTGCTCCTTGCTGGCCGAAGAGATCTCCTGCACCAGTTCGGCGGTGCGCTGGATGTCGGGCACCAGCTTGTCCAGCATCTCGCCCGATTTTTCCGAGACTTTCAGCGTTGTGGCGGAGAGCTGGTTGATCTCTCCGGCCGCCTTCTGCGAGCGCTCGGCCAGCTTGCGCACTTCCGCTGCGACCACGGCAAAACCCTTGCCATGTTCGCCCGCGCGCGCCGCCTCGATGGCCGCGTTGAGCGCCAGCAGGTTGGTCTGGCGCGCAATCTCCTCGATGATGGAAATCTTGTTGGCGATCTCCTTCATCGCAGCCACCGCTTCGAGCACGCTCTTGCCGCTTTCAAGAGCATCCTTGGCGCTCTTGTTGGCGATCTTGTCGGTCTGTTGCGCGTTATCGGCATTCTGCTTGATGTTGGAGACCATCTCCTCCATCGACGACGAGGCTTCTTCGGCCGCAGCCGCCTGCGCGCTCGCGCCCTTCGAAACCTGAATCGAGGCCGTCGAGATGGACTGGCTGGCCGCCGACACCTCGCCGGCAATGGAACGGATATCGGAGACTGTCTGCGTCAGCCCGCTCACCATCGACCCCAGAGCTTGCATCAGCTTGTCCTGCGCCGAACGTTCGCGGATTTCCACGGTCAAGTTTCCATTCGCGATCTCATCCGCAGCCGCGGTGATTTCGTTCATGGCCGTGACCAGCGTGTTCAGGTTGTTCTTGATGGTGTTGAAGTCGCCGTTGTAGGTGTCGGTGATCTGCGGAGGCACATCGCCCTTGGAGATCATGTCCACATAGCGCGCAGCGACGTTTAAGGGACCAATCACCGCGTCCAGCGTCTCGTTCACACCCTGCACGATCTTGCGGTAATCGCCCTGGTGTTTGCTGGCGTCGGCGCGCGTGGCTAGTTTGCCATCGACCGCCGCCTTGACAAGTATCCCGGCATCCGCCACCAGCGCGTTGACAGCGTCGATGCACGTGTTCAGGTTGTTCTTGATAGTGTTGAAATCCCCGTTGTAGGTGTCGGTGATCTTCGCAGGGATTGCACCCTTGGAGATCTGGTCGACGTAGTTGGCCGCGACGTTGAGCGGACCGATCACCGCGTCGAGCGTTTCGTTCACGCCCTGCACGATCTTGCGATAGTCGCCTTGGTGTTTGCTGGCGTCAGCGCGCGTGGCCAGCTTGCCTTCGACCGCCGCCTTGGCCAACATGGCCGCGTCGGCAACTAGCGCATTCACGACATCGATGCACATGTTCAGGTTGTTTTTGATGGTGTTGAAGTCGCCGTTGTAAGTCGCCGTGATCTTGTCCGGGATGTCGCCCTTGCTGATCTGCTCCACGTACTTGGCGGAAACATTCAGCGGGGCGATCACCGCATCCAGAATGGTGTTCACGCCGCGCACGATCTCCGCGTACGCGCCCTTGAACTGATCTTGATGCCCGCGCTCGCTCAACTTGCCGGCGTTCGCAGCTTCGGTAAGCCGCGCCAGTTCCTTATGCAGATCCTGCAGAACCTGAGCCACGTTATTGATGGCCTGCTTCATCTTTTCGTGGTCGCCCTTGTAGGTATGGGCGATCAGCTCGTCGATCTTACCGTTGGAGACCTGGGCCAAAATGCGATTGCCTTCGCCGATAGGCAGAAGGATCGCATCCAGCATGGTGTTTACGCCACGCACAATCTCGGCGAACGCACCCTGGAACTGCTCCGGCTTGCCGCGATCGGAAAGTTGTCCTTCCTTCGAAGCCTCGATCAGCCGCGCCATTTCCTTTTGTAGCCCTTGCGTCACAACGGCCACATTGTTGACCGCGACCTTCATCTTTTCGTGATCGCCCTTGTAGGTTTGGGCGATCAGCTCGTCGATTTTGCCATTGGAGATTTGAGCGAGAATGCGATTGCCTTCGCCGATAGGCAGAAGGATCGCGTCCAGCATGGTGTTTACGCCGCGCACAATCTCGGCGAACGCGCCCTGGAACTGCTCGGGATTGCCGCGATCGGAAAGTCGGCCTTCCTTCGAAGCCTCGATCAGCCGCGCCATTTCCTTTTGCAGGGCCTGGGTAACCATCGCGACATTGTTGACGGCGACCTTCATCTTCTCGTGATCGCCCTTGTAGGTTGCGGTGATCAGCTCGTCGATCTTGCCGCTGGAGATTTGCGCCAGAATGCGGTTGCCTTCGCCGATGGGCAGCAGGATCGCGTCCAGCATCTCGTTCACGCCCTGAATCAACTCGCGATGCACGCCATTGAAGAGCGTGGCTTTGCCACGTTCACTCAGGCGTCCTTCTTTGGAGGCATCCAACAGGCGCATGACCTCCTGCAGCACCAACATCATGTCGTCTTCCTGGCCCGCCCTCTTGTTCACCCGTTCACGGCCTGCGTGCCCTTCATCGCCGCGAGTATCATCGACTTGCCCGTTGCCGGGGCCATGCAGCCGCCGGCCTTCACTTACCACTGCTGTTCCCATGGGTCCTCTCCCCTCCTTTGGGATCTTTCTCTGCTCGATCCGTGATCTTCCGGCCATCCCGCGAAGAAGTAGCCGTTTGCGACAGGAGGAGCATGAGACATTCCGGGTTGACTCGCCTATACCTGTGCACTGGCACTCGGTCCAATGCTGCCTCTGCCCGCAAGGGCCGTAAAATCCACACTGTTTTCCGGAGGGCCGGCCTGCGCCGTCAACGTGCGGCCTCCTCTGCCGCGCGCCTCTTCGCGCATCGCGTCCTGAATCAGGCGTTCGGGATCGAGAATCAGAGCCACGGTTCCGTTGCCCAGAATGGTGGCGCCTGAAACCACCTGAACCTGGCGGTAAAAGCGCCCCAGGCTCTTGATGACCGTCTGGCAATTGCCCAGCACCTGGTCCACGACAAATCCGAACCGGCCTTCGCCGGTTTCGACCAGCATGATCTGCTCGATCTCGGGCGCTCGCGAGCGCTCGTGGAAGTGCTCGCGCAGCCGGATATAAGGCACCAGCTCCCCGCGCACATTGGCGATGTGCTTGCCGTTGGCGCGGGCAATGTCCTGGCGCGTCAGCTCAATGCACTCCAGGGTGATCGAGAGCGGCAGCACGAAGCATGCATCGCCCACGCCCACCAGCAGACCGTCGATGATGGCCATGGTCAGCGGCAGACGCAACGTGACGCTGGTGCCCAGCCCCGGCTTGCTCTGGACTTCGACCGCGCCGCGCAGGCTCTCCACCCGCTGGCGGACCACATCCATGCCCACGCCGCGGCCGGAAACATCGGTGACTTGCTTGGCGGTCGAAAATCCCGGCTCGAAAAGCAGCGCAAAGGTCTGGCTCTCGGTCAACTGCGCTTCAGCGGAGATGAGACCTCTCTCGACCGCGCGGCGGCGCACCGCGTCTGCATCAATGCCGCGGCCATCGTCAGTCACCGTCACCAGCACGCTGGCGCCGGAATGCCGCGCCGCAAGACGAATGGTTGCGGTAAGCGATTTTCCGCTGGCCGCGCGCACATCGGCCGGCTCGATGCCGTGGTCCATGCTGTTGCGGATGAGATGCATCAACGGGTCGCCCAACTGCTCGATGACGGTTTTGTCGAGCTCCGTGTCCGCGCCCTCGATGGTTAGTTCCACGTTTTTCTCGAGGTCGCGCGCCAGGTCGTGCACCAGCCGCCGGAACTTTTCGAACGTGCTGCGGATGGGCATCATGCGAATGTTCATGGAGCTTTCGCGAAGGGCCGAAGTCAACCGCTCTACTTCTTCAGAGACGGCGGTGACCTCGGCGTCATCGCGTTGGTTCGAAAGCTCGCTGAGCCGCGCCTGCACCGTCACCAGCTCTCCGACCAAGTCCACAAACTGGTCCAGCTTGGCCGCCGGCACGCGCAGACTCGAAGCCTGGTCCGGCTTGTCGTAGCTGCGGCGGCCCGGCGAAGCGCTGCGGCCATCTTCGAGAGCCCGCGCCGTCTTCTCTGCGTCCGAGGCGGACAAAGTCCGCGTTACGGCCGGCGCGGGATCGCTGGCCGCAGCGATGCTCAACTCACACGCGTCTTCGACAAAAATGAAGACATCGCGAATCGCCTCCCGGCCCGCAACCGTGGCCAGGTCCATCTCCCACCAGACGTAGCATCGCTCGGGATCGATTTCGCCGAGCGGAGGCACCGCGTCCATGATTGCTCTGGCCGAAAGCTCGCCCAACTCGCGCAGTTCATGGAGCAGAAGAGATGGATTGGCGCCGCAGCGCATCAGGTCCGGCCCGGGGACAAAGCGGATGTGCCAGTTCTCGATGGCG